>Ga0116129_1001792_pt1 | contig 11468 bp, 9 predicted proteins | sample June2015DPH_17_2_FD_89732 | JGI IMG/M metagenome (GOLD analysis project Ga0116129, IMG submission 89732) | Peatland microbial communities from SPRUCE experiment site at the Marcell Experimental Forest, Minnesota, USA - June2015DPH_17_10 | ecosystem: Environmental > Terrestrial > Soil > Wetlands >...
GAGCAGGATGATGGCAGCGCTGTTCGGCATTCCAAGTACCGCGCTGCCGCCGGATTGGTCCGCATTCGAAGCCTATACCCGCGCCATGTGGACGTCCGACGAGCTGGGAGTCAATTCTCTCTCACGCGAGATGGCGCACAGAGTTCTAGAGGGCCGGGGATCCTGGGTGCCGATTCCGAATTGGTATCGCGCCCTCACCGCTGCGTGGCTGCCCGAGCGGCTTAGAAGCGAATTTGCGCTGGAATACGGTCAACGAGAACAGGAAGCGGCAATCAGGGTCTCGATCCGGCTGCCGAGAATCTATCAGCGGCTACCTGCGGTGGTGCGGTTTGTGGGACCATATCGCGAGGCGCAGGCACGCCTTTTAGGCCACCAGGCAGGTCCGCTGATCGGCCTGAGCAACCGCTTCTGGATGGGCCGGCGGCGAATGATGTTCTCGGAACCCGAGCGCTAGCGCGCCTTCGGGTTGCCGAGCGACCATTCAGCAACAGAGGCGACTGATGCGATCTGTCAAGACGGACGGTCGAGCAAGGTGTGAAAACCGAATTGCCCGGAATGTCCGACTTCTCGTACTTGAGATCCCAGGTTTGCTTAATGGCCGATGGCAGACACGGCCAAAGTAAGATGTCCTCCGCACCCTGACTTCAAGCCCCGGCTATCTCCAGGGTCTTTCTGATTCTGCTAGAACGCGGCGGCCGCCTTCAGTACATGCCATCAGTGTGCTCATGCCGCTTCACCTGTGCCCGTAATCAGTGAATAAGGGCTGGGAGTCAGGCCGTTGCGAAGAATGGACGGTCGCTGTGGAGCGCTCCCTTGCAGTATTCATCCGCATCGCCCTTATGGATCTTCGCGATTCCCTGTCGAAAGCCATGCTAAGGTCAGGCGACCGCGACGGGCTGCGAGTTTGTCGCCATCTGGAAGCATGCATCGGCATTAGACATGTTTTCTGACGTACGCGAGACCAAATTTCGCAGACTGGGCGAAGACCCATATCCAGTTTGTCCGACAGCCTGGTTTGCCAATCAGAGCGCGATTTGCCGGCGGGGAATTCGGCACTTATCCAATATTCGGGCACCAGACATACCACTTTTTGGGTAGAGCTGACTTCATCGCAAAGCTTCAAGATGACGATTACCTGATCAGGTGGATTTGAAAAGGGACTCTTGATGCTCACGGAATTAAAAGGATCATCCGTCACGGTTGAATCTTCAGACAGGCGCGATGACCGAGCGTTCACCGGGGATAAGCACTCCATGCTGTTTCAGTGGCTGACCGACGTGAACTCAATCTACGCCGTTATCCTGGTTTCCCTCGTCACGGCCCTTGGATCAGAGGCGCTTACAGCGATTCTGATGGTGTCTTTTTCTGCACCGGAGCGCTGGGTTGAAATCGGCCTGGCGATTGCAACGGTAGTGCCATTGGTGCTGGCACCGGTGATCGTCGCATTCTTCCTGCAGATGATACGACGCCTGGAGAGGGCTCGCAAATTGATTGCAGAACTTGCGATGACCGATATGCTGACGGGGATCTACAATCGCCGCTACTTCATGGTCGAGGCAGAAAAAGAGTTTGGAAAAGCCCAGCGTTACAATCTGCCTCTGTCCATCATCCTGTACGACGTTGACCGGTTCAAGGCACTCAATGACACCTTCGGCCACTCGGCCGGCGACGAGGTGCTGCGTGCGCTCACAAGCGCCTGCGCAAGATGCCTTCGATCTTCCGACGTATTCGCTCGCTATGGCGGAGAGGAATTCGCAATTCTGTTGCCGCTCACCGATGGTGAGGCGGCGCGCGGGCTGGCAGAAAGAGTCCGTAAGGAGGTGGAACAAATGTCGGCTTATCACGAAAGTGTCCGCCTGCCAGTCACGATCAGCCTTGGCGTTGCAGAATTTCAGCCCTCAAAAGTCTCGTTCGACGAGATGCTCAAGGAAGCGGACAAGCGGCTCTATGCAGCAAAAACGAACGGACGGAACCGCGTGGGAAGCGGCGCGATGATCTATTCAATGTCAGGCACCGGAAGAGAAACTGGGCTCTGAGGTGAGGTTTTCCTTCCGGCAATACGCACATTCCTCTTGGGGGCATTCGAAGTGTCCCGAGCGACGCTTGAGTGTTTCGGTCCACACCTGGTTTCTGCCTTCTCGCTTGGCCTGATGAAGAAGAGCATCCGCCGGTTGGAGCAATGCGGACGGGTTTTGAGCAAGCGCAGCGGACTCGACGAATCTCCCTCCGCAGCTCATGGTGATCAGCGCGGATGTCTCTGGCGCTTCATGGGCCATGCCATTCCTGTCAGAAAATGATTGCCGAGCATTTCCCGGCGGGGGAACTCCCCCCCGGGGAATTGGCGGCAAGGCAAAAGAGACCGGAAACCGCGAGTTCCCGGTCAAGCGCTTCAAAAGAAGGGGCCGGCGAGGAGAGCGGGACGGTCGGCGGCTAGTTTCAGGATGAGTTCGCCAAACAGGGTGTTGGCCCAGGCGAACCACGGGCGGGTAAAGCTGGAAGCGTCGTCTTTCTTGAAGGACTCGTGCATGAAGCCGGTCCCGGCGGTGGTATCGCGGAGCCAGCGCAGGCATTGGCGGATTTCCTGATCGTCCGTAGCGGTCAGGGCGCGATAGGTGATCGACATGGGCCAGATCGTGTTGATTCCTTCATGGGGGCTGCCCACGCCGGCAGCGGCCTTGCCGTGGCAGAAGTAGGGATTGCTGTCACTGAGGGCAAAGCGGCGGGTACGCCGATAGAGCGGATCGAACCGGGTGCAGGACTCAAGGTAGGAAAGCGTCACGAGGCCCGGGGCGTCAGCGTCATCAATCATGAGGGCGTTGCCGTAGCCGTCTACTTCATAGGCCCAGATTTCTCCGAAGCCGGCGTGTTGAGTCTTGCCATACTGCTGGACCGCGCGGTCGACTTCACCGGCGAGAGACGCGGACTCGGCGGCGAGCTTGGGGTCGTCGAGGACATGGTGGGCGAGGTCGGCAAGTTTGCGCAGGCAGACGACGGCGAACATGTTGGCGGGGACCAGCAGGGGATAGATGCAGGCATCGTCCGAGGGGCGGAACATGGAGAAGATCATGCCGACCGCAAGGGCAGGGTTGCCGAAGCCGCCGAGGGGAACCGAGTCGCTGGGCACCGGGGACGGGCGCTGGAAAGAGTAAGGGCCAGGGTCAAGCTTGCGCTGCTGGGCGCGGAAGGTGCGGACGATGGTCCAGGCGGCCTCTTTGAACGTGGAATCGAAGGGGCTGATGTCGCCGGTGGCGCGCCAGTAGCCGTGGGCGAGGCGCAGCGGGTAGCAGAGCGAGTCGACCTCCCACTTACGCTCGGCGACACCGGGGTGATGCTCGGTGAGGTCGTTGGCGGCCCAGCTGAGCGGGGTGGCGGAGGGGTCACGCGTGAAGGCGTTGGCATAGGGGTCGAGCAGAATCATGCGGGCCTGACGGCGGATGACGCCTTCGAGAAGCTGGCGGAGTTCGGCTTCCTGCCTGGCGAGGGACACATAGGGCCAGACCTGCGCGGAGGAATCGCGCAGCCACATCGCGTCAATGTCGCCGGTGACGATGTAGGTATCGGGATGGCCTTCGAAGACGCCGGGAAAAACGGTGGTGTCGAGGGTATTGGGAAGGCAATTCTCGAAGATGGTGGCGAGCGACTTGTCGGCGATCTGCGGCTGGATGCGGGCGATGAGCGCCTCGACGGTTGCGCTCGAGAAGTGGCGGCCGGCTTTGGGGGGGCGGGCGTGGGGCAGTTCCTCGGCCCAGGCCGGGATGCTGCCCCAACCGGCCTGGGCCATGAGAGCTGCGGCGGCGGCGCCTTTGATCCAGTCTCTGCGCGTGACGGTCTCCGGCCCGCTGATCTGGTTCATCACTTGGACTCCTTTTCCGAAGCAAGCTTTGTCTGGAGTCCGGGCGCGGCGCTGATTATGATTGTGCATATGGCCAACCTAACTTTAGTGTACGGACTGCGACTGCTGCCAGAAGGCGAAGTCACCGAGATCCAGGATGCGACGCTCAGACTGGCCAACGGTCATGAGGCGCATGTGACGATGCACACCATTGAGGGGTCGCGGGAAGAGATTGAGGCGCAGCTCAAGCAGAGCCTGGATGCGTTTTTTGACTTTTATCCGGAGATTTGAGCCGTTGCCGTGAGCGTTGTGGCGGCCTCCCTGTCGAGGGGAGAATTCTCATTCCCCGGGGGGCACGCGCCAAAGGGACGTTGATGAGAAAGGAAGCGGACCTGCCCGACCTATCCCAAAACCCGCATATCGTTCAAACGGAGAGACAGATCCCCCCCCTCCCCGGATTCGATCCAGGTGGCGATCAGGGATCCTCCCGGCGTCTTTTGATTCCTGCCCCGGGGGTGGGGATTTCAGGGACAGGGTCGGGGATCGGTCGGGGAAGCAATGAGGTTTCCGGGTCCCGAACCTGGCGCCGGGCGAAGGCGCAGGGACGGGACACCGGGTTTCCCGACGACTTTCCAACCGAGTTCAATGCCCCCCTTGCCCCCGTCTCGGCCGGGCCGGGGCGCAGAGCGAACACCTGTAATCGGCGAGCGCGAGGTGTAAACAGTTGTTTGCAGGGAGCCGATGGGATGGGCGATGGTTTGTCTGTAAGCCATTGAAAACACGCGGGGCCAGCTTTGGGCCGAATGGCCCATGGCTTGCAACCATTCAACCGCAATCCATCTATCCGCAGCCTGAGAGGCTGTTGTCTGGCCGGTAGATGAGGACACCACGAACGTTGCGGCCGACAACTTTGGGGGAGCAATGGCGGACCCGTTCATCGGGATCAAGGCGATCGGAAACGAGCGGCACGCGGATATCGTGCAGCGCGGCTTTTCCTTCATTTCACCAGTGCTGGCGGGATTGGCACTGGCCGTAGTGCTGGGCCTTTTCACCCATAACCTGACGGTGGGCCCGGGATTCAACCAGGTGCTGATCTTTGCTTCCGGCGCGGCGGCGGCGGTGCTGGTGCTGCGGCTGCTGGTGCAGCGCGAGCGACGGGTGGCGCTGCAGCGCGTGGTAAGCGAGATTGTGGGCGAGAACATCTCCCCGGAAGTGGCCGCGATGCGCATCCTCGAGGCACTGTGCCTTTCCCAGGGCTGGGATGTAGCGCTCAAGTGGGAAGTGAATTCAGAAGAAAACCGGCTGGAGTTCTGCTCCGGATGGAACGCGCCGGGACGGCGTACGGAAACGCTTCTCAAAGAAAGCATGGGAGTTACGCTTTCGCCGGGGAGCGGACTGGCGGGACGGGCCTGGCAGGATGGGCGGACGGTGTGGATTGCCGATCTGGGGTCGGAACCGGTGCATAAGCACACCGAGGCGGCGCAACGGCGGCAGATGGTTTCCGGCTGCGCAGTGCCGGTGCGGGTGGGTAGCCGGGTGCTGGCGGTGCTGGAGTTCTATTGCCACTTCTCGCTCCGGGAGAACCGCGAGACGATGGCCTCGGTCGAGACGGTGGCAGCATCGCTCGGGCAGATGCTGGCGCGCAGCCATGAACGTGGCTGGGCGGAGAAGCTTTACCGCCAGCAGGAGATTCTGCTCAACTCGGTGGCGGACGGAATTTGCGGGTTGGATCGCAATGGGCTGGTGAGCTTTGCCAATCCGGCGGCGTCTGGATTGCTGGGAGCCGCAGCGACAAGCCTTTCCGGCAAAGCCGTGCATGAGCTGCTGCATGGCAACGCGCCGTCGGGCAGCGAGTGCGGCGAGGATTGCGCACTGCTGCGGGCGACCGGACGGCTGCAGCTGATGGCAACCTCGGGCGAAGACACGGTGTATCGGATCGATGGCAGCCCGATCCGCGTCGATTACGCGCTCACGCCGATCCTCGATCACGGGCGGCTGACCGGATCGGTGCTGAGCTTCCGGGACATCAGCCAACGGTATGCGCTGGACCGGTTGAAGGACGAGTTTATTTCTACGGTGAGCCACGAGTTGCGGACGCCGCTGACGGCGATTCGCGGGGCGCTGGGGCTGCTTTCGCACGGGACGCTTGTGGAGTTGAATGACAAGGCGGCGAACCTGCTGCGGATTGCTCATTCCAACTCCGAGCGTCTGCTGCGGCTGATCAACGACATTCTGGACCTGGAGCGGATGCAGAGCGGGCGGGAGCGGCTGGTGTTCCGCAAGGTGCAACTGGCGCAGATTGTGCGCCAGGCGATTGAGTCGATTACGCCGGTGGCGGATGCGGCCGGAATCCGGCTGATTCAGGATACGACGCAGGTGGAGATTGCGGCCGACGCGGACCGGCTGGTCCAGGTGTTGACCAACCTGCTTTCAAACGCGGTGAAGTTCTCGCCGGCAAATTCGACCGTCTCAATATTGATGCGACCGGATTTGAACGGCGTGACGCTGTCGGTGGTGGATCCGGGGCGCGGGATTCCGGCCGACAAGCTGGAGACGGTCTTTGAGCGGTTCCAGCAGGTGGATGCCTCCGACTCCCGGCAGAAGGGCGGGACGGGATTGGGCCTGGCGATTTGCCGGACGATTGTGCATCAGCACTCGGGACGCATCTGGGCCGAGCGGAACCCGGTGCGGGGATCAAGCTTCCGGCTGTTCCTGCCCTACAAGCCGGTTCCGATTGGGGGGACCGCGGAGGCGGTGGTGGGCGAAGAGCTTGAGGGCAGCTCGATTGCGCAAATGCGCGACGAGCGCGCGCTGCGCTCGCACATGATTCAGGTTTAGCTGGTCCGGGCCCCAGACCTCGGCCCAAAAAGCACGGCGAGCCGATCAGCCTGATCGGCAAGAGCAGAGTCGTGCCGGGTCAGAAAGCCCGCCTTCATCGAGTACCTTTTCCAGCCTCGAAAACCCATGCACTTCCGACTGGCCTAGCCGCCCGATTCAGAGTCGTGCCCTGACACCTGCTGCCCCCGCCAATGAGTAATTGGGTGGCTTTGTCGCGCTGCCGGGCATCGACCGAGCAGTTCGGCCAAAAGCAGTTGAGACCAATGGCGGCTTTCCGGCATCGGACTATGGGAAAGCGAGCGCACACCTTGGTTGATCGCAGTGTGTTTGGAAAACAGGCAAACATCGGCCGGCCCAGGGTGGTCATCGTAGGGGGCGGGTTTGCCGGCATTCATGCAGCCACGGGGCTGGCCGATATGGCAGTGGATGTGACGGTGATTGACCGACGCAACCACCATACGTTTCAACCCCTGCTCTACCAGGTGGCGCTGGCGGTGCTTTCCCCGGCCGACATTGCACAGCCGATCCGCGGGATTGTCCGCAAGCAGGCGAATACGGAAGTGCTGATGGACGAGGTGACGGCGGTCGATGTAGCCGGTAAGCGGGTGACCCTGGCCTCCGGAGCGCAGCTCGGGTGGGATTATCTGGTCCTGGCGACCGGAGCGACGCATTCCTATTTCGCGCATCCGGAGTGGGCCGCGCTCGCGCCGGGGCTGAAAACGATTGAAGACGCGCTGGAGATTCGGCGGCGGGTATTGCTGGCGTTTGAGCTGGCCGAGAGGCAGATGCTGGAGCATGGCTGGCATCCGCCGCTGAATTTCGTGGTGATTGGCGGCGGCCCGACGGGGGTCGAGCTCGCCGGGGCCATCAGCGATATTGCGCAGCTCTACATGAAGCGGGATTTCCGCCACATCGATCCCGGCACCAGCCGGGTGCTGCTGCTCGATGGGTCCCCGCGGGTGCTCGCGGCCTATCCGCCGGACCTTTCTCGCAAGGCCGAGGCCTCTCTGAAGAAGCTGGGCGTGGAAGTGCGCACGCACTGCCAGGTGGACAACGTGGGGCCGGGTTGGGTGGAGGCAAACGGAGAGCGCATTGAGGCGGTGGTGACGCTGTGGGCGGCGGGCGTCGAAGCATCTGCTCTGGGCAGGCTGCTGGGCCTGCCGCTGGACAAGCGCGGCTGCGTAATCGTCAACGAAACGCTCAATCCGGCGGGGATTGAGAATGTGTTCGTGCTGGGCGATCTGGCGCATTTCGAGCAGGGTGGAAGACAGATTCCGGGCGTGGCGCAGCCGGCGATGCAGATGGGCGACCACGTGGCGAAGATGATTGCGGCTGACTTGAAGGCTAAGCAGCGGCCCGCGTTTCACTACTTTGACAAGGGCGACATGGCGACGATTGGGCGCATGGATGCCGTCGCGGATGTAAAGTGGCCGTTCAAGGCGCACATGAGCGGCTTGCCAGCGTGGGCGACATGGCTGACGGTGCACATCTTTTTTCTGATCGGGTTTCGCAACCGGATCTCGGTGTTTGCGGCCTGGATCTGGACCTATTTCACATTCACGCGCGGGGCGCGGCTGATCACCGGCGATCAGCGGCTGGTGGGCTGGCAGGAGCAGCTCGATCAGGGGCCCCCAACTGGGCCGGCGGGAGGTTCAGATGCTGCTGATTAACCAGTCCGCTGGAGCGCAGCCGACGATGATTTTCGAAGACCCCGTTCATCAAGCCCGTCGGGTAAACTGGTAAAGCGATGCTCGAGTTGGGATTTGTCCGTGGCAATCTGGAATTGGTCGAAGAGAAACTGCGCGCGCGCGGGGCGGATCCGGCGGCGCTGCTGGGGGATTTTCGCGCGCTCGATGAAAGCCGGCGCGTGGCCATTACCAACGCGGAACAAGGCAAGGCGCAGCTCAATCGGTTGAGCCAGCAGATCGGTGAGCTCAAAAAATCCGGCCAGGATGCCGGGGCTCTGATGGAGCAAGTCCTCCAGATCAAGAAGACCCTTGAAGCTGCAAAGGACGCTCCGGAAGTCTACAACGAAAAAATGCGCGCCCTGCTGTCGAGCGTTCCCAATCTGACCCGGGACGAAGTACCGATGGGAAAGTCCGAAGCCGACAACCTGGTGGTGAAGACCCACCTGGCCGAAATGGCTGGGCGAAGCTGGGACTTTGCGCCCAGGCCGCATTGGGAACTGGGCGAGGCGCTGGGGATTCTGGACCTGGAGCGGGCGGCGAAGCTTTCCGGGGCGCGGTTCGCGGTCTATATGGGCTCTGGCGCCCGGCTGGAGCGGGCACTGGTGAGCTTTATGCTCGACCTGCACACGGCCCGGCATGGCTATACGGAAGTGCTGCCGCCGTTCATGGTCAATTCGAAGTCGCTGTTCGGGACCGGGCAGCTGCCCAAGTTTGCCGAAGACCTTTTTCGTTGCTCCGATACAGATGCGGAAGCGGCGGCGCGCGGGGAGTTCAAGGACAATGATCACTGGCTCATCCCCACGGCCGAAGTGCCGGTGACGAATCTCTATCGCGACGAGATTCTGGACGAGGCGCGGCTGCCGATCCGGCTGACGGCGTATACGCCATGCTTCCGTGCCGAGGCGGGAGCGGCGGGCAAGGATACGCGGGGGATTATCCGCCAGCACCAGTTTCAGAAGGTGGAGCTGGTGAAGTTTACGCGGCCTGAGGAGTCCGACGAGGAGCATGAGCAGCTGACGCGGGATGCGGAAGAGGTTCTGGAGGCCTTGGGGCTTCCCTACCGGCGGGTTCTGCTGTGCACTGGCGATACGGGGTTCTCGGCGGCCAAGACATTTGACCTGGAGGTGTGGCTGCCCGGCCAGCAGCTTTACCGGGAGATCTCTTCCTGCTCGAACTTCGAGGCGTTTCAGGCGCGAAGGGCCAATATCCGTTATCGGCCGGGAGCAGAACTCGGCGCTTCTTCGCAAAAGACCAAGCCGGAGTTTGTGCATACGGTCAACGGCAGCGGACTGGCGGTCGGGCGGACGTGGCTGGCGATCCTGGAAAACTACCAGCAGGCGGATGGGTCGGTGGTGGTGCCGGACGCGCTGCGGCCTTACATGGGCGGCCTGGAACGGATTGTGCCCCCAAATGGCCTGTCGAGGCGAAGCGCGGAGTAAAGGAAATTTGATGGCGACGAATGAACATCTGAGAGCACACGTAAAGTCCGAGCCTCAGTCCAGGCGGTCGGTGAAGCAGGTGCTGCTGAGCTATTTTTATTGGACGTACTCGCGGGGCAGCCTGCACTACGACGTGATGGTAACGCTGATTCTGCTGTTTATTTTTGTGACGCCCCAGCTTCCTGGATGGACCTATGCGGACAAGCCATCGCCCAATGGAGGTCCGCTGCATCCTATCCAAGTGATCGGCAACGACGGGCAGGGCGTGATTGTGACGGTGCAGGCCGAAGACGTGAAGCTGGATCTGAAAACCACGGAGCGCGACGCGGACGTGAGGAAGGCGCTGCGCAGTGCGATTGAGTCGGTGACCGGCGACGACGTGTTCGTGGAGCGTTGGGAGACGGCAACGGACCCCCAGGGGCGCGCCGTTTGGAAAGTCTGGGCGCACCGCTAAGGCGCTCTCGAGCGAAGATGGCTTGGCTGAGTTTGGCGTTTGTCTGGCGACAGAATCCGGATCTGGGTCCTGCGGGATCGAGTGATGCTCCCAGGCTCGCGGTTCGCGGAGTTTCCCTCAATTCCCGGCGCCGAGCGAGGGCGGCGAATCGGTAAAGGACGACGTGCATGAATTTAAAGAGGAAGTTTTTTTGGGGTGCGGCCGCAGCTCTGGCATTTTCCTGCTTATGCGCGGGGCGCATTCTGGAGGCGCAGACCGAGACCAAAGAGCAGGTGCTCTCGCGGCTGGATAGCGCGGCGGCCAATTTTCACTCAACTTCGGCGGATGTAGAGTTCGATACGATCGAGACCGAACCGATTCCGGATACCGACGTGCAGAAGGGCGTGTTCTACTATGACCGCAAGGATGACCTGGTGCGCATGGGCGTGCACATGAGCGAGCACGACGGGCACCCCTCCTTCAAGGCTTATACCTTTATCGGCGACACATTTCAGCTGTTTGAGCCGAGTGTGAACCAGCTGACGACCTATGCCAAGGCCGGCAAGTGGGAGAGGTACGTGAGCCTGGGCATGGGCGCCAGCGGCAAGGACCTGGCGGCCAAGTGGGATATTCAGTATCTGGGCTCGGAGATGATCGCCGCGGTGAAGACGGAGCATCTGGAGCTGGTCGCGAAAGATCCCGAGGTGAAAAAGAACATTACCAAGGTCGATATCTGGGTCGACCCGGAGCACGCAGTGAGCCTGAAGCAGGTTTTCACCTTCAGCGGGACAAGCAGCTATGTGTGCAAGTATTCAAACTTCAAGTTCAATATCAAGCTGCCGGGAGATGCGTTTACCTTCAAGACCGATAAGAACACGGTGAAACGAACGCAGTGATCCTTGGGGGGCGCGATCCGGACGAGTGATTCTCCGGGTGAGTAATTCTCGGGGCGAGTGATCCTTCCCGGGGGGGCAGGAATTCCCAAAGGACCAACGCCGGGCGCGGCGAAAGCCGCGCCCTTTTGAAGGCCTGGACTTTTGCCCCTCGACTTTTGCCCCTCCCGGAGCGCCGATTTAGGCGACGGCCGAAGCGGTGGTCGAAGTAGCGGTTGAAGAGGCGGCGTTGAGTTCTTCGACTTTGAGCTTGCTGGCAACTTCGGCGGCGGCCTGCGCCAGAACCCGGTGATGGATGGTGAACAGGGCCAGCTCAAGACGATCGCTGACTCCGGTTTTGTCATA
>Ga0116129_1001793_pt1 | contig 11461 bp, 13 predicted proteins | sample June2015DPH_17_2_FD_89732 | JGI IMG/M metagenome (GOLD analysis project Ga0116129, IMG submission 89732) | Peatland microbial communities from SPRUCE experiment site at the Marcell Experimental Forest, Minnesota, USA - June2015DPH_17_10 | ecosystem: Environmental > Terrestrial > Soil > Wetlands...
AATCGATATTTCGGAGAAGCTTCCCGCACTTGTGGTCGGCGATCCCGTTCGTCTGCGCGCCGCGCTGGAAAACCTGATCGACAATGCGGTGAAGTTCACGGAAGCGGGCGGCGTGGCGCTGGCGGTCGCGCCGATGCGCGGCCCGAAAGCCAGGGTCGGCGTTGCCTTCGAGATTTCCGACAGCGGTATCGGCCTCAAGCTCAACGAGATCAGGCGGCTGTTCCGGCCGTTCTCGCAGGCCAATGTCTCCATCGCGTCACGGTTTGGCGGCGCGGGGCTTGGATTGTCGTCGGTGAAGCAACTTGCGCGCGCGATGGGCGGCGACATCGTGGTCGCGCAACGGCGCGGCGGAGGAACCAGCTTCACGCTGATGGTCAGCTTGAGCCGCGCGAAAGCTGCGCATCCAGCCGGTTCAGGCGCGGCGGATGCCGATGCGTTGTTCGAGGCGATGCCGGCGCTGCGCGTCCTCAGCGTCGAGGACAATCCGTTCGGCCGTGTCGTGCTCAACGCCATCCTCACCGAACTCGGCCATCAGGCGGAATTCATCGGGCGCGGCGAGGCCGCGACTGAGCGGATCGGGCAAGGCGGTTTCGACGCGGTGCTGATGGACATGGTATTGCCGGGTATCAACGGCATTGAGGCCATCAGGCGAATTCGAGGGCTGAACCCGCCGCTCGGCCGCATCGCCATCATCGGGGTGTCGGGCCGCGGCGAAGACGAAGCGGCGTCGCGCGCCGCCGGCGCCGACGCCTTTCTGGTCAAGCCTGTGAGTCCAAGGGCTTTAGCGACTGCGCTGCTTGAAGCGACACGCCGTGCGGCAGCCGCGACTTGATGATCGCCGCGTTGAGTTCGCCGCCATATACGAAGATCGCGGCGATGAAATACAGAAATACCAGCGCGATGATTACCGACGCAAGGCCAGCATACATTGTAACGTAGTTGTTGGCGAAGCGGGCGAGATACTGGCCGAACCCGATGCCCGACAGCAGCGACGCCACCAGGGTGAATACGATGCCGGGCAGGATCTGCAGGAACCCGCGGCGCCCCGCCGGAAGCCAGGCATGCAGGATAAAGAGCGCGACGATCAGCGCGACGACGGTGATGCCGTAGCGCGAGATGTTGAGGAAGTTCTCGTTGGTTTCGACGATCAGCGGAACGTGGCGTCGCGTCGCCTCCAGGATCAGCGGGAACAGCACGATCAGGAACGCCATCGCCAGCGCCGTGAAGGCGGCGACAAGGGTGTAGCCGATCGATTCCAGCCGCAGCCAGTACCAGCGCCGCGGTTCGCTTACCGAATAGGCGCGGTTGAGCGCGACACGCAGCGCCTCGACGCCGTTGGAAGCAAAATATACTGCGAGCACCGCACCGATGGTCAGCACGTCGCTGCGGGCGGTCGTCAGCACATCGTGAATCTGGCCCGACAGCGAATCGGCGACCTGCCTCGGCCAGACTTGCAGCAACAGCCCGACGGCCTGATCGGCGAGCTGCTTCGATCCAAAAAAGCCGGCCAATGAAGTCAACACGATGAGAAACGGAAACAGCGCCATCAAACTCGACAGCGCGATGTGGCTGGCGATCGCCCAGCCGTCATCGCCAAGAAACGTGTAGAACGCATCCATCGCGACCAGATAGACGTAACGAAGCTGCCTCACATTTCACCTTGATCCGGCGCAAAAGCGAACCAGCCTACCTTCTGATATTATTCAGCCAAAAGCCAGATCGTTGCACCCGCGGCCAGTACGCGATGCCGGCGATGGCGGAGCGCCCCGTACGGTGTTATGTACGCCCGATGACATCATTCCTGAGCTCGATTCTGCTTCCCATGGCGGTTGCCGCCGTTGCGCTGGTGCTGCTGCTTGGTCTCGTCAACATGATGCGGGGCGGATCGCCGAACCGGTCGCAGAACCTGATGCGGCTGCGGGTGTTGCTGCAATTTGTCGCGATTGTCATCACCATGCTCACGGTCTGGATGATGGGGCACTAGTTGAAGATAGTCTGTCGGCAAAGCCGGTTCGCTCTCTCTCCCGTTGGGAGAGGGTTGGGGTGAGCGGTTATGGTCTATCGTTGGACTTTAACTCCTCACCCGCTCGCAAGATGCTCGCGACCTCTCCTAACGGGAGAGGTGGTCACGAACATGGGAGTTAAGAATGGTCGTGCTCAATCGTATCTACACGCGAACCGGCGATGACGGCACCACCGCGCTCGGCAGCGGCGAGCGACGCCCGAAACATGATCTGCGCATCAGTGCCTATGGAACCGTGGACGAGACCAACGCCGCCATCGGTATCGTCCGGCTGCATCTGCAGGACAGGCGCGATCTCGATGCGATGCTGGGCCTGATCCAGAACGACCTGTTCGACCTCGGCGCCGATCTCGCCGTACCCCAGCGCGAGGGCAAGGCGGAACGCCTGAGGATGCTGGGAAGCCAGGTCGAACGCCTTGAGCGCGACATCGACAGCTTGAACGCGTCACTTGAGCCGCTGACCTCCTTTGTGCTGCCCGGAGGCACGCCGGCGGCCGCCTACCTGCACCTTTCGCGCACCATATGCCGCAGGGCGGAACGAATCATGGTGGAACTCGCGGCCAAACCCGATGAGCCGGTCGGCGATGCCGCAATCCAGTATATCAACCGCCTGTCCGACTTCCTGTTCGTCGCCAGCCGCTCCGTCAATGACAACGGCGCCGGGGACGTATTGTGGGTGCCAGGCCAGAACCGCTGAGCGCGCCTGTCCGGCAGGCGATTTTTGGCTTTCGCGCGTTGACCGTCGATAGCCGGACCTTTAGGTTCCGCGCCCAAGCTGGCTAAAAGCGAAATTCAAGCGAAAGGGTGTCGATGAAGGTTCTGGTGCCGGTAAAGCGGGTGGTCGATTACAACGTCAAGGTCCGGGTCAAGAGCGACGGATCGGGCGTCGAACTGTCCAACGTCAAGATGTCGATGAATCCGTTCGATGAAATCGCCGTCGAGGAAGCCTTGCGCCTGCGAGAGGCCGGCAAGGCAACCGAGATCGTGGTGGCGTCGATCGGGCCGGCGCAGGCGGCGGAGACGATCCGGACCGGTCTTGCCATGGGCGCCGATCGCGGCATCCTGGTGAAGGCGGAAGGCAATGTCGAACCGCTGGCGGTGGCGAAGATTCTCAAGGCCATCGTCGACGAAGAAAAGCCCGGTCTCGTCATTCTCGGCAAGCAGGCGATCGACGATGACTCAAACCAGACCGGCCAGATGCTGGCCGCCCTGCTCGGATGGTCGCAGGCGACCTTCGCCTCCAGGCTCGAAGTCGATGGCGCCGATTTCAAGGTGACGCGCGAAGTCGACGGCGGATTGCAGACCGTCAAGCTGAAGGGACCGGCGATCGTCACGACCGATCTCAGGCTGAACGAGCCGCGCTACGCCAGCCTGCCCAACATCATGAAGGCGAAGAAGAAGCCGATCGCCGACAAGAGCGCCTCCGATTACGGCGTCGATCTCACCGCCCATCTCGAAATCCTCAAGACATCCGAACCGCCCGGCCGCAAGGGTGGCGTCAAGGTCAAGGACGTCACCGAACTGGTATCGAAGCTCAAGAATGAAGCCGGGGTGATCTGATGACGACGCTGCTGATTGCCGAACACGAGCGCGCCAGCTTGAAGGATTCCACCAACAAGGCGCTGACCGCGGCGACCCAGCTCGGTGCCGAGGTCCATGTGCTGGTCGCCGGGGGCGGCGAGGGCACCAAGGCGGCGGCCGAGGCCGCGGCCAAACTGGCCGGCGTCACCAAGGTAGTGCTGGCCGAAGGCGATGCCTATGCCCACGATCTCGCCGAGCCGCTGGCCGCGCTGATCGTGGCACTTGCGCCGTCCTATGACGCCTTTGTCGCGCCCGCGACCTCGCGCTTCAAGAATGTGATGCCGCGGGTTGCTGCCCTGCTCGATGTGATGCAGGTCTCTGAAATCATCAAGGTGGTTTCGCCCGACACCTTTGAGCGGCCGATCTATGCCGGCAACGCGATCCAGACGGTGAAGTCGAAGGACGCCAAGAAGGTGATTACGGTGCGCACTTCCACCTTTGCCGCCGCTGGCGACGGCGGCAGCGCGGGAATCGAAAACGCCGCCGCCGCGGCCGATCCCGGCCTCTCCAGTTTTGTCGGCGAGGAAGTCGCCAAGAGCGATCGTCCCGAACTGACCTCGGCCAGGATCATCGTCTCCGGCGGCCGCGCCATGCAGAGCCGCGAGAATTTCGCCAAATATATCGAGCCGCTCGCCGACGAGCTTGGCGCAGGCGTCGGTGCCTCGCGCGCCGCGGTCGACGCCGGATATGCGCCGAACGACTGGCAGGTCGGCCAGACCGGCAAGGTGGTGGCGCCGGAACTCTATATCGCCATCGGCATCTCCGGCGCGATCCAGCATCTCGCCGGCATGAAGGATTCCAAGGTCATCGTCGCGATCAACAAGGATGAGGACGCGCCGATTTTTCAGGTCGCCGATTACGGTCTGGTCGCGGATCTGTACCAGGCGGTTCCCGAACTGACCGATGCGCTGGCGAAACTCGGAAAATAGCGGCTGGAAACAACCGGATGGGCTGATACAGGCCGTTGTTCATGCATCATACAGGCCGGTGTTCGTACAACAGGAGGCTAGGCGCGGCCCGCGCCCAGCCGTGGTGAGATGACAAAATGGCTATGATCAAGAAGGTCGGCGTGATCGGCTCGGGCCAGATGGGCAACGGCATCGCGCATGTGTCGGCGCTGGCCGGGCTGGACGTGGTGCTCAACGATGTGTCCGCCGATCGCCTGAAGTCCGCGATGGCGACCATCAACGGCAATCTGTCGCGCCAGGTCACCAAGAAGATCATCAGCGAGGACGCGCGCAAGCAGGCGCTGGAGCGGATCGTCTGCTCCGAGACCATGGACGGCCTTTCCGATTGCGATCTGGTGATCGAGAGCGCGGTCGAGAAGGAAGAGGTCAAGCGCAAGATCTTTCATGATGTCTGCGCGGTGCTGAAGCCGGAGGCCATCGTCGCCTCCAACACCTCGTCGATCTCGATCACGCGGCTGGCCGCATCGACCGACCGGCCCGAGCGTTTCATCGGCATTCACTTCATGAATCCGGTGCCGCTGATGGAACTGGTTGAACTGATCCGCGGCATCGCCACCGATGACGCCACCTTCGACGCGGCCAAGGAGTTCGTGACCAGGCTCGGCAAGCACATCGCGGTGTCGGAAGATTTCCCGGCGTTCATCGTCAACCGCATTCTGCTGCCGATGATCAACGAGGCCATCTACACACTGTATGAAGGGGTCGGAAACGTCGAGGCTATCGACGCGGCGATGAAGCTCGGCGCGCACCATCCGATGGGGCCGCTTGAGCTTGCCGATTTCATCGGCCTCGATACCTGCCTGTCGATCATGCAGGTGCTGCATGAGGGCCTCGCCGATTCGAAATACCGGCCGTGCCCGCTACTCGTGAAATATGTCGAGGCCGGCTGGCTCGGCCGCAAGACCCAGCGCGGCTTTTACGATTATCGCGGCGACCGGCCGATCCCGACGCGGTGACCGCGTTCCCCGGATGCTGCGCAGCGCGCCTTGCGCCGCGCTGCTCGGTGGTGTCCTTTGCTGACCCCGCGATTCTACACGTATGGCTCGATCAGGCCGAGCTCTCTGCAAATTCGTTTGAACCAGCCGATTTCCCGCCCGGTGACAAATGTTCGGCCTGACGCCTTCAATGCTTCGATACGCTCGACGTCGTCATCACTGCTCAGGTCCAGTCGGGCCAGGAAACATTTTCCGATGAGGATTTCGACGCTCAAGCCGTCGCCGATCCTGAAATAGCTCTTCGCTTCATCGCGAAGCTCAAGAAGGATTTCACCCTGCCGGGTGGTGAGTTCGTCGCTGTCGTAGCGGGAAATGTTCTCAAGAAAATCTGTTGCGAACTCCGAGCGCGCTTTGGCGTAGTCGGCATCCGCCAACAGATGCTCTGCCAAAGGTTTGAAGACCTTCGGGTCTTTGCGAACGCGGTCAATCTCGATCCAGGACGCCATGTGCCAGCTCCGATTGGCTGACGTCACACGATGAAGCTGTTGAAAACCGCCGGAAAAGCGTGGGGAGGATACTCGATTCGTCGCGTCTTTGGAGGGGTTTGCCCAGGTTCTTGGTTGACGCTCCATTCTGTGGATAACACTGGTGACCCAAATAGGGACGCTTCACTTCCCCGCGGGGGGATACGGTCCGTTAACGCCTCTCCGGTACCGTTCCGGACATTGGGGTGTTGCGTATGGATATGAGTTTGGTCGCGAGCGTTCTCGCCATGCAGGCGGGGAACACGCAGATGCAGGTCGCCGCCACGATGATGAAATCGGACGACGATGCGCAGAAATTCGCGGTCCAGACCCTGCTGGGCGGACAGAGTGCGTCGTCTTCCGCCAACCTCGCCGCCGGCACCGGCGGCAACCTCGACATTTCAGTCTAGAATCCGGCCGTGGCCGGTTTCACCGCCGCCGTGATCAGTTTGACGGCGTCGTCGCTGTCCCATTCGGCGGGTCCGGCGATGGTGGCGATCTCGCAGCCTTGGCCGTCGACCAGCACCGAGGTCGGCATCCCCAGCGCCCGGCCTACGCTTTTAAGGTCCTGAAAAACTTTGGCTTTCTGGTCGCTGAAATAGCCGAGCCGGGTCAGATTGGCGCCTTTCAGGAAATTTTTGGGCTTTTCGGGATCGCGGGTATCGATGTTGATGGCGACCACCTCGAAATCCTTACCCCCGAGCCTGGTTTGCAGGCCCTCGAGCGCAGGCATCTCCTTGCGGCAGGGCACGCACCAAGTGGCCCACAAATTGACCAGCACAGTGCGTCCGCGCCAGTCGGACAACTTCCAGGGCTTGCCGTCGGCGTCCTCGAAGGCGAGGTCCGGCACCTGCAACGGCGCCGCCGCCATGGTCAGCGCGGCCACCTCGCCCTGCGCCAGCGGTGCGAGCTTGCGGGCCAGTTCGACGGCCCCGCCGCAGGCCTGGTCGCCTGCCGCATGGCGCTTCAGCCCGCCAATTGCCTGTACAACGGCTAGTCCGATCCCCGCCCCGATCAGCACCGCCCCGATGGCGAATGGAATCCGGCGCATGGTAGCCGGGCGAGGTGTTGGCAGTTCAGGCATATCGTTTGTCATCCAGTATCAGATGCGGTTATGCAGAGCCCGGCGTTTCGGCCGGCTGAGCCGGCGGCGGCCCCGGGCGATCCGCTCGCGGGTGTGACGATGAGCAACGGGTCATGAGCCACAAGTCATGAGCAACAAGATGTGGGGCGGGCGGTTCGGCGAAGGCCCCGACGCGATCATGGAGCAAATTAACGTCTCCATTGACGTCGATCGCCACCTTTTTGCCCAGGACATCGCCGCGTCCAGGGCGCATGCCGCCATGCTTGCCGCGCAAGGCATTATCACCGCCAAGGATGCGAAAAATATCGCACGCGGTCTAGACACGATTTTGTCAGAGATCGGCAAGGGATCGTTCGATTTCAAGCGCGCGCTTGAGGACATTCACATGAATGTCGAGAGCCGGCTTGGCGAGTTGATCGGGCCCGCCGCGGGAAGGCTGCACACCGCGCGTTCGCGCAACGATCAGGTGGCCACCGATTTCCGGCTCTACGTCCGCGATATGATCGACGAGACCGATGCGGCGCTGGCCGCGTTCCAGTGGGCGCTGGTGGCGCGGGCGCTGGAACATGCCGGCACCGTGATGCCCGGCTTCACCCATCTGCAGACCGCGCAGCCGGTGACGTTCGGACACCATCTGCTGGCCTATGTCGAGATGGCGTCGCGCGACCGCGGCCGTTTTGCCGACGCGCGCAAACGTCTGAACGAATCTCCGCTTGGCGCCGCGGCGCTGGCCGGCACCTCGTTCCCGATCGATCGCGACGCGACCGCGGCGGCGCTCGGCTTCGACCGTCCGATGGCCAATTCGCTCGATGCGGTCTCGGATCGCGACTTCGTGATCGAGACCTTGTCGGCGGCGGCGATCGCATCGGTGCATTTGTCGCGCTTTGCCGAGGAAATCGTGATCTGGACCTCGCCGCTGGTGGGGCTGGTGCGGCTATCCGACAAGTTCACCACGGGTTCATCGATCATGCCGCAGAAGCGCAACCCCGATGCCGCCGAACTGGTTCGCGCCAAGACCGGGCGGGTGGTCGGTGCGCTCACCGCATTGCTGATCGTGATGAAGGGGTTGCCGCTGGCCTATCAAAAGGACATGCAGGAGGACAAGCAGGGCGCGATGGAGGCGTTCGGCGCGCTGTCGCTGGCGGTTCGGGCCATGACCGGGATGGTCGCCGACATCGTGCCGGACGAGGCGCGGATGAAAGCCGCCGCCGGCGAGGGCTATGCCACCGCCACCGATCTGGCCGACTGGCTGGTGCGCAACCTGAAAATGCCGTTCCGCGATGCCCATCACGTCACCGGCCGCATCGTCGCCAGGGCATCGGAACAGGGTGTGCCGTTGCATCTTTTGTCCTTGAAGGAGATGCAGGAAATCGAGCCAGGGATCACGGCGGAGGCTTTATGCGCGCTTTCGGTGGAGGCGTCGGTGAAAAGCCGGACCAGCTATGGCGGGACCGCCCCGAAGAACGTGCTGGCGCAGGCGAAAGCCTGGCGCAGGCGATTGGAAAAAGAGCGAAAATTTGGCTGAGTTCACGAATTTCGCTGTAATTTCATGATTGTCCTGCTCTCGCCAGAACAAGGCAATCTTTGTATGGTGCCGCCCGCATTGGGGATATTGCCGTGAAATTGACTTCCAGCCCAGCATCTTCGCGATGGGCCATCGTCCTGCTCAGCGTAGCCGTGCTGGTGCTGGCAGGCTGCGGGCGCAAGGCCGGGCTTGACCCGCCGCCGAACGCACCGCCGCAACCGGCTGCCGCGGCGCAGGGCGATGCCGCCGCCGCGCAGCAGGCCAGCCAGCCCAGTGTGTTCGACCCGTCCTACGGAGCCAATGCGCCCCCGGTCGCCGCCAAAGGCAGCAAGAAGCCATTTGCTCTCGACCCGCTCCTGAACAGCAACTGAGCTCGCCATGAATCACTTCGACTATCGCAACGGCGTGCTTCACGCCGAGGCGGTGAATCTGATTGAGCTGGCGGATGCGGTCGGCACGCCGTTCTATTGCTATTCGACCGCGACCCTGGAGCGCCATTACCGGGTATTTTCCGACGCCTTCGCCGATCAGAAGGCGCTGGTGTGTTACGCCATGAAGGCCAACTCCAATCAGTCGGTGCTGCGCACGCTGGCGAAACTCGGCGCCGGCGCCGATGTGGTGTCGGGGGGCGAGCTGAAGCGGGCGCTGGCGGCCGGCATTCCGCCCGAAAAGATCCTGTTCTCGGGCATCGGCAAGACCGGGGCCGAGCTGCGGGCGGCGCTGGCTGAAGATATTCTCTGCATCAACGTCGAATCCGAACCCGAACTCGACCTGCTGTCGCGGCTGGCCGTCGAGACCGGACGAACCGCGCGGATCTCGATTCGGGTCAATCCCGATGTCGATTCCGGCACGCATGCCAAGATTTCCACCGGCAAATCCGAGAACAAGTTCGGCATTCCGCTGGCCCAGGCGCGCGCGGTCTATGCGCGGGCGGCAAAGCTGCCGGGCCTTCGCGTCACCGGCGTCGACGTGCATATCGGCAGCCAGATCACCGACCTTGTGCCGCTGGAGGCGGCGTTCAGGATTCTGACCGAATTCGTGCAAACGTTGCGCGCCGACGGCCATACCATCTCGCATGTCGATTTCGGCGGCGGCCTCGGCATTCCCTATTATATGGATCGGGAAGCCCCACCTGAGCCCGCGGCCTATGCCGCGATGGTCAAGCGGGTGACGCACAATCTCGGCTGCACGCTGATGTTCGAGCCGGGCCGGTTGATCGTCGGCAATGCCGGCATCCTCGTCACCCGCGTGATCTATATGAAGCATGGCGAGACAAAGAACTTTGTCATCATCGATGCGGCGATGAATGATTTGATCCGCCCCACGCTGTACGAGGCGCATCACGATATCCTGCCGGTCGTTGCGGCCGCGGCAGGCGCGCGAAAAATCGTCGCCGACGTGGTCGGGCCGGTCTGCGAAAGCGGCGATTACCTGGCGCAGGGGCGCAGCATGCCGGAGCCCAAATCAGGCGATCTGCTGGCGATCATGACCGCCGGCGCCTACGGCGCGGTGCAGTCCGGTAGCTACAATACCCGCGCCTTGATTCCGGAAGTGCTGGTCAAAGGCGATCAATATGCTGTCGTGCGGCCCCGCGTCGAGGTCGAGGCGCTGATCGCGATGGACAGGCCGGCGCCGTGGTTGTGAGGTCTTCGTGTCCAGGACACGGTGCAGCGCGAAGCGCTGTACCGCAGAGCCGGGATCCACGCCAGGCAGAATAACATGGACCCCGGATCAGCAGCGCACCACGCCGCGAAGGGCGGCGCCATAGCGCGTCGAAGACGCGCGTGAACGCGCTGGTGGCGCAGCATCCGGGGAAAGCACCTCACTTCGCCGCGTGAGAACCCTTTCCTCCCACCACCACGCCCGCCGCTTGCTCGATCGGCTTGATAGCGGAAGTGAAATCGGACTCCGGGCCCATTTCGCGGATCACGACTTCCCAGAGACGTCCGACCGCTTCGGCCACCTCCATCGACATCCCGAGCGCCTTGGCTTCCTCGAGACAGAGCCGCACGTCTTTCACCATCAGGCCGGTGGCGAAACCGAAATCGAAGGTGCGGGGCAGAATCGAGCGGGGAAACTTGTCGCGGCTGGCGGTATTCATGCCCGAGCCCGCATTGATGACGTCGACCATCACGGCCGGATCGAGGCCGGACTTGACGCCCATCACCACGGCTTCCGAGGTGGCAGCGACCGCGGTCGCCGACAACAGGTTGTTGGCAAGCTTCATGGTCTGCGCCGAGCCGGCTTTTTCGCCGATGAAAAAAACTTTTCCAATCGCCTCGAGCGCGGGCTTTATCGTCTCGAACTCGACGCGGGGACCGGACACCATCACGGCGAGGGTTCCTTTTTCGGCGCCGCCGACGCCGCCGCTGACCGGACTGTCGATCTGCACGATGTTCTTTTTCGCCAGCAGGCCGTAAATCCGCACCGCCATGTGCGATCCGACGGTGGAGAGATCGACGAAGCGCCTGACGCGCTTGCCCTCGATCACGCCACTATTACCGGTCGCGACTTCGAGCGAGGCCTGCAGCGACGGCAGGCTCGCCAGCACCGTCTCGGCGCGGTCGGCGACGTCCTTCGGTGACGAGGCGGCCTGTGCGCCGAGCGCCACCAGTTTGTCGACGGCCTCCTGGCGGCTGTCGAACACGATGAGCTGGTGCTTTGCCTCGATCAGGCGGCGGGCCATGGGAAAGCCCATCTTGCCGAGGCCGATGAATCCGATGTCCATTGTGGAGTTTCCTATCTATCAAGCGTCATTGCGAGGAGCCCTTGCGACGAAGCAATCCATCTTTCCGCTCGCCGCGGTATGGATTGCTTCGCG
>Ga0116129_1001794_pt1 | contig 11460 bp, 7 predicted proteins | sample June2015DPH_17_2_FD_89732 | JGI IMG/M metagenome (GOLD analysis project Ga0116129, IMG submission 89732) | Peatland microbial communities from SPRUCE experiment site at the Marcell Experimental Forest, Minnesota, USA - June2015DPH_17_10 | ecosystem: Environmental > Terrestrial > Soil > Wetlands >...
TAGCATTGAAATTCCGTTAGAAGCCGCTTGAAATCGATGTCAAAGCCGAGCGCCTTGGCGGTAGCATAAAGATTGGCACCGTCGATGAAGATCGCAGTCCTGGTAGCTGAAGAAACCGTCATTTGCCGCTCCTTCGTTCAATCTGAGCTAGTTCCCTTGACGACGCCGACGTCCACACCGAACGTTAAGTCAATCGGATTCCGGTGCCCCCAAATTCTCGCATTTCCATACTGACTCTTCTTACTGTTCGCTTCGCTGCAGATCCTCGTTCAGAGCTGGACCAGGTTCCGCGCGCATCTACATGATTGTCAAATTACGTATATTTTGTCAAGTGCGAGCAAGACAAACTTGACATTTGTTGTCGTACAGGAAAATCTGAGGATATGGGTGTGAAGGAATCGGCGAGGCAAGCGTATGTTCTGGAGACAGCTCTGACTGTCTTTACGCGGCACGGCTTTAGCAAAACATCCATCGAGGATGTTGCGAAAGCTGCCGGCATTTCACGCCAGGGGATTTATCTTCACTTCAAAAATAAAGATGAGATCTTTAGCGCGTCAATTCGAAAAGCCATGGACGATGGCCTGCAAGCCGCAAACAAGGTGTTTGATGATGAGCGCTTAACCCTCGAAGCAAAACTGCTTAAAGCTTTGGATGAGTGGTTTGGTCGGCATGTCGGCCTCTTTCATCCGGAAGCGTCTGATCTTGCGGTTCAATGTGAGCGCCTTCTTGGCGATACTGTTGAAAAAAACAGCTCTTCATTTCAAAAGAGAATTGAAAAAGCCGTTCTTGCGTCGTCCGCGAAGAAAACAAAGGGTGCGGACAAACGCGCGGCGACCATTGCTCAAATCCTTTGCGCTTGCGGATTGACATGGAACCGTAATGTCTCTTCGCGGCAAGAATTCTTAGAGAAGATGCGCGACGCAATCCATTTGTGCTGTCGGGATACATGAGACGAGCAGGAAAGCCGGACCCGCAATGTTTGCGCGTGCTTTGATCAGTAGGGTAACGTACAGCCTCTCGGGGCTGCTTTCCTATTGAGCCGCTAGATGTGAGCTTTCAGGAGGTTGTCCATCTGGTCCGAACCGAGGAAGCTGAGGTTGCGAAGCTTCAGTGCTCCACGGAGAGACCAGATGAACAGCCATAAGAATGCCCTCCTGACGCCTCGAGGTCGAGAGCCAATGGTGCGGGCGGTGGTAGAGGGTGGGTTGAGCAAGGCGACGGTCGCAGGCCTGTACAAAACCACCCCGAAGACGGTCGCCAAATGGGTTGGGCGGTTCCACACGGAAGGTGTCGAGGGTTTGCGGGATCGTTCCTCAAGACCTCTTTCATTGCCGAGCCAAACCCCGCCGGCCACCTGCGCGGTCGTTGAGGCTTTGCGCCGTCAGCGCCACACCGGCCGGCAAATTGCCGCGGAAGTAGGTGCGTCTCCGGCCACCGTCAGCCGCGTCCTGCGCCGGCTCGGGCTAAACCGGATACGCAACCTGGAGCCGGCCGAACCGGTGCGTCGATATGAGCGTGCTGCCCCCGGCGAGATGGTCCACATCGATATCAAAAAGCTCGGACCCTTCGAGCAGATCGGCCACCGCATCACAAGCTGGGCCTGAGCGGCATGGAAAAGCTGGTGTCGTTCGACAGCAGCCGAAACGCGAACATCGATGACTTCATGCCGTTGCGCGCCGTGAACGCAACAGTAGCACCGATCAGTAACTTCCGGAAAAAAGGCTAGCAATTTCAGGGCTAAACGTGGGTTTATGGTGCGCTCGGAGGGCGGCCTCATTTCTTGAGATTTCAATTGGTTGTCGAGGTTTCCAAAAGTATGAGGTGCATTTCAAGCATGAAAGTAACTTTCCTTGCGATTTGCTAAATCGCCCTTTTTTCACGCGCGATTGCCTACTCAGGACAGGTCGAGCAGCCTGCAGGAAGGATCCGTGGTTGGCGGCGGATCACGAGTTCGTAGAAGCTGCGCCGTATAGGTGCCCAGCAAAAATGGCCGAGCGCGCTGCCGCAGGTGCTGGCATACAAATTGCTGAACCTATCACTGTCAATTCATCAGGCCTGCGGAGATCTGGAATGCTTGACGGAGCCGAAGTGCGGCTATCCGTCGATATCGGGGGTACGTTCACGGATATCGTGCTGGATATCGGGCGGCATCGCAGAACGCGCAAGGTGCTGACGACGCCTGCTCGTCCTGAACAGGCGGTGCTGGACGGGATGCGTCTCATTTTGGCCGACGCCGGCGCCCACATCAGCGACGTCGACGTCTTCATTCATGGCACTACGCTCGCAACCAACGCCATCATCGAGCGCCGGGGCGCGAAGACGGCGCTGATCGCGACGGAAGGCTTCCGCGATGTGCTCGATATCGGCACTGAGAGTCGCTACGATCAATATGACCTTACGATCGACAAGCCGAAGCCTCTGGTGCCGCGCTCTCTTCGCTTCACGGTGCCCGAGCGCGTCGACGCGCGTGGCGGCGTGAGGGTGCCGCTTGACGAAACAGCTGTACGCGCGCTGGTGCCAAAGTTGCGCGCGCAAAATGTGGAAAGCATAGCCTTCGCCTTTATTCACGCTTACGCCAACCCAGCGCATGAACAGCGCGCCGCTTCGATCCTGCAAGCCGAGATGCAGGATATCCGGGTGACGCTCTCGTCGGCGGTGTGCCCTGAAATTCGCGAATATGAACGCACCTCGACTGCGGTCGCGAACGCCTATGTCCAGCCCCTGATCGACGGATATCTCGGGCGCATGGCGGAAGCCCTGCAAATCCAGCAATTCCGCGGCGCCATCTATCTCGTGACCTCGGGCGGCGGTGTCACGTCGATCGAGACGGCACGGCGCTTTCCGGTGCGCCTTCTGGAATCGGGCCCCGCGGGCGGCGCCATTTTCGCAAGCCAGATCGCCGCGAGTCTGGGTGAGAGCAAGGTGCTGTCGTTCGACATGGGGGGTACCACCGCAAAAATCTGTCTCATCGAGAAGTATCAGCCGGAGACTTCGCGGGTGTTCGAGGTCGACCGCGCCGCGCGCTTTTTGAAGGGATCGGGACTGCCGGTGCGCATTCCCGTCATCGAAATGGTCGAGATTGGCGCCGGTGGCGGCTCGATCGCGCGGGTCGATGCTTTAAAGCGTGTCACCGTTGGACCGGAAAGCGCATCTTCCGAACCGGGACCCGCGTGCTACGGCCGCGGCGGCGTGCGCCCCACCGTGACGGACGCGGATGTCGCGCTCGGCAAGATTGATCCCGATGCCTTCGCAGGCGGCACGATGAAGCTCAGTCCGGAACTGTCGCGGCAGTCGCTGTTGCGTGACATCGGCGAGCCCCTGGGGCTGGAGGCGGAAACAGCTGCCTACGCCGTGCTTGAGATCGTCTGCGAGAACATGGCGAGCGCAGCCCGCGTGCACGCGGTCGAACGCGGCGCCGTCGTGGGGCAGCATACGTTGATTGCATTCGGCGGCGCAGCGCCTCTGCACGCCGCGCGCGTTGCCGAGAGGATCGGCGTCTCGCGGGTGATCGTGCCGTCCAATGCCGGCGTGGGCTCGGCCGTGGGATTTCTTGCAGCCCCCATCGCCTATGAGCTGGTGCGAAGCCGTCACGTTCGACTGGACGAATTCGATACCGTGGCCGTTTCTGATCTACTGCACGAAATCGCGAGCGAAGCCCGGGCTCTGGTGGAGCCGGGCGCCGCCGGCATGCCGGTGCGCGAACGGCGCACGGCCTTCATGCGCTATGTCGGACAAGGCCACGAGATCACGGTCGAATTGCCGAACCGGCGGCTCGCCGAGGCCGACCTCGCCGGCCTGCGTCAAGCCTTCGAGAAAGACTATGCGGCACTGTTCGAACGGCCGATCCCGGGCGCGGCGATCGAGGTGCTCAGCTGGTCGGTGCTCGCGACCACCGAACCCCGCAATCCGGTGCGGGTCGCGGAGGTAACGCGCAAGCCGGCCGGCAAAGCCGCCGGCAGCCGCAAGTTTTTCGACGGACGCGCCGGACATGTGGTCGAGATTCCGCTTTATCTTCGTAACCAGATGTCGCCGGGGGCGACCATCGCAGGTCCCGCCGTGATCGCGGAAGATGAAACCTCGACATTCGTCGCGGTGAGCTTCGAGGCCTATATCGACGGTGCCGGCAGCATCGTCATGGAACGGAAGGCAGCCTGATCATGAGCGACACAAATGGTACGAACCTCATCGATCTGCAGATCATGTGGAACCGGCTGATTGCCGTGGTTGAGGAACAGGCGCAGGTTCTGCTGCGCACGGCCTTCAGCCCGATCGTGCGCGAGTGCGGCGATCTCTCGGCCGGCGTATTCGATGCGAAGGGACGGATGCTGGCGCAGGCGGTGACGGGCACGCCGGGCCACGTGAACTCCATGGCAGAGTCGGTGAAGCATTTCATCGCGCATTTCCCTCTTGAGACGATGAAGCCAGGCGACGCCTACATCACCAACGATCCGTGGATGGGGACCGGACATCTCAACGATTTCGTCGTCACCACGCCCTGCTTCAAGGACGGGAGGCTAGTCGCGCTGTTCTCCTGTACCAGCCATTTGATGGATATCGGTGGCATCGGCTTTGGACCGGACGCTACCGATGTATTCATGGAAGGGCTCTACATCCCGATGTTGAAGCTGATCGATCAGGGCGTCGTCAACGAAACCCTGATGTCGATGATCCGCAGCAATACGCGTTTGCCGATCGACACGGAAGGTGACACCTATTCGCTCGCGGGCTGCAATGACGTCGGTTGCCAGCGTCTGGTCGAGATGATGAACGAGTTCGGCATCGACACGCTGGATCAGATCGCCGATCACATCTGCGATCGCTCGCGCGAGGCGGTGCTGGCCGAAGTCGCCAAACTGCCGAAGGGCGTCTGGCGCAACAGCATGGCGGTCGACGGCTATGACGAGCCGGTCACGCTTTCGGCGACGCTGACGATTTCGGACACAGGGATCCATGTCGACTTTGACGGCACCTCGGCCGCATCGAAGTTCGGCATCAACGTGCCGGCGTCCTACACCACAGCCTATACCGTGTTCGGCCTCGGCTGCGTGGTGGCCTCACAGATTCCAAACAATGCCGGCTCGCTGGCGCCGCTCACGGTATCGGCGCCCAAGGGCGCGATCCTCAATGCATTGAAACCGGCGCCGGTGTCGTCACGCCATATCATCGGTCAAATGCTGCCCGACGTGGTGTTCGGCTGTCTCCGCCAGATCATTCCAGAGCGGGTGCCTGCCGAAGGAACTTCCTGCTTGTGGAATCTGAATGTCCGGGGACAGACGCGCAGCGGCGCCGGCGGCAATTATGGATTCTCGATGGCGGTGACCAGTAACGGCGGCACCGGCGCGCGTTTCGCCAAGGATGGTCTGTCCGCTACCGCCTATCCCAGCGGGGTGCGCGGCACGCCGGTCGAAATCGCCGAGACGCAGACCCCGCTGATCTTCTGGCGCAAGGAGCTGCGTCCGGATTCCGGCGGTGCGGGCCGCACCCGCGGCGGCCTTGGTCAAATCATCGAAGTAGGCAGCGGCATCGATGCGCCGTTCGAAATCCTCGCAGCGTTCGATCGCATCGACCATCCGCCGCGCGGACGCGACGGCGGCCGCAATGGCGAAAACGGATATGTCGGACTCAAATCCGGACAGAAATTACGCGGCAAGGGCTTTCAGACCGTGCCGGCGGACGATCGGCTGGTGGTGATGACGCCGGGCGGCGCCGGCATCGGCGATCCGCGGGAACGTGCCGCCGCGGTCGTGCGTGACGATATCGCGAGCGACCTGGTATCGAGCGAGAAGGCGGCCATGGTTTACGGTCTCCCGCGCTAAAGCGTTTCACTTCATCGGCCAGATCACCTCCGCGATTGCCGCCTGCGGCGGAAAGATCGTGACGAACTTGCCGCCGATATATTGCAGCAGCACCGGGTCGGCGTCGTTGTTCTGGCCCGCGTCATCGAACTTGATACGATGCCACGGCATGATGGTCTGTTCTCCCGAAATATCGGTCGCGGCTAGCGCATCGCGAATCTTTGGGCCCTCGGTCGACTTGGCGCGGTTGATCGCGTCCGCCAACACCAGAAGCCCCATAAATTCCCGCGAAGTGAGATCGTTGAGATCCTTGCCGGATTTTTCCTTGTACATGGCGTTGATGGTACCGACCATCGGCCGCTTGGTGGCGAGGTCGAGCGAGAAGGTGCTGCGCGAGATCGCGCCCTCGAGCTTGTCACCGACCGCGTCATAGAGCGCTTTGTCGGAAAATCCCGCGTCTTGCGCCACGATCGCATTCGCCTTGTAACCGAGCTCGACCATGGTCTTGATCAGGAGAATGCTGTCCGTGGTGTAGCTTGACGGCATCAACACATCGGCACTGGCCGCCTTGAGCTGCTGCACCTCGGCTGAAAGCGAGGGCGTGTTGGCGCGATACTTGATATCGGCCAAGATCTTGTAGCCGCGCTCGGCGGCGAGCTTCGCCTGTGAATTGGCGGAGTCGGTACCGAAGATCGTGTCCTCATGGAACAGCGCCAAGGTTTCGATCTTGGTGCCTTTCTTCTTCATCGCATCGAAGAAGTCGAACATCGCCGCCGAATACATCTCGTCATGCGGTGACGGACGGAAGAAGTATTTCAAACCGCGCCGGTGCAGGCTTGGTGAGGAATTTTCGGCAGAGACAAAGGGAATCTGGTAACGCTCGCAGATCTGGCTGACGGTAACCGCGACCGCGCTTTGATAAGTGCCGATGATGGCGCAGACGTTTTCCTGGGTGATCAGGCGCTCAGCTTCGGCGCGTCCCTTCTGTGGATCGGATTGATGGTCGGCGAAGATCAGTTGCACCTTGGCGCCGCCCAGTCCCGGCAGACCCGCGCCTTTTGCCAGCGGTAGATCGAAATCATAGTTGTTGTTGATGATCTCGGCTGCGGTCTCGAACGCCCTTTGCGCGTCGACTCCGATCTGGGCGGCATTGCCTGATAACGGATAGGTGAAGCCGATCCGGATCTCATCGGTGTTCTGGGCGAATGCAGGCAAGGTGCTGGCGGCAAGCGCTGCCGTACCACCCAAAAGAAGCGTTCTACGATCCATGATCCTCACCCCTCCTGTTTCAAACCCAATCAGACGTGCGTCATTCCAGCTAGTGGAGTGGATTTGACATTCGTTACCCGCCTGACCGCACACTCCGAAAGCGAATGTCAAATCCTAAACTCCACTAGAAAACATATATATATTTTCTAGTGGTCCTTTGATTCTAACATTCGCAAAGGTGCCCGCTGAGAAGGGATGCGAATGTAGGAATCGGACCGCTAGTAGCCGTGCTCGCGATCCCGCCGCCGTGCGGAGGCCGGACGCTCGCCAGGCGCGCCCAGGCCGCCGCCACCGGAAGTAACAAGCCGGACCACGTCGCCCTTTCGCAGCGGCATATTGGAAATCTTCGAGTGCAGTGCCTGCACTCCTCCATCGCGCACGAGTTCGAGTTGGCCCGCAGCGCCGGGTTCGCCGCCATCAAGACCGAACGGGCGAAAGCGGAAGTGATCCATCTGCGCCGTAAAGGTCGCCGCCTGACTATCGATACGCCAAGCTCTGCGCAGGCCAAGGCCACCGCGATGGCGCCCATCTCCACCCGTCCCCGGCGCCAGACCGTACTCGACCATGGTGATGGGCATGCTGCTTTCAATCATCTCGATCGGGATCGATGCGTTGTTGTGCATCCCGAACGAATGAGCGCTGGCGCCGTCGCCATCGGGATGGGCGCCGCAGCCGCCGACTTCAATTTCGACCAGCACCTTTCGCTCGCTGCTGGTTCCCATTGTCTGGAACGAACAGACGTAGCTGACGGCATAGTAGGCCGCCGGCAGCCGCCCCGGGATCGCCTTTGCAAGTGCACCAAACAGCACGTTGAGCAGAACGTGACCGGGAGCAAGGCGATGCGCGACGGGAGAAGGATGCTGCGCCGACACGATCAGGCCCTCTGGGGCGACAATCTCGATCGGACGGTAGCACCCGGCGTTCGGAACGATCACGCGATCGGCAGCGGCGACGATGGCGAAATAGACAGCCGACGATGTGGAGCCCAGCGTCGCATTGATCGGTCCCGGGACCGCGCGGTCCGAGCCTGAGAGATCGACGACCAATCTGTCGCCGCTCACGATGATCCTTGCATGAATGCGTACCGGCCTCGTCACGTCGATGCCGTCATCATCGAGAAAGTCCTCGAATTCGTAAGCACCGGCAGGGATTGCGCGAATGGCAGCGCGCATGGCGGCCTCGGACGCGTCGAGCAGCGCCGAACACGAGGCGATCAAGGTGTCTGCGCCGTATCTTGCCGTCAGGATTTCGACGGCGCGCACCCCGACGCCTAAGGACGCGATCTGCGACTGCAGGTCACCCATGACGGCAACCGGCTGGCGAACATTCTGCGCGATGAGTCCCCAAAGCACATCATTGCGCACGCCTCTGGCGAAAAGCTTGGAGGGCGGAATGCGCAATCCCTCCTGATAAATTTCGGTCGCATTCGCGGCGTAGCTGCCAGGCGACATGCCGCCGACATCAAGATGGTGGCAGAGCGTGCCAACGATCGCGACGCGCCTTCCACCTGAAAAAACCGGGCGGAAAGCCGCGATGTCCGGCAGGTGCTGCCCGCCGCAATAGGGGTCGTTCGAGATGATGACATCGCCCTCTTCCCACAGGTCCGCCGGAATGAACCCATCGAGAATCGTCTGGAGAAAATAACCCATGGAGTTGAGGTGCTGCGGAATGCGTGCCGACTGCGCCACGTTATTGCCGTGCGCGTCGAAGATCGCCGTAGAGTAGTCGAGCATCTCGCGCACAATGGTCGAGCGGCTGGTTCGCCACATGGTGACGTCCATCTCCGCCGCGGCAGCCGTTAGCGCATTGCGCAGCACTTCGAGTTCGATTGCGTCGAGCACACTCATGCCAACTCCTCGCTACGGGCCGCCACGAGATGACCGTCACGCCCGAGCGTAAGCGACCAGCCGGGGGCAACGTAGATCGCCGTATAGTCTTCCTCGACGATCGCGGGCCCGAAAATCCCGAGCGCGCCTCCGATCGCGTCGCGCCGCCATGCGGCGACGTCTAGCCATTGGCCATCGACGTAGACGTCGCGGCGAGCTGCCGCAGCGCCATCGGCGGATGAAGGCTCTTCATTGGAAATCCGAGGACGCGCCATTCGGCCGATGGCGGTAAGCCGCAGGGTGACGAGTTCGACTGTGTCTTTGGGATTGGCATAGGAAAAACGCTGAGCATGCCGGGCGTGGAAACGCCGGCAAATTTCGCCGATGCCCCCTTCGTCGATCGGAACCTCGCCCCAGGGCACGGTGAGTTCGAAGGCTTGGCCGCGATAGCGCAAATCGGCGGACAGTTCGAACTGCCGATTAGCTGGTGCAATGCCGTCGGTCTCGAGCCGTGCCGCTCCCTCCGCTTTAAGGCTCTCAAAACATGAACGCACCCAGGCAACGGCGTTGCCATCGAACAGGCGTACGCCAGAACGGCCAAAAGCGTGCTCGATATCGGCCATGAGGATGCCGCGTGCGGAGAACGTGCTGGCATCGACCGGAAAGATGATGCGTCGAATGCCAAGCTCGTCTGCGACCGCACAGGCGTGAACCGATCCCGCCCCGCCGAAGCTCAGCAAAGTAAAATCGCGCGGGTCGAGACCTTTCTCGAACAGACTGACGCGGATAGCGGCGGCGAGATTGGTATTGGTCAGACGGAGAATTCCCGCCGCAGCCGTATCCGTGTCGAACCCGAGCAGCTCGCCGGCCCGTGCAAGGATGGCAGCGCGGGCGGCATCTCGATCGAGCGCCATGGCACCCCCGAGGAAGGTAGCAGCATCCAGCCGACCGAGGACGAGATTGGCATCTGTCACCGTTGGCTCCGTGCCGCCTCGGCCGTAACAAACAGGACCGGGGCGTGCACCGGCGCTCTCGGGGCCAACCGTCATCTGCCTCGTCGCGCTGACCCGCGCGATCGAGCCACCGCCGGCTCCGATCGTACGAATCTCGATCATCGGCAGGCGTACGGGCAGCCGGTCGATTTCGCTCAGGGTGACAATCTCGAGTCGGCTGTCGCGCACGACGGACACGTCAAAACTTGTGCCACCCATGTCGACGGCTACCAGATTCGGCTCGTCGAGCCGGCGCGCGAGCTCCAGCGCCGCCATGGCACCACCGCTCGGGCCCGATAACAAAAGACGAGCAGGTTCGGCTGCGGCGGTGGCCGGCGTGCACACCCCGCCGTTCGACTGCACGATCAAGAGATGAGGCGCGAATGCCTCGGCGCGCATGCGTGCCTCAAGGCGTTCGACGTAGGCACGCACGACGGGCTGCAAAAGTGCATTCAGCACCGTCGTGCTGGTCCGCTCGTACTCCCGAATTTCGGGGCTTATGGCTGACGACAGTGAAACGTCGAGTTTCGGCAATGCTTGCCGAATGCAAGCGGCGAGGCGTTGCTCATGGTCGGGGTTGGCGTAGGAATGAAGTAAGACGATGGCGACAGTTTCGATGTCGACGGCAGCGAGCCGCGCGACAATGGCATCGACGTCGTTCTTGGTCGGCACGCGTTCAGCGATGCCGTCAAAGCGCATCCGTTCGTGAAAGCCGAAGCGTCGGTTACGAGGGACCAGCGCCGGGACCGGTTGCGGATGAATAGAATAGACCTCACGACGATAGTGGCGGCCGATCTCAAGCACATCTTCGAAGCCCGCCGTCGTAACCAATGCGCCCGCCGGCAGCTTGCGCTCAAGCACAGCATTGGTAGCAATGGTGGTGCCATGCATGAGATAACCGACGTCAGACAACGTAAAACCGTAGCGCTGGCCGGCGGCCTTGATGCCCTCGATTAGCGCAATCGAAGGATCTTCTGGTGTCGTCAGCAGCTTGTGGGCAACGATCCGGCCATTGCGCGCATCGAATATCTGCAGGTCAGTGAAGGTTCCGCCGATATCGGCCCCTATCCGTACCGGCTTGGTGGAGACATTCATCGATCTAAGTCCGACTGAGTGTGCGGCAGGCGATGCTTGCGTTCGTCTGCATCACCAACTCCCCTTACCGACGCGGCATCGGCGCGCTACAAGCGAGCCCTAAACCACGCTCGATACAGAACCCCCTGCAATTCACATGCCGAACTAGCGCAAGAAGGACCGGTGAAAGTGTCATGGGGTCATGTGTTGACGAGCAGACGCCTCGTTCAACCTAGCCAGCCCTAAAGAGGCCTCTGCAATTCTCGCTGGATCCCTTAGTAAAATTAACCAGGGAAAGAAGTTCGAAGCAGCAGGGAATCCGGACGCAACAACAAGGATTTATCGTCCGGCACTTGCTGGTTTGAGGTATTGTTCAGACATTCGCTAGACGATCGTTTCCTTGGTTTGAATCATATCAGGCGGCCTCGGCGAGCTTATAGGACCATGTGTGGATAACGGGACGGCGATTGATGTGGCGGATACCGGCCATGATGCGTTTTTTGA
>Ga0116129_1001795_pt1 | contig 11456 bp, 7 predicted proteins | sample June2015DPH_17_2_FD_89732 | JGI IMG/M metagenome (GOLD analysis project Ga0116129, IMG submission 89732) | Peatland microbial communities from SPRUCE experiment site at the Marcell Experimental Forest, Minnesota, USA - June2015DPH_17_10 | ecosystem: Environmental > Terrestrial > Soil > Wetlands >...
AACCTCGCCGCGCTACCTGATCGGCGAGAGCTACGGCACCGACCGCGCCGGAAGGCTCATCCAGCGCGACAAAGAACTGCACTTCGACGGCGTGGTCCTGATCGCGCTCGCAGTTCCGAACGAGGACCGCCTGATTCCCTATGTGACCGCGCTTCCCACGATGGCGACCGGCGCGTGGTACCACCAGAAGATCGATCGCGGCGGCCGCAGCGTCCAAGAGGTTTTCGACCAGGCCGAGGAATTTGCGCGCACCGACTATCTCGAGGCGCTCATGCGGGGAAGCAGCCTTCCGGCCGCGGATCGATTGCGGATTGCACAACGTTTGTCGCAACTCATCGGCTTGCCGGCGAGCCTGATCGAGGCCGATGATCTGCGCATCGACAAGAATACCTACATGTTCAACCTGCTCGCGGACCAGCACTTGCGCACGGGTCTGCTCGACGTGCGGGTCACCGCGCCGCTGGTCGCCAACGCGCAGGGGGCGATCGACGACCCCGCCCTCGGCGTACTGCCTCAGAAGCTCATCGGCTCGAAGCATCTGACGGCCGCGAGCATGGGGATCCTCAAGAATCCGAAGATCGGCGCGTATCTGAAGGACGAGCTGCACTTCGCCACCGAGGAGGAGTACTACAGCATCGATTTCATCGCCAACTCACAGTGGGCCTACGATCGCCGTTTCGATCCCGTCGCGGCCATCGGCGTCGCCATGAAGGCGCAGCCCGGCCTGCGTCTCATGTGGGTGCAGGGGCTCTACGACCTGACATGCCCCGCCTACCTCGCGCGCTACACCATCGACCAGGATGGCATTCCCGCGGACCGTCTGACGGCGCTGCTCCTGCCGGGCCCGCACAGCGCCTACACGACGGAGGGCGCTCTGCCGACCTTCATCACGGCACTGCGGAAGTTCGTCGCGCCGGAGGAGCGCCGCCCGTGAGCTCCCGCCGGCGCCGGGTCCACGCGAGGGCCGGCCTGCTCGCGCTTTTGCTGGCAACGCTGGTGCCGGTATCCCGGGCCGCGCTGCAGGTCGAGAACGGTTTCAGCTTCGCGGCCGGCGGCGATCTCATCGGACCGAACCGGACTCTCGAGGGTGCTCCGGATCCTGGGCTCGCGGCCGTGGCCCGACACCTGCGCGATGCCGACTTAGGCTTTGCCAACATGGAGGGATCGCTCTTCGATCTCGCCGGCTTCGGGGGCTGGCAGGCGGCGGAGAACGGCGGCGGCTACCCGATCGCTCCGGCCGTGGTCGCCGCAGACCTCAAATCACTCGGGATCACGGTGGTCTCCAAGGCCAACAATCACGCCACCGATTGGGGCACCGAGGGATTGGTTGCGACCCTCGAGTCGCTTCGCTCCGCGGGAGTGGCGCAAGCGGGCGCCGGCATGACCCTGCAGGAGGCGCGTGCGCCCGTCTATCTCATGACGCGCAAAGGTGTGGCCGCGCTGGTCGATACGGCCTCGACCTTTCCTCCCATGTCGGTCGCCTGTGCGCCGCCCAATGCGCGCTATGGTCCCGAGGCCCACGGTTGCCCCGGCATCAGCGCGCTGCATGTGCGCGAGGTTCACCTGCTGCCGAACGCGCAGTTCGAAGAACTGCGCAGCCTTGTCGGCGGCCTCAGGGTGACGTCGCTGCGTCAGTCGTGGTCGGGAGAGCCCGACGGTGCGCTGGCTGGACAGGGCCAAGGCGATCTGTTCCTGGGCGACACCGTCTTTCGCAGCGCGCCGACGCCCGGTCTCGCGTGGGAGATGAACCCGCAAGACTTCCATGCCGTGATCGACAGCGTCCGCGAGGCCAGACAGCACGCGAGCTTCGTGCTCTTCTCCATTCATGCGCACGAGATCACCTCCTCCGAGGATCCCGCCCAAGGCGATGACAACGATACGGCGCGCCCGGCGAGTTTCGAGCCGAGTCTGTTTCACGCCGCCATCGACGCCGGCGCCGACGCCGTCGTCCGCAACGGACCGCACGTGCTCGGCGGCATCGAGATCTACCAGGGCAAGCCCATCTTCTACAGTCTGGGCAGTCTGTTCTTCGAGTTCGGCGGCACACGCAGCTATCAGGTGCCGGGCGGCTCGATGATCCGCTTCTCCGATGCGTGGTTCCAGACTTTCGTCCCGGTCACCACCTACAGGCAGGGCAAGGTGAGCGAGATCCGACTCTACCCCGTCGTCATCGAGTCGAGCCACGCGCCCACGGATGGACGTCCCCGGCCCGCTGATCCGGCGCAGGCGCAGCAGATCCTGACGCGCATCCAAGAACTGTCGGCTCCCTACGGGACACGCATCCAGATCGTAGATGGCATCGGCATCATCCGCGGGCCCGGGTCGACATGACCGTCCCTCACCGCCTCAGTCCCCCAGCTCGCCGCGCACTCTGGGCGGCCGCGGCGCTCGCGCTGCTCGGGTTGACGCCCGTGCTCGCAGCGGCCAATCCGGCCGACGATGCTCCCATCGTCACCCAGCACGACATACGGATCGGCAGCGGGGAGTTGGCGTATACGGCGGAGGCCGGGCGCATCGCCATCCGCGACGTGGAGGACGGCGAGCCGCACGGCTACATGTTCTATACGGCATACCGGGCCGCGCCGCGCATTAATCCCCAGCAAGGCATCGCCGACGGGCGGCAAGGCGCCGAGGCGAAGCGTCCGGTGATGTTCATATGGGACGGCGGGCCCGGAGCGCCTTCCGCGTGGCTGCATTTCGACATCTCGGGTCCGAAGCTTCTGCAGGGCACGCAGTTGGTCGACAATCCTGATACCTGGCTTGCCGCGGCCGATCTCGTCATGGTCGATCCGATCGGCACCGGATTCAGCCGCCCGGCCCGCGCGGCCTATGGGGATGAGTTCTACGGCACGCTCGGCGATGTCGCATCCGTCACGGAGTTCATCCGCTGCTGGCTCATCCTGCACGATGCCGTCGGCGCTCCCGTGTTTCTCGTGGGCGAGAGCTGGGGTGCGGGGCGCGCCGCGAACGTCGCGTATGCACTGGCAAAGCGGGGCATCGACGCCAACGGCCTGGTGCTGATCTCCGGCGGCTTCGGACTCGATGAGCCCTACGGCTCGCCCTCGCTCCTGCAGGCGCTCGGCGTCGTCGACATGGCGAGCAATGCCCTGTACTGGCATCGCAGCGCGCCCGATGTCGGCAGCGACCCGGCGGCCGTGCGCGGCGCCGCGCTCGCCTGGGTGCGCAAGACCTACGAGCCCGCGCTCGCACATCTCGCTCAGTTATCGGCCGCCGAGCGCGACCGGATCGCCGATCAGCTCGCGCGCTTCACCGGCATCGCGCCCGCGCTGATCGACCGCCAGACCCTCATCGTCACGCCTCACCAGTTCCGCACGGAGTTGCTCAAGAACGAAGGCAAGGTGCTCTATTTGCTCGACGGCCGCCGAACGAGTGCGCCGAGCGATGCGGGCACACCGGTGATGGTGCACTACCTGCGTGACAGTCTGAGCTATCGCACCGATCTGCCTTACCTCGGACTCGAGGATCCGACCCTGGGCTTCGCCCCATCCGGAACTTACCCGAAGGGTGCCGGCGAGCTGTGGAACTACGCCACCGCGCCCATCACGCCTGAGAAATTGAAGGCCGCGATTGCGGCGGCGACCGCCTCGGGGGCCGGGCCGCCCCAGTTGGGTCCCCCGCTGCCGGGAACGCGGCAGGTGCTGGGGCTCAATCCGCATCTGAAGGTGCTGGTGGCGGTGGGAATGTATGACCCCTACCAACAGTGCGCCCGGGGTCAGGCGACCGAGGATGCGTTGCCGTCCGATCTGCATCGCGCCATCAGCTTCAAATGCTATGCGGGCGGACACGCGATGTATCTCGACAGTCCCTCGATACGCGCCGAGCTGAGTCGCGATGTGTTGGCATTGGTCGAGGCGGCCCGTTAGAGCGGGAGGGCCGGCCTCGCGAAGTCAAGAGAGTAGGGAGCGGAAATGCGTTGGATGTCTCGATCGATGACCTTCTTGCCGGTGCTGCTGGCCGCGGGCGCGTTTGCGCCCACGCGCGCCGAGACCGTTGCGGAGCTGTTTCCAACGCCTGCCTTGCGGCCGCTCACGATGACGGCGGTGGACGGCGCGCATGTCTTCAGCACCGAGCACAGCGGCGTCTTCAACGGGCGTCAGATCCGCTACCAGGCTACGGTCGCAGAGACGGTGATCGAAGACCCGGGAACGGTGCCGGCAGCCGATCTGTACTCCTTCAGCTACGTTGCCGAGGACAGCGGCAACCCCGGGGCTCGGCCCGTCATATTCATCTTCAATGGCGGCCCGGGTGCCTCCTCGGTGTTCCTGCACCTCTGCTCCCTCGGCCCGAAGATCCTTCGCGATTGCACTCCGGCGGGCACCTCAAATTCCACGATGCCGCTCATCGACAATCCCGAGAGCCCGCTCGATGTAGCCGATCTGGTATTCATCGATCCGACGGATACCGGCTGGGGCCACACCTTGCCGGGCGTATCGCCCGAGCAGTTTCACTCCGTGGACGGCGATTCCGAGGAGGTGACCGCGCTCATCGGTTGGTGGCTGCGCAAGCACGGGCGCCTGAGCTCGCCCGTGTATGTCTACGGCGAGAGCTACGGCAGCATGCGTGGCGTGGCGGTGGTGCGCGATCTCGCTCGCAGCGAGCCGAAGGTTGCCGTGGCCGGCCTGATGCTGGGCGGCTTTGCGATCACCTTTGGACGCGGCAACGGAACCCCCGATCCGCTGTGGGCCGCACTGCGTCTGCCCACGGCGGCCTCCATGGCATGGCATTACGGGAAGATCGACAACAAGCATCAGACCTGGGAGCAGGCGGTGGACAAGGCCGCGGTGTTCGCGCGTACTCAGTATGTCGGCGCACTGATGCTGGGCCATCAGCTCGACGAGGCCACCCGCCGCCGAATCATCGAGCGCTTGCCGGCGTTGAGCGGCATCGCGCAGAGCTACTTCGTCTCGAATCACACCATCGAGGTGGGAGATTTCGCCGGCGCGCTGCTGCACGATCAGGGGCTGGTGCTCGACGGCAACAATGGGCTTTGGACACACCCCGCCGGCACAAAGTCTCCGAAGAACGGCTACATCGCCTACTCCGATGGCATTGCGCGGTACGCGGGCGATGAGTTGCGAGTGCAGGGCGTGGGCAGCTACGACATCACAACGCCCAACGGCATGCAGGTATTCGAGGCGTGGAACTTCCGCACCAGCGGCGCACCGTCTCTCGAGGTCACTCTGGCCGAGGAGATGCGAAGCGATCCGCAGCTGCGGCTGATGGTGGTGCAGGGACGATACGACACTCAAACGCAGGTGGCCGATACGCTCTACGTGCTGGACCAGACGGACATCCCGCGCGAGCGGTTCACGATGACCTACTTCGATGGCGGCCACATGCTCGAGGCGAAGCCCGAGGTGATGAGCGCCATCCGAGCCTTCGTGATGTCATCCGACGCGGCCGCGCGCTGAAGGGACCATGCCACAACGCAAACCAAACTCCTCAGTCAAGTCCTTGGCCGCCGGCGCATGCTCGGCTGCGATATGCATGGGCAGTGCCGCCGTTGCGTCGGAGCAGCCGGCGCGGCCCTTGACGATGGCGCAGATCGCGAGCGCTCCTTTTCCCTACGATCTTTCGGCCTCGCCGCGCGACGGCGCCGTGGCCTGGGTTTACAACGAGCGGGGCGCGCGCAATCTGTGGGTGGCGCAGCCGGACTCGAGCGGCAAGTACGCGGCGAGACGCCTCACGCCCTACACGGCCGATGATGGCAACGACATCACCGGGCTTGCATGGGACGGCGACGGCAAAACTCTCTTTTACGCGCGCGGAGGCGATGGGAACGGGCGCCTGCCCGTCAATCCCATGAGCCTGCCGGAGGGTCCCCGCGCCGGTACCCTCTGGGCGGTTTCGCTGAGCGGCGGTGCGCCGAGGCAGATCGCCGACGGCACGGCGCCCTCCCCATCGCCCAACGACGATCGCGTCGTGTTTCTGCGCGCGGGGCAGCCCTGGGTGGTGCGGACCCGCGGTGACGGCAAGCCGCAGCCGCTGTTCATCGACCGAGGTCAGGTTGGCTCTCTCGCGTGGTCGCCGGATGGCAGCCGGCTCGCATTCGTCAGCAGGCGCCGGCAACACTCCATCGTCGGTGTGTATGACCTTGCGGGCAACACGATCCGCTGGATGTCTCCCGGCATAGACTCGGACGGGTATCCGGTCTGGTCGCCGCACGGCGAGCGGATCGCCTTCGTCCGCTCGGCTTCTGACCGGGTGGTCCCTTTCACCTCCAAGCCGGAGTGCACACCCTGGGAGATCTGGGTCAGCGATGCCGCGACCGGGCAGGGTAAGGCGATCTGGCGCGCTCGCCGGGGCGTGGGCAGCTGTTTCCGGCTCCTGTTCAACAGCCGTGACAGCCTCTTCTGGGGTGCGGGCGATCGACTGGTGTTTCCCTGGGAGGGAACCGGCTGGGTCCGGCTCTACTCCATTGCCGCCGACGGGGGCGATGCGAGCTTGCTGACGCCGGGCCGGTCGGAAGTGTTCGGCGCGCAGTTGAGCGCCGATCGTACGCAGCTCGTCTACTCCTCCAACGAGGGCGATCTCGACCGGCGCCACATCTGGCAGCTGTCCGTCGCCGGCGGCGGCCCGCGGCAAGCCACTTTCGGCGACGGCGTCGAAGACACGCCGGTCATCTCGGTGGACGGCCGGATCTTTGCGCTGCGCGGCGAGGCCCAGGTGCCGTTGCGTCCGGCGGAGGTGACAGGCCGCGGCATGGCCGACCTCGCGCCTCGCGCCATCCCGGCCGACTTTCCATCTGCCGATCTGGTCGTGCCGCGGCTGGTTACGTTCGAGGCCGCTGATGGCATGATCATCCATGCCCAGTTGTTCGTGCCGCGAGGCCGTACCCGCCCGGGGCCCGCAGTGCTCTTCTTCCACGGTGGCCCGACCAACCGGCAGATGTTCGCGGCCTGGGACCCTTTCGAGACTCACAGCCATCTCTACGAGTCCAGCCAGTATCTCGCCAATCACGGCTACGAGGTGCTCTCGGTGAACTATCGCGGCGGCGCCGGATACGGCCTCGCCTACCGCGAGGCGCCCGGCTTCGGGGCCGGCGGCGCTTCCGAACTCAACGACATCATTGGTGCCGCGAAATACCTGCTGTCCCTGCCCGATATCGATCCGAAGCGCCTGGGTGTCTGGGGCGGCAGCTACGGCGGCCGGATGAGCTTGCTCGCGCTTGCCGAAGCGCCGCAGTACTTTGCGGCGGGGGTGAGCTACTCGGGCATCTACAACTGGCTGACGATGCCGGAATTCGATCTGGACCGCGGCGATCCGAGCAACGCGGCAGACACGAAGCTCGCCTACGACTCGGGTCCGGTCGCGCACATGGAAGCATGGCGGGCGCCGGTTCTGCTCATGCTCGGCGGTGCCGACTCGATCGTCAACATCGAGCAGACGACGGCGCTGGCGCCGGTCCTGCGAGGGAAACACATCCCGGTGGATGTTCTCATGATTCCCGACGAGGTCCATTTCCTGCTGCGTGACAGCTCGTGGAACACGGTGTTCGAGGCGATGAAGGAATATTTCGACACGCATCTCGAGCATCCTATGCGGGATGTGGCTCATGACTGATCTTGCGAGGGCTCGCGAGTCATTCCCCTTCGTCGCGGAGGCTCTCTATCTCAACACCGCAACCGCGGGGCTGTCATGGACGGGTCTCGGCGCGGCGTCCGCGGCCTTCTACGAGGCGAAGCTTCGCGGCATCTGTGGCCGCGACGAGTGGGTTGCGACCGCGGCGCGTGCACGAGCGAGCCTCGCGGCGCTGCTGGGCGTCCAGGAGGACGCGGTCTCCTTTACGGGTAGCGCGACGGAGTCGCTGAATCTGGCCTGCCTCGGTTTGCCGCTGCCACCGGGCAGCCGGATCGCCGTTGCCGCGGATGAGTTCCCCTCGGTATGGCAGGCCTGCCTGGCGCTGCGCAAGTCGGGGATCGAAATCTTGCCCGTCGAGATCCGCAGCGAAGCGCAGCGCAGCGCGGCGCTCGCGCAGGCGGCTTCCGGTGCGCAAGCGGTGGCAGTCTCTCACGTCCACTGGCGCACGGGCACAACGGTCGATCTCGAGCGGATCGCAGCCGCGTGCCGCTCGAGCGGCGCGTGGCTGATCGTCGACGGCGTCCAGGCGGTCGGAGCCATTCCGGTGCGGGTCGGGCTGGCCGATGCGTACTGCGGCTCCTCGTTCAAGTGGCTGCTCGGCGGCTTCGGGCTGGGATTCATGACGTTGAGCGAGCGGTTGGCGCGGGAGTGGACACCGCCCTTTCGCGGCTACGCCAACGAGTGGCCGAGCCGCGATCCGCAGTATGGGCATCTGGACTACCCCGGGATTTACGCGCTCGACGCATCGCTCGCCTTTCTCGGCTCGCTCGGCTGGGAGGCGATATTCCGGCAGGTGGCGCAGCTGGTGAGCCGGCTCTCGGACCAGCTGCTCGAGCATGGGTTCGAGGTGTTGACGCCGCGCACGGCCGCCGCCGGCATCGTCTCCATCCGCTGCAATGATTCGCGGGAGCGGGTCGACCGCCTCGCGCGGCAGTTGATATTCGTCGAAGACCGCGACTCGATTCTGCGGGCCTCGCCGCACTTCTACAACACCGACGCGGAGGTCGACCGCCTCGTCGAGGCGCTCGCAAGGCACTTCGGTGAGGGACGCCGGGAGAGGGCCTGATGCCGGCACGTACCCCGTCGCGCCCCGGGCCGCACAGGTCATGAGCGCCGCCGCCGAGACTCGACCTCTGCGCCGCCTGGACTGGTCGGGATTCGGTTGGGCGACGGGTGAGGTAGGGCTTGCCTGTTATGTGGGCATCTCTACGATCTATCTTCTGTTCTATGCAACGGAGGTGCTGCGCATCCCGGCGGTGTGGGCCGGGCTCGCGCTGCTCGTTCCCCGCGTCTGGAACGTGGCCGCGGACCCGATAGTCGGCATCCTTTCCGACCGGACGCGCACACGCTTTGGCCGCCGTCGTCCGTATTTGCTCGGCGGAGCGCTGCTGTGGGGAGCGTGCTTCGCACTGTTGTTCAACCTGCCGCGGGGACACGGCTCCGTCCTGACCGTGCTGGTCTTTGGCGCCTGCTTTCTCCTCAACAACACGGGACTGTCGCTCTACCAGGTTCCGTACTCCACCATGCTCGCGGAGATCTCGCCGGACTCACGGGTCCGAACCCGGCTGGCGGGGTATCGGGAAATCGTGGCACGCGTGGCAGTACTGCTGACGCTCGCCGGCGGTCCGTGGCTTCTGGGCCGCGCCTCCTCCGAAGCCGGAGGATTCGGCATCATCGGATTGGTCTTCGGCGCGGCCATCGTCGCCGGCGGCCTGGCGGCGTTCTTCGCCACGGCCGACATTCCGCAGGACATTGCGAGTCATCGCAGTCACGGCATTCGGGCGCAGTTTGCCACCCTCACGGCCAATCGGCCGCTGGCGTGGCTGTCATTGAGCTTTCTCTTCGTCAACACCGGCGATGCGGTGTTCAGCGGCATGCTCGTCTATTACCTCACCCGCATTCTGGGGCACAGTCCGGCGGCAATCGGCGCGTTGTATCCCGTGAGCTCGATCACCGGAATTCTCTCGGCGCCCTTGTGGTGGTGGGCGGCGAATCGTCTGGGGAAGACGTCCGTGTGTCGCGTGGCGCTCGCCATGAACGCCCTCTGTTGCCTGTCGCCCTTGTGGATCACGCCGGGGCATTTCTGGCTCATGTACCCCTTCATGATGCTGTATGGACTCTTCAACACCGGTGCCCGATTGTTGCCGAACGCCATGGCCCCCGATACGGCCGATCTCGATCAGGCGCGCACCGGCGAGCGGCGCGAGGGGACCATATTCGGGATCTTCGTCTTCGTTCAGCAGACGGGCTTCGCCGTCGGCGGATTCCTGCTCAGCCTGTTTCTCGCCGCGGGCGCACACGGGAGCGCCGCGGCCGCACCGCCCGAGCCGTCCGCGACGGCGATCCTGCTGACTTTCACCCTCGCTTCCGCGCTGCTTTATGGCAGCGCCTTCGGCGCCGTCCTGCCGTACCGTATGGCGGAAACGCGGCACTCGGACCCCGGCGCATAGCTTCCGCACCCATCAGAAGAATGGTGTATTGATTCAATTTTGAGCATCATCCCGCTGCCGGCCCTGTCGAAGCGCTACCGAGGCGCCGCATCGTAGTCCCACGGCTATCTCGAAATCCGCGTTGATCGTCACCGGGTGCGGTTCCGCCACCCTCAAACAGGAAGAGCCGGTCAATGTTTACCCGGCTGTTTGTTTCGGCAATAACAGGCACAAACTGCGCTCGGCATATGCTGAACGGCGGCGCCCAGAAGATCAAAAAGCATGGGGAACAGGGATGGTGGTTCATTCCAGGCTGTTGCGCAGGATGCTCGTCAGATCATGATCCGAGACGACGAGCACTGGCTATCAATAATCGATACATTTCACTCCGCAGCTATCGGTGCGCAAAGCTGGGAGACGGCCCTGCGGGGCTTTGCCGCGCCATCCGTTCAGCCCGGGAGGAACACATCACCGGTGAGCAGCGCGAGGTATTCGCCGCATTGGCGCCGCACGTTCGCACCGCTGTGCGCGCGCAATTGGCATTGGAGGGCCAGGGCGCCGCTGTTCTGACCGGTGCCATGGACGCGTTGTCGATTCCCGTCTTTGTATGCGGTCGCACGGGTCGCACGGGTCGCGTGGGATCGCTGACACAGGCTGCGGAAACCTTGGTCAGCACTGGACGTGGCCTGCAGCTCAAAGCAGGGCGTCTACAGGCATGTTGGCCGGAGGAGACGAGAGCTCTCGATGACGCCATTGAGGCCGCAATCATTTGGCGTGCCCAACCGGGTCCCGCAGTTCTGCGCACCGTGGTCGTCCGGGGGCGAGATCGCAACACGGCACCGCTCGTGCTCGATGTGTTTCCGATGCCATCCCAACCTTACCAGTTCACCTTTGCGCCACGGGTGCTGGTCGTGGCGCGCAGTCCACGAGGCTCGAAGGAGCGAAGGAGGGCGGTACTGCAGGCCACGTACGCGTTGACGTCCGCCGAAAGTCACATTGCCGAATATCTTGCGGAGGGGCACCGCGGAATTCATCGCAGCCAAGCGCGGCGTTGCCGTCGAGACCGTGCGTACACAGATCAAAGCGATCATGGCCAAGCTCGGCGTCAGCCGCCAGGCCGAGCTCGTCGTGCGGCTTGGCGAGTTATAGGCAGCGTTCTGTCACTCTGAACGGCTGATTGGCGGGCGATCGGTAAAATCATTGCAATATCAATATGATATGCATGAGGTGCGGGTCCGTTTGGGGCGGAAACATGCGTGAAAGAGCCGCCCATCGTTGTTTACATTCGTGCAACGAAGCAGAATGGGCACTGCGACCAATGTGAGACTTGCCGGCGATGAGATTCAGATGAAAGACACCGGGAGAGGCGCTGACCGGATGGGTCCTAGAATCTCATCCCCGGCTTCCATGTTCGAGAAGGTCTTG
>Ga0116129_1001796_pt1 | contig 11454 bp, 8 predicted proteins | sample June2015DPH_17_2_FD_89732 | JGI IMG/M metagenome (GOLD analysis project Ga0116129, IMG submission 89732) | Peatland microbial communities from SPRUCE experiment site at the Marcell Experimental Forest, Minnesota, USA - June2015DPH_17_10 | ecosystem: Environmental > Terrestrial > Soil > Wetlands >...
ACCAGGTGCAAATCAGCGCCCAGCTCATTGACGCCCGCAGCGACCGCCCCATCTGGGCCCGCACCTATCAGCGCGACTTCACAAGCGGCCTCGCCTGGCAGGGAGAGGTCGCCCAGGCCATTGCCGACGAGATCAGTACCAACGTCACCCCGCAGGAGCAGGCCCGGCTCGCCCGCAATCGCCCCGTCGATCCGGCAGCGCAGGATCTCTATCTGCGCGGCCTGCTTCAACTCGATGCCGACGATTGCCGCAGCGCCGTTGACTTCTTCAACAAGGCCATTGCCAAGAATCCTAAATATGCTCAGGCCCATGCCGCGCTGGCCAACTGCTACGGCCGCATGGGTGAATCCGGCCGCATGTCCTATCAGGAGGCTTTTTCCAGGCAAAAATCCGAAGCGACCCAGGCAATCGAGCTTGACGATTCGCTCCCCGAAGGCCACGTCGAGCTGGCCAACACCGCCATGACCCTCAACTGGGACTGGGCCGCCGCCCAAACCGAGTTTCATCGCGCCCTGGAACTGAATCCGAACTCCTCATCGATCCACGAAAAGTATGCCTTCTACCTGGTCCGCACCGGCCATCTGCCCGAAGCCCTCGCCGAAGTCGAGCGCGGCGTCGACCTCGATCCTGTCTCCTGGCACTCGTTCCACTCCGAAGGCTTCATCTATTACTTCTCCCGTCAGTACGACCAGGCGCTTTCGCTCATCCTGCGGGTGCGCGCGCTCCAGATCAAGCCCCCCGACTGGAGCTTTCTGCTGGGCGACGTCTACGCGGAAAAGGGCCGCTACACGGACTCGATCGCCGAGTTCATCAAGTCGGGAAACGGCCCGGACTCTGTCGGCCACCTCGGCAACGCCTACGCCCGCGCCGGCCAGCCTGCCGCCGCTCAAAAAACCATCGACCAGTTGCAGAAGGATGTCGAGCAGATGGGTGTCGGTCGATACGAGATCGCCCTCGTCTACGCCGGTCTGGGCAAAAAGCAGGAAGCCTTCAAATGGCTCGAAGACGCCTGGGCCGCACACGACGTCGGCCTGCTCTATCTCAAAATCGATCCCTGCCTCGATCCCCTGCGTTCGGATCCGCGTTTCGATGACCTGGTCCGCCGCGTCGGTCTTTCGAGATAGGCAAGCAATCGTTCCGCGTCACGATTCCCTTCCCCTGAGCCGTCGCTGATGAGCGAAGGTTTCACCTGCATCCGGACTTTACCGGCTCAGAGTCTTTCCAGTCCTCCCGCGGCTCAACACACCGCACCCCGATCGTCATCGAGGAATGAACTCCCGGCATAGAGCTGGAGCAGAATCCGTCATTCCTGTTCTGATCAATCTTGTTCTGATCAATGCCCTGGCTCGGCACCGGACCGGGAGCCCGTCTCGAACGCATGCTGGGTGATCGCGATCGCAGCCCTGACGGCTACTCTTGCCGGGATGAGCTTCAACGATGTGAAAGGATTGATGTAAAAGGTTTGACACTCGTTCGCCATTCCTGGAACTCTCTCCACGCGAGATTCAGGCGGCGCTCTTCAGGTGCTCAACAGACGATAGTTGATGGAGAATTCCTGTTCACGCATTAGAACCGGAAATGGAAATGCGATTGCGATTGCTTCGATGTTGGCATCTAAACCCTGAGCCTGCGGCAACTGAGGTCGGATTGACATCATGAGCAAGACAACGCTTCTGTTCTCCGCGCTCACGCTCGCCTGCCGGGCCCTGCCGGCACCTGCCCAGGGCCTCTACTCCGGATTCGACAGGAATGATTATCCGGGGGATGCGACGATGATTTCACTGCGCAAAACCTTCCAATATACGAGCTACTGGCTCGATCATCCTCCCGGCGCGAGTCACAATTCGTGGGAGGGGAAGAGATCATTCATTCAAAGGCAAGGATTTGGCTTCTTGGTCCTCTTCAACGGCAGGCTCAGCACTGAGCTTGTGGGCTAAGACGCAACCGCGCTCGGCCTTTCTGACGGGAATGCCGCTGTTGATGGGGCGCTTCGGGAGGGATTTCCGAGCAACATTCGTATCTTCCTTGATCAGGAGGAGGGCGGGCGGCTTCTTCGCGAGCAAGGCGAATATATCTTGTCCTGGATCAAAGCCGTGAATCGACGCGGTGCCCGTGCCGGTGTATATTGCTCGGGCATTGATGTGCCCGACGGAAGGGGCAGAATCAATACAGCTGAGGATATTGAAAGGCTGGTATGGGCCGGGGCAAATCCATCGCAGCTCCCCTCAACAAATGAACTTCGATTCTGGGTCGCCAATGACCAATGCCCGCCAGCTCCCGGATGCACGCTTACCAATCTACCGCCTTCTCTCGGCGCCCGCTTGAATGAGCCGCAACGTATCGAAAACTGGCAATACGCTCTATCTCCGCGCAGAACTCAGTTCAGCTCAAGCTGTCCCAGGAATGCTGCGGAGGACGGCTATTGCTACGCACCCGGTCTGCCGCGGAACTCGACCACATTCATTGATCTGGACGTATCCAATTCACCGGATCCGTCCGAGACCCCATGATCAGCACGGTTTCTGCCAGCCTTTGTACAACAGAGGCAGATCGACAAACTTCGCGTGGTGGGCTCGGCCCTGGTGAAGGACCAGTTCGGTCGCGCGGACCCTGGGCATCCCTGCTTTGGCTGAAAAGGTGGGCCGTCCATCGGGCGACCCACCGGTATCGGACATCGGCTTATCTACTGGACTGCCTGTACAACGCTATCGATGAACGGCACGCCATTCGGCGTCCCCAGGCCAGTCACGTTATCCCATCCAGGGCCGGTGGCTAACGACGAATCTGTCCCGAATGTGAACACGCCCCAGCTCGTATCGCCGCTTTGGAACAATGCACTGATAAACAGTCTCGTGTTTTGCTCCGGTTGCCCGAGAAACGCCGCACTTTCAAAGGTCGGAGCATGGGGTGGATCTAGGACAACTCCGGTCACATCAAGCAAAGTAGAAATGGGATTCAGATTGACATCGGTAATCGCATTCCCCGGCAACTCATAGAGGACTGGCGCCGCTTGCCCGATCGGCCCTCCTCCAGCCGCCTGGTTCGCGATCGCCCAGAAAGCGGAGAACATAGGACAAGAGAGGCTGGTTCCTCCAAACAGCTCCACGAACGTCCCGTCAGCCGGATTACCGTCCGGCGAAACGATGATTTCGTTGCCGGTCTGCGGGTCCGCATTCATCGCAATATCCGGCTCCAGGCGAAACTTACCCGGCAAGCGCCTTTGGAATGCGGGTTTGGCGTATACAGTGCTCGTTCCTCCGCTGGCTCCCTCGATGAAGCCGCCGAAAACCGGGGGGAGAAGCGGAGGGTTCGGCGAGACCCCGGCAATCACCGCCTCGTTCAGGCCCCAGCCGGTCTGTAATTCGATGTTGTTCTTCGTGTTCAGGAAAGTACTGGTGCCTCCGACCCCGGTCGCAAACGGAGAATCGGCATTTGCCCCGGGGGATACCGCGTCAATGCCCGCGGCTTGATCAACCGCAAGGTTGTCGCCGCTGTCGCCGGAGGAAACATTGTGCGCAATCCCTAAAGCGGCCGCGAGCTCTGAAACGCTGTTCTCGACCTTGAGCTCGTCCGGGTCTTCGTCCTTGAGTATGATCTCCGATACGCCGAAGCTATTCGAGAGCACGTTGCCAAATTGACTCGCGACCGCAAAAAAGTTTGCAGAATCGAGGTTCGTTAACGAATTGTCGGGAGAAAGCACCAGGACGATATTCGCGCCCGGCGCAATTGCGTGCGCCCATTCAACATCGAGCGTCGTTTCGAACTGCCAGTTTCCGCTGACACACCCGTTGGTCGCGGTACAGGTAACGGGGCCAAGGGGAGTTACGATCTGGAAGTTCGACGATGTGAGCGCAGGCAAATTGTTCAGTTGCGAGAACAGGTTTGCGTCGTTCAGGATGCTATTGGACCCAAAGGCATCGACGATGACGATGGTTTGGCCGCTCCCGTCCAGGCCCTTCTTGTAGACATTGGTCAGGCCGTAGGCTTGTTGGATTTCCGCCGCATCGTATCCGCAGGGCGGCAGATCGGGCGCGCTGGTGTTGGTGATGTCTGCTCCATAGCGATTCCCGAAATAGGTCGCCTGAGGAAAACTCCCTGCCGTCTTGAAGGTCTCTGACTCGGCCGGACGGAGGCACTGAGCGCTGAAGAAAAGTCCATCGGCACCTGCGGCCGAAGGCAAAACCCCTGCAAAAGGTTTTTTGGTCGCAGGATTCATGGCGGGCTTCACATTGGCTTGATATTCGAGATCGCTCAACCCCTGCACCGACCCGATGAGCGCAGCTGCGGGGCCTGTCACGGAAGGAGCCGATGCGGTGACGCGGTGCATCGTTCCGCTGACCATCATGCGGTTAATCTTGGTGTTGAACGCGGTTTGCGCATCCCCAACCCTACCCTTTGCCACAACGAAAAGATTGTGCGCCCCGGTCGAGGTTACCTGCATGTTGTGGCCGGCGAGAAAATTTCGAACGACACCAACTTGATTGCTCGTCGGCGCGAACTGGTTATCGATCTCCTCCATGGTGAGAAATTTGTGATAGTTCGACGAACTCTTGTCATACATTTGCTCGACCATGGTGTCCAGAGCTGGTTTGTTGTTCGGGTTCAGCCAAACAGTCACTGAAATCTGCTTAGACTCATTTTCCGGGCTCATACTCGTCGCTTGACCGGCGGGGGCGGCAGATGCCGACGCCGCCATGACCGCAAACGCTCCGAGCGCGGCCAAGGCAAGGGAAAGGCAGGCAGGACGATGGGACCGATGTTGCTGCATTGCGATATCCTCCAATATTGAGTTGTTTCGTTCGGGGCCCTCTAACAAATAAAGCTCTTCGATAACCTTGCGAACAGATCCGGAACGCCGGCGAGTCATGCTGCAAGATGGCTGAATAGTACTTTTCATGGATAGCAAGGTCAAGAAGCAAGTTGTCATTTTTTTGTAACGCGAGAAAACTTCCGCAAAGGCACGGTTGACAAGCATCGCAACAGATTTGCCACGAGTTCAATCACGGCCACCCCATGGTGAATGAGGGCGATGTTCCGTGAGTCTATCGAACTCTTAAACTCTTACGCCCCGAGGCATAAACACTGGACAGTGCCAGGTTCTCACGCATTTCAGGCGGCCCACTCTTGAAGAAGTCGGGTGTTACCGGGCCAATGAAGTCGATCTGAAATATTCCGACGGGAGTTCGTCGAGCGAAAAGGCGAGAGATGAGGACGGTTTGATACCTGGCAACCACTACAAACTCGATCTCGGCGGATGTGAACTGGAATGGGAGGGAGTGGGACCTCAGAGAAGCGCTTGCTTGTCTGCCGAGTGGTGCCCCCCCTGAGAAGCGTGGCGATCGTATTGAGCGTCGAACTCTCAACGGTATTCGACAACCTTTAGTTTTGGATGAGCCGCACTCGACCCGGACCATGGTTCTAAAGACCATGGCACTCTTCAGCAAGGCAGCCCCTCATCTCTTCCCCCGGTGCTGTTCTCTCGATTGCACGCGGTCCTTGCCGTCGAATTTTTGCATCCCTCAGGAAGCGGAATTTCTGGGCCAAAGGAAGCTGCTTTGGTTTTCTGCCCTCAGAATTGAGGACTCTGCCGGCGTATCAGAAATGCCGGCTTCTCCGTCCTGATGAAAAACTCCTTTCGCTGATCACGAGACAGGAATCTCTGTCTGCAATCCAGATCGTAAGCAGTTGTTCTGCTTCTAAGGTTCCTCGTCGATCATGAACTGCTCAATTCTTCCATCTTCGCGATCGTATTCTGCAATCTGCAACCGGCGTTGTGGGTAGAAGATCGTCAGCGCAAAGTGCTTTGTTCCGCCACGCAGTTGCGTGGAATCAAGTCTCACCCTTTGGGGTTTACCGAGGGGCGCGAGGCTCTGGCGAATATCGTTGAGCGATTGTTTCGTGAATGTCCTGAGGGCATCCGGAGCAAATTCGCTGCGATCGACGACGCCCTCTGATAGATCCAGAAGCAATCGATGAGCCCTGGTTTCGGCCCCGTTCTCCCTCGGTGGTGCTGGCGCTTCCGGTGTTGCCGTTGGTCTCGATTCGTCCTGCACATTGGATCGGATCCTGAACACTCCTTGTATCCGCTGGGCAAGTTCGTTTGTGGAATCGGAATACTCTGCATTCGTCAAGATGATCACCGCACTTCGGGAGTCCGGAAGCAGGAAGTTGTTCGACCGAAAGCCCGAGATCTCGCCCGGATGGTGCAGCAGGAGATGTTGTTTACCATCGGTTCCTTCGACCGAATCTACAAACAGCCCAAGCCCATAACCGGTACTCTTTCCGTTGTTCGTGCGAGTGTCCGAGGTCATCGCCTGGTAGGCGCGGCGGGTGAGCAAATGCTGATTCATGAGAGCGATGTCCCAATTTGCGACATCCGTCGCAGTCATCTCCAGGTCTGCCATGGCGAACAGCCAGTTGCGACCCGTCAGAGGTGCGGGCCGCGGTGGGCCGAGAGCAAATCGGTAATATCCAAGCGCATTGCGGGCAGGCTGGCGGGGGTGGTCGGCAAATGTGGCATCGGTGATCCCTGCGGGCCGGAGCACATTTTCAGTCAGAAATCTCTCATACGGTTCACCCGTGACCTCCTCGATGATGCGCCCGGCGATGGTATAGTTTGTGCCCGAGTATTGCCACTGAGTACCCGGACGAAAATCCAGCGGACGTTCCGCCCACTCTCTAAGAATGGAATCGACCGAGGTGGCGCGCTGCATCCGTGCCGGGATGTATTCCTGCAGGAAGTAGTCGCGGTATCCGGACGTATGGTTCAGCAGTTGGCGAATCGTCACTTCGGTTGCGCCAGTTAGCTTCGGCAGAAATTTAGAGACAGGATCTTCTAACGACAACTTGCCGCGATCCGCCAGCACGAGCACTGCCGCAGCAGTGAATTCCTTGCTGACCGATCCAATTGCAAAACGGGTTGCCGTAGAGGCCAGGCGCCCGCGGTGAGCCGCTTCCGAATTCGGCAGTTCCGCGTGACCATACGCTTTCGCGTAGGCAATTTGACCATTTCGCACAATGGCTAAGGAGATTGCGGGAACGCTGTTGCGCTCCATGATGGTCTGAGCGGATGCATCCACCTGCGCGGCTTCAGAGGTGCTCAGACGTGTGCTGCTCGTCTGCACCTGCGCCGCGCTCAAGACATGGACCCCAAAGACAAGCGCGGCCGCGAGCGGCCACAGCGGAGCAGAGCGAAATAGGCTATCGATCTTCACGCATCCACGCTACACGCGTTGCGACAACTCACCCCACCCCGCAGATAACCATCAACTCTAATCTGGAATGCCCTCTTAGGCAAGAAACGGAACGAAAACGGCATCGTTCCAATATGAATTGAATGCTGGAAAAACGGCGTGGGCCGGCTCTACTGCGAAACCGGAAACTCGGCCGGGCCCGCCTGCTGGAGGTTCAGTTGCGGGGCCAGAAGTGCGTCTCGCTGGCGTCGCGGAGGCGCCCGGCGGCGGCTTCGGGCGTGATGTCGCGCTGCGGCATGCCCAGCATTTCAAAACCGACCATAAACTTGCGCACCGTGGCTGAGCGCAGCAGGGGTGGATAGAAGTGCGCGTGCAAGTGCCACTCCTCATGCCGGGCGCGATCGGTGGGAGTCTGATGGAAGCCCATGGTGTAGGGGAAGCTGGTTTCGAAAAGATTGTCGAAGCGGGTGGTGAGGCGGTTGAGGGCGTCGGCCAGGTGGTCACGCTCATCGCTGGTTAGATCGGGCATCGAGCCCAGGTGGCGACGGCTGACCAGCAGCACTTCAAAGGGCCATGTGGCCCACCAGGGAACGAGCGCGATGAAAGCATCGTTCTCAAAGATGATGCGGGATTCGCCTTTGGATGCGGCGGCCTGTTCCAGGGCAAGATATTCGCAGAGGAGGCAGCAGCCGGTCAGGGCAAAGTGCTCGCGCTGCGCGACCGTTTCCGTGGCGGGCTCATCGGGTACAAAGCTGGTGGACCAGATCTGACCGTGCGGATGAGGATTGCTCGCGCCCATCATCGCGCCACGATTCTCGAAGATCTGGACGTACTCGATCCAGTCGTGAGCAGCCAGTTCCTGGTGCTCTTTGGCCCAGGCGTCAACGACGGCGCGAATCTCCTCGCGGGTCATGCGCGCCAGGGTAAGCGAGTGGTCCGGATGGAAGCAGAGCACCTTGCACAGGCCGCGGGCCCCTTCGGCCCGCAGCAGCGGCGAGGTTGAAACCGGACCGGGATCGGGCGAATCGGGCCCCAGAGCGGCGTAGTCATTTAGAAAGGAGAACACGCTGTTGTACGCCGGATTGGCCAGGCCACCGGCGCGTTGATTTCCGGGGCAGAGGTAACAGGCCGGGTCGTAGGAAACTGCCGACGGGAGAGCGCTCTGCCCCACTTCCCCCTGCCAGGGGCGCTGCGTGCGATGCGGCGAAACTAGGACCCATGACTGGCGCAGGGGGTTCCAGCGCCGATGCGGGGACTGATTGTTGGTGGTCATGCTTGCTCCCGCACCCATTTTAAAGTCTGGAGGCTGAGGTGCAACCCAGGGCTACGGCTGGAGATCGAACGCAGGGCGGGTGCTCTGGTCCATGTAGAAGGGCACGGAGGTGTGCTCGTGGACGATGTGCCACCCGCTCGAGTGCCGCTCGAGGCAGAGAGTTTCCCTCATCCAGAAGTTGACCGGGGAAGGCGCTCCCCGCTTGCTGCCGGCCATTCGCAGCAAGCCGTAACAGACCGCCAGATCGCCTCGGATCGTGATCTTGAAATCGCGCAGCTCCAGGTCGATGGGAGTCGACCAGGATTCGAACCAGGCCTGCTTCTCTTCCCTGTCGATGCCACGATGGGTGAGCGGCGGGGCGAGATTGAAGATGGCTGCGCCGGGCGCAAATTGGGCGGCGAATCGGGCGACGTTCTTGTCGAAGAGGGCCTGGCGGAGGTTCTCGATGATGGCCTGGATGGCGTCCTGGTCGGCGGAACCGGAGTTGTTTGGGCCAAAATTGCGCGCTCGGGATGCGTTCAGCGTGGCGGTCGACTTGGGCCTCTCCTTTTCCTGTTGATGTTGCGTGATCTGCGTAGCCTGGCGTGGCATGGCGCTACGGCTAGGGCTGATGACTCGTGCCCGATGCCGGCTCAGGCGGTGGGAACCAGGATCTCGGTGATCAGTTCGGCTTCGGGCGTGGAGCTGGGGTCGTTGGCATAGTTTTCGATGGCGAAGTCGGCGCGCGTTTCTATGCCGGTGCGGGAAACGATCTCCCAGACGCGGCCCGAGGCCTGGGGAAGGTTGGCATAGGAACCGGTGAGAACGAAGCGGCTAAACTTGCCGCCGGGGAATTTTTCGTAGGCGAGCTCGGGAGGGAGGGCTGGGGGAGCCCCAGCGAGGATAAAGCCGGCGCGGTAGATGTCCGGGCTCATGCGGTAGAGAGCCATGGCGCCGGTGATCTGGCTGGTTTCCGCGATCAGATACTTCAGCGCGTGCAGGTCCTGCCAGGCCTCACGCGCGGTCTTCATGAATGGGCCAACGCGCTCGAGGAAGACATAGTGCGTCGCGGGCCAGTGGACGACGGCGGGGACTTCGGTCAGGTTCATGGCGATCCTTCCTTCGGTCATGAAAGGTTCATGGAAATTGGGAGATCTGAGAAACCAGCGACTGCAGTTTCGGCCTGGATGGGATTCTCCCTAGAGAGCTACGCGATCTGCACTCAGCCTGCTCAATGCTGATGGTCCCCGGATGCATCGACGGGCGTGCCATCCGACCAATGGTCGACGGTCACCATGAAGATGGTCTCCGGCTCCGGGCCTTCCGCAAACCGGTCGTCGCGCAGAACCGGAGAGCCAGCAAGATCTGCCCCCCAGCTCAGCGAGGAGGTGCGGGGAAGATGAAACATCAGATGAGGGTGCCAGTGTTGAACTCCATCGCCGAGGTATCCGTCCTTGGACATCATGTAGGACATCGCGCCCGGCTCCGGCGGCGCCAACTGGCTTTTGCTGAGCGCGGTCTGCACCTGGTCAACCATCTGTGCTTTGGAAAGCCCGGAGAGCAGCAGCTTGGTACGGAGAATCCTGTAGGGCAGAATGGTTCGTACCGCGGGCGGGTTATAGCAGACCGGTCCACGCATCCTTGGATTCCAGAACTCCGGGCTATCGATCGGCGACATCCATGACCGCTCCACCAGACAGGTGAATCCATTCTTGCCTTCGACTGCCTTCTGGTAGCCATCTTTATTCAGGACCAGGATCTCGGCGTCGCCGGATAAGGCCGGCGGAGCCGCGCTGCGGGCCAGGGCGATTTCCGCGTCGCGGTCGGCAATAAAATATCGGTCCCGAGGAGCCATCGATGCATAAAGAGCCTTGGCATCCTGGGCCAGCGTGCGATCAACCGCGCCCGCGAACAGGAGCGTTACGAGGGCTATCGATTTGGCGATTCGTCGGTTCATTTCTTCTCTCCTCCAAATAGGAATCGTGTCCAGCTATACCGGGAATGAAGTTTCGGTCCGGAGTCGATTCGCGGCTCAAAACCGGTTTTACCAGGGAGCGGAACGCTCCAAGCGAGGTTGGTTGAAAAGCAATTCGATATAGCGGCGCAGGTGGTCGATCGACTCGGCGGCGATGGCTGCACTTTGCTTGGCTTTGGCCAGGATGAATGCCCCCTGGATAGTGGCCTGGGTATAAAGAGCGAGGCTTTCGGCGGTCCAATCGGCCTCAATGCCGCGCTGGCGGATGGCTTCTTCAATGTCCGGAATGAGCGTTGCGGCATGGCCGCTGATGCTCCTGTTGCAGGCTTCGCGGATGGCCGGATGGGTGTCGTAGGTCTCCTGCACCATGGTGCCGATCAGGCAGGTGAACTCGCAGAGCTCACCCTCAAGAAGGGCCTTGCGGAAGTCGACGTAGGCCAGAAGACGGTCGACCGGATCCGCGGGAACATGAAAGGACGCGGATGCGAAGAAGGCGCCGGTGCCTTCGATCCAGTAGTCGGCGGCAGCCAGGGCCAGGGCTTGCTTGGTATCGAAGTGGTGAAAGAAGCTGCCCTTGCTCAGGCCGGCAGCTTCGCAGACATCCTCAATGCGCGTCGCCGAGTAGCCCTTGGCGCGGATGACGTGGAGGGCAGCCTGGAGAAGCTTCGTTTTGGATTCGTGGCGGACTTCGGTAGAGATCATGGCGGGTTTCTTTTGTTGACACGAGCATACCTACTAGTCGGTATGCTGTCAAGCAATTTCTATTCTGAAGGCATGGCCAAGGGGAATCTGGTGGTCGGCTCACGGGGCATGTTCGAGGCAGTGCCCTCCGCTGCGGGGTCGCCCGGGGGGAGCTGCTAAACTCCGGTTGGCAAGTGAAAGGGAGAGGTTCAATGGCAGAGGTTCAAACTGTGGGGGTGGTGGGCGCGGGAACGATGGGTTCGGGCATTGCTCATGTGTTTGCGCGGTCCGGATTCAAGGTGCTGCTGTGCGATGTGGAGCAGCGCTTTCTGGACCGGGCGCTGACCGCGATC
>Ga0116129_1001798_pt1 | contig 11448 bp, 6 predicted proteins | sample June2015DPH_17_2_FD_89732 | JGI IMG/M metagenome (GOLD analysis project Ga0116129, IMG submission 89732) | Peatland microbial communities from SPRUCE experiment site at the Marcell Experimental Forest, Minnesota, USA - June2015DPH_17_10 | ecosystem: Environmental > Terrestrial > Soil > Wetlands >...
ACCGAGAGCGTGGGACCAAGTGTAGCGGCGTCGAAGGTGCCCGCCGCTGCGAATGCCGGGAGACCTCCGCCGGGGCTGCTCTGCGCAGCGACAGGCACAGTGGAAGATGTGGTCGAGATGCCGAGGTCGCTATTAACCGTGCCGACGGTGAGGCCGGTGATGACGGCAATCGCGGGCGCGCTGTCGCCTCGCAGGGCCATCAGATGAATCTGGGCAAGCTGGGAGATCTGTACGGTGTCCGTACCCAGAGGGCCGGCCAGGGGAGGCTGTGTGGGCTGCTGCTGAGAGGAGGATTGAAGGGAATTCTCCTGGAAGGCCGGGGAGGGATGCAAGAAAGAACTGGTGATTAGCGAGACGCTCAAGGTGACCTCCTTTGATCATACGGGTACCACGAAAGTTGCAGTCCTTGGTAACTATCGGCAGATGGGAGGAAAAAGTTCTGTTCAAGCAGCATTTTTTTTTGGCAGGCATATTTTTTGCTTTTTCTTCCCCTGTTTGAGACGTATCGATTCATCGCCTTACCGGTCGGTTCACCCTCATCAGGATTCCCTGCTCAAAGAAGGAGCAGGACTGGGCTTGCGCGAGGACGCAGGCCATGGACAAGGGAATCTTGAACTCTCACCAGCGGAAAAATCGCTTCATCAAGGCGCCTTCTTCGCCGAGTACCAGGTCGAGTGGGGCACGAGCTCTGCAATCGGGGCCTCCGAAAGGCGCCATACCCGGGATTGACTCGCGACAGGCCAGTCGTCAATTCCATGTCGGGCCTCCTGAAGTTGCGCAAGCGGGCGATATCCTTGAGGGCGGGTGCGGGCCGCAAATCCTTGCAAATGACGTCCCCAATGCCCTATTTTGAGCGCTGCCCGCTAGCAGGGGCCGAAGCTGCTGTCAGTCCAGATGCCACCAAGAGCTTGCTTTTGGTGGCATCCGCATTCTTCAACAAGGCCGCGCGTGCAACCCACCTACGTCTCCGCGGATGGTTTCAACCTCTACGATCGTGCTCTCAGGAAGACCAGATATAAGTGGTGAGAAGTCCTGGTCAGAAGCCTTTTCGATGCGGACAACGAGATCCAGTGCATCTGGCATTTCACTGCGCCGGCGAGCTGGAAGCCCGATCCGGGACAGTCGATCCGCCAGCAACGATACCTGGAGGCCCTGAGCCCCACTCCCTGCATGGGCTTCCATCAGGACAACTTCCCTTTACCCAAAAAGCGCGGAAGGCCCTGCCCTGAAGGACGGAGCTCGCCGCGCTCTTTGGGGGAAGCGGCCGGGCGAGGGGAGTTAGGGCTTTCGTCGAGGGACAGATCTTAAGCCTTCTGGCTCCGGTTAGATTCTCGCCCAAAGGGCAGTCCGCTCTTGGCGCTTCCCCCGGTGCTCGCTGTTGCCGCAAAGGCTCTGGGTGTTATCCTCGGTGCGCCGGGAAAAGCGATTTACGCGAGGGGTGGAATCCATATGTGGTTCCTTGGAATGGATGTAGGCACGGGCGGCACACGCGCGGTTCTAGTCAACGGAGAAGGCACGCTGATTGCCGGCGCTTCGAGCGAGCATGCGCCCTTCACAACCGAGCATCCCGGATGGGCGGAGCAGGATCCAGAGGATTGGTGGCGGGCAGCCAAGGAGGCGATTCACAAAGCGCTCGAAGCCTCACCCGAGCCGCGTGAGCCCATCACCGCCATCGGACTCACAGGCCAGATGCACGGCGCGGTCATGCTCGATGAGGCAGGCACAGTCTTGCGGCCTGCGTTGATCTGGTGCGACACCCGCACCCAGCCCCAGTGCGACTGGCTCACGGAAAAAATCGGCTATGAACGATTGATCGAGCTCACCTGCAATCCCGCATTGCCAAACTTCACTGTGACAAAAATCCTTTGGGTCAAAGAGCATCAGCCGGAGATTTTTCGAAAAATTCGCCACATCCTTTGCCCCAAGGATTACGTCCGCTATCGGCTCACCGGCGAATTCGCCATTGACGTCCAGGAAGCCTCAGGCACACTGCTGCTCGATGTAACCAATCGCCGCTGGTCGAAGGAAGTTGCCGAGGTTGCAGGCATCAGTGAGAGCTGGCTGCCCCAAGTCTACGAGTCGCCCGAGGTCTGCGCGCGCATCAGCGAAACCGCGGCAGGTCTGACCGGACTCAAAGCCGGAACCCCCGTTGTCGCCGGAGCAGGCGATCAGGGGGCAGGTGCCGTGGGCATGGGCATTCTTCAGCCTGGCTCGGTGTCGGCTACCATCGGCACTTCTGGCGTCGTCTTTGCGGCCACCGCTGCTCCCACCAAAGACCCGCACGGCAGGCTGCACACCTTTTGCCACGCCGTCCCCGGACTCTGGCACGTCATGGGAGTCACCCAATCGGCAGGCCTGAGCCTGCGCTGGCTCAAGGAGGCCTTCTTTCGCGGGCTCGATTATGACGCGCTGAGCTGGGCCGCAGGCAAAATTCCTGCCTGCAGTGAGGGCCTCGAGTGGGCGCCTTACCTGCTCGGCGAGCGGACCCCGCATCTTGATCCCCAAGTGCGCGCCGCCTTTGTTGGTATCTCCACCCTCCACACGGAGGCCCATTTCGTGCGCGCCGTGCTTGAAGGCGTGGCCTATTCGCTCAAAGACACTTTTACGCTCTTCTCGGAGCTGGCAATTCCCGTCAGCGGCATCCGGCTGGGCGGGGGCGGCGCGCGCGGCTCGCTCTGGCGCAGCATTCAGGCCGCAATCTACGGCCACGCCGTTGAGGTGCTCACGGCGGAAGAGGGCGGCGCCTTCGGCTGTGCACTGATGGCCGGCGTAGGCGCCGGTCACTGGGCCAGTCTCGACCAGGCCTGCCTAGAGGCCATCGCAGTAGCCAACAGAATCGAGCCGGACCCAGCCGATCAGGCAGCTTACGCGGCTGGATACACCGAGTGGAGAAAGCTCTATCCGGCGTTGAAGAGTCTGCGCTGAAACGGAGCGGGCAGTGGGGGGCCCACGCCGGCACTCCCCGGTTCGCAACCCTTGCTAACGAATCCGCGATGATAGGCTAAGGGCACAAGCAAGCCGACCCCCGGGGAGTGTTCATGCGTTTTTATCTTTCTCTGTTCTCGGTACTGCTCTCGGGCTCCCTGTCTCTAACTGCAGAAACGGCGCCCGCTGCTGCCGCGAGCTGTTCTGACTTGCATCTGGTCCCCGCGCCGCGCGAATGCGTCACGGTCGAATCGATTCCCATCGGCGAGGTTGGTTTCTTCGTCGCGGCCAGTGGCGTCGACGACGGCTTCACCGCCGAGGACCTGACCGAACATAGCCTGGGCAGGCGCCAGGTCAAGCAGGATGCGCCCTTCATCCGCCTCTTGCGTGCCGATGCTGCGCCTGCCAAAGCCCTGCTCGAGGCCCATCATCTCGCCTTTGAACCCCCCATGCACGACGAGGGATACGTGATCACACCCGATGGCCAGGGCGGCCTCGCCGTGATTGCGGAGACCTCGGCCGGTATCTTTTACGGCGTGCAGACGGTCAAGCAATTGATTCGCGGAACCGGCAAAGACGAAGTGCTCGTCGCCCCCACGTTGCGTGACTGGCCGGCCATGGAACATCGCGGGCTGTCCGACGATTGGTCGCGCGGCCCGCTGCCCAATATGGAGTTTCTCAAGCGCGAGATTCGCACCCTCGCCGCCTACAAGCTGAACACCTTCTCTCCTTATTTCGAGCACACCTTCGCTTACGCCAGCACGCCGGTGGCCGCGTTCCCCGGCGGATCAATGACGCCGGACGAGGCCCGTGAGCTGGTCGAGTACGCGGCCCACTATCACATCACCGTGATCCCCGAGCAGGAGGCCTTCGGCCATCTGCATAACGTCCTCAAGTTCGAGCAGTATTCGCCCCTTAGTGAAACTCCCCATGGTGCGGTGCTGGCTCCGGGCGATCCTGGCACAGTGCCTGAAATTGCCGGATGGTTCAATGAACTGGCAGAGGTATTTCCCGGGCCGTATGCGCACGTAGGCGCCGATGAGACCTTTGAGCTGGGCCTCGGCCGCACCCGTCAGCAAGTCAAGGATCGCGGCCTGGGCGCCGTCTACATGGACTTCCTGACCAAAATCCACACTGCGCTTGCGCCCAATCACAAGCAGCTTTTGTTCTGGGGAGATATTGCCGTGAACTCGCCCGAACTGGTGTCCACGCTGCCCAAGGATATGATCGCCGTACCCTGGCGCTATGATGCCGAGCCGGATTTTACCGGGTTGATTTTGCCCTTCACCCGCGCAGGTCTTGAAACTTGGGTGGCTCCAGGCGTGAACAACTGGAGCCGTCTCTACCCCAATAACAATGAGGCTCTGGGCAATATTCGTGCCTTCGTGCGCGACGGCCAGAAGCTGGGCTCCAAGGGAATGCTGAACACCGTTTGGAACGACGACGGCGAAGGCATCTTCGATCAGGACTGGTTCGGAGTGCTGTTCGGTGCGACGGCCAGCTGGCAGCCCGGCGAGGCTTCTGAGGCTGCGTTCACCGCTTCCTACGGTCTCGCCTTCCACGGCGACGCCAGCGGAAAAATCGATCAGGCGCAGCAGGCCCTGATGGCCGCGCATGCACTGCTCAAGAGCGCCGGGCTGGGCGACGCGCGCGACAGCTACTTCTGGGTCGATCCTTTTTCGCCGTCCGGGCAGCTGCTCAGTGCCCAGCTCCGCCCCATCGAGAGCCAACTGCGCCTCGATGCCGAGCGAGCCATTACTCTATTGGCCGAGGCGCGCGCCGCCGGCAGGCTTGAAAATCCGGAAGCGCTGGACGCGCTTGAGCTCGGCGCCCGCCGCATCGACTTTGTCGGACTGAAATTTCAGGCAGCCGACGATTGCGTTTCTCTCTATGAGCAGGCGCGCGCTCTGGCCGCAACCGGGGACAAAACAAAATTTGGCGAGGTATCGAATCTTCTCCACACCATCGGCTCGAACAACGGGCGCATGCAGGACATTCGCGACGGCTACACGCTGCTCGGTGAGCTCTACAGCCAGGCCTGGTTGCGTGACAACCGCGTCTACTGGCTGCAGACCAATCTCGACCGCTATGAACAGTCTGCGCAATTATGGATCGCCCGCAGCGACAAGTGGCAGACGACAGTGATCCAGCAGTGGCATGACTCGCACACGCTGCCCTCTGGGGAAGACGCCGGACTTCCCGCCGCCGGCGCTTCACCCCAAACTCCTGCCCCCAAGCCGCCCAAGCCAAAGAGGTGGTGGCAGCTCTAATCGCAGCTCTAAGCAAGGACGAGAACCAGCCAATCGGGGGAGTGAGATCGGGCGAAGCAACCGGCGGGTTCCCATTTGCGCATCTCGAACGGTCCCGATTTCAAGGTTTACCATTGCTTGAATCCGGCAAACACCGAGCCGTCGCGGACGACGATCTCAGATCGAACGGCGCGGTAATCCATGGGGCCCGCGTACAGGAAGATCCTCTTTATTAATCCGCCGATCAGTGTTTCAATGTGCCGAAAGGTGTGCCCCAAGGAAGCCCCCCGACGCGGGGGGCTTCCTTGGGGCTCAATGAAACCGACGAGTGGATGAGGGGCCGCAGCACCCATTTCCTCCGTCCTCTGTTACGACAAATGCGTAAACGGATGCTCGGCAAGTCTGCCCGGACGAGGCGCCGGCCGAAGTCCCGTCGTGTTGGTCGCCATCACTTCCTTGAATGCATTGCGGAAGGCGATCATCTCGTCGCGAGTGCCCACCGTGATGCGTACTTGTGTCGGCCACGCCGGCCAGATGCGGCCAATAAAGATCTCCTTGGCCGCCATCGCCGCCAGCACCTGGCTGCCGGGGCGTCCGGTCTCGAGCATGAAGCAGTTGCTCACCGAAGGCGTGAACGAGTAGCCATTGCTCTTCAGCCACGAAAGCGTCTCCACACGCACATCGCCAATGATCTTCCTGCGTGCAGGCACCAGTTCCTTGTCGAGGAGGCTGGCCTTGGCTGCGGCCATTGCGGTGATCGGCAGGGGGTTCATTCCGAACGCGTTGTACTTGGCCAATAGCTCAGGCCGCGCAATTGCCAGGCCCATCCGGATGCCGGCCATGCCATACAGCTTCGAAAAGGTGCGCAGCACAATCACATCTTTGCCATCCTTCACAAAGTCCAGCGAAGACTGCATGTCGGAAAGATGAATGTAGGCCTCGTCAATCAGCAGGATGGTGCCCTTGGGCGCATTGGCGACCGCGTACTCGATCGCGGCGCGGCTGGTCACGGTCCCGGTCGGGTTGTTGGGATTGCAGATATAGATCACACCCGGCGTGCTGGACGCGGCCAGCATCGCCTTCATGTCATGCGACGCCTCGCCCTTGGGATCGGCCAGCGGTACCTTGATCACCTCCGCCCCAGATACCTTTGCAGCCCATATGGGCGCTTCATAGCCGGGGTCGGCAATGATCAGGGGCTTGCTCTTATCGGTAAATGCCAGCACCGTGTAGTGCAGTGGATCGCTTGAGCCGGCGAAGGGAAGAACCCACTCCGGATTCAGGCCTTCAATCGTCGCAAAGGTGCTCGCCAGATCGTCCTGCATTTCGAAGCGATAGCGGCCACCGACGGGAAGCACATCGAGAATCGCCTTGCGCGCCCCTTCTGAGGGTCCAAGCGGATTCTCGTTCGCGTCGATATGAATGCCCTTGTTGGGATCAGCGAAGTGCGGCCGTTGCGCGAGAGCAAGATGAGCCTCGGTCAGGATGGGCATGCTGGCCAGTGCGGATGCGCCCGCGGCGAAGCGGAAGAAGCTGCGGCGGGAGAAACTGCTACCACCAGTGGGAACATCAACAGGCGAGTTGATCATGGGCAAGACTCCTTCTGGCTTGGCTCTATTGCGTGGCTAGCGTGCTCGGAGCGAGTGTAGGTGGGCAAGCTAGGTGCCCTTGAGCACAGGGCGAGGAAGACGGTTTTGTGCGTGAACACGCAACGACAGGAACCATGTTGCTCGGTTGCATTCCTTAAGGTATCTCTGATTGGGGCGGAAAACAAGGGGGGACACGGCTTGTTTACCCCGTAAACAAGCCGTGTCCCGGCTCACCTCATTCAAGCGCCGCCTCATGCGCGCGTTGTCCAAGCTCTGCGACCATTCCTCTTGAACGTGTCCGAGGCGTCCGGCCCGCGGAAAAGGCTTCAAGCCTCCTGGGATTCACTCCCACAGGCACGCACCTTCTTTCTGCCCGAATCGCGGACGCTGGTTGCCAGATTGCGGCAGTAATCGGTGGTGAAGATCGGTCGCTGGGAACGAGACGAACGATACCAGGATGTAAATTACCTGAATGCACAATACCGGGATGCACAATACCGGAATGCACGTTGAAAGTTGTCTTCGACACCAACGTCCTGGTTTACGCCGAAGGTGTAAATGGCGTTTCGATGATAACGGTGGCGCTTGCATTGGTGGACAGGCTGCCGCAGGAGTCCGTGGTCTTGCCCGTGCAAGTGCTGAGCGAACTTTTCCGGCTACTGGTCCCTAAAGCGGGACGGCGACCCTCAGAGGCGGGCTCGGCGTGTCCTCGGTTGGCCTGATGCAGTTGGCCTGATGCAGTTGGCCTGATGCATTTGCTCTCTTTGAGACTTCGCCTGAGCTCCTGCTGGCCGCCGCCGACCTCGCAGTCAACCAGTTCAGTCTCTGGGATTGAGCGATTCTCTGCGCTGCTCGCGAAGCAGAGAGCCGGCTACGTCTGTCAGAGGAGAGGCAGGATGGGTTTGTCTCGAAGGGCGTCACGATCGTTCCCCCCAGCGCGAGATCCAGGCATCGGTTGCTGGAGCCATTGCTGAGTCGGGCAGCCATGACAGCTGATCAGGCTCACCAGACTAAGCGCCCCGGACGTGGTTTTCAGTCGCCTGCCGCGCCAGGGCAATCGCATTGCAAAGCATAGCCCAAAGCCCATAGAGGCAAACTGTGGTACACTTCGTTCGGTAAACGCTTTCTTAGGCCACGTGGAACATTCTTTTCGAGCGTTCGAGCGCTTTCCTGGACTCTCAGCCGGGAGGGCAGGAGCTGATCTCCTCCGGTCACCTTTGGTGCTTGACAAGCATAACAGTAAACCCATTTACTTAGGGGCGAATGTCCGCTGGTTCCCCGACCGACTTTCTCGGACGAATTCACCCCATAAGGTGACTTAATGCTCGGATTGCTCCCAACCGCTCTCACCGCCACCGCTCTCGATCCCCGAGCGGCCGCGGCGTTATTGCTCAGTTCGACCGCGCTGGCGCACCTGAGCCCGCTCGATATCGCCGTCATTGCCATCTACTTCGTGATGGTCATCTGGATCGGCTTTTACCTCAAGTCCAAGGCCAACACCAGCGAAGAGTTTTTTATGGCCGGGCGCGAGATGACCGCCTGGATCGCCGGACTCAGCTTTGTCTCCGCCAATCTCGGTTCGCTCGAATTGATGGGCTGGGCCGGCTCGGCTTACCAGTACGGCATCCTCGCCGCCCACTGGTACTGGGTCGGCGCGATCCCCGCCATGCTGTTTCTGGGCATGGTCATGATGCCCTTCTACTATGTCTGCAAGACCCACTCGGTGCCCGGATACCTGAAGCTTCGCTTCGGCCAGGGGTCGAGCACGGTCGCCGCCATATCCTTTGCCTTCATGACCGTGCTGATGAGCGGCGTCAACATGTTCTCGATGGCCAAGGTCATGGAAATCGTGCTCGGCTGGGATCTGACCTTCTCGATCGTTGTCTCTTCGCTCGCCGTCGCCGCCTACGTAGCGCTCGGAGGCCTGCGCTCGGCCATCTTCAATGAGGTCCTTCAGTTCATGCTCATCTGGGGCGGCGCATTGCTCGTGCCCATCCTTGGCCTCATCGAAGCGGGCGGCTGGACCGGCCTGCAGGCACGCATTAAGGCCAACATCGCCGCCGACCTGATTCCCCCCGGCGACTACACCCACATGTGGCGCAGCATGGGCCACTTCGCTGACAACCCCATGGGCGTCCACTGGACCGGGATCGTGTTCGGCCTCGGCTTCGCGATCAGTTTCGGCTACTGGACAACCGACTTTCTCGTCGTGCAGCGCGTTCTGGCCGCCAACAGTCTGCGCTCAGCGCGCATGGCCCCGGTCATCGGTTCCTTCTTCAAGATGGCGGTGCCGTTCATCGTCATTCTGCCCGGCCTGCTCGGCCTGGTCGTTCTCCAGAATCCTGATGGCACGCACATGCTGCTGCACGGGGAAAACTTCGTCGCCGCGCACGCCGGCCAGGGCCTGCACAGCTACAACGACGTGCTCCCGCTGATGATGGTGCGCTATCTTACCCCCGGCCTTTTGGGCCTCGGCATCACCGCGCTGATCGCCGGCTTCATGAGCGGCATGGCAGGAAACGTAAGTGCCTTCTCCGCGGTGTGGACCTACGACATCTACCGGCCTCACATCAACAAGAACGCTACTGACCAGCATTACGTCGCCATCGGCCGCTGGGCGACCATCCTCGGCGTCGTGGTGTCGATCGCCGCCGCCTACTCCGTGCAGCACGCGCCCGGCATCATGGATTATGTCCAGGCCTTGTTCAGCTTCTTCATCGCTCCCTTGCTGGGCGCCGTGCTGATGGGCATGTTCTGGACCCGCGCCACCAAAGCCGGCGGTTTCTGGGGCCTGCTGACGGGCACGGTGGCTTCGATCAGCCTCTGGGCCTGGGTCAAGGTCGATCCGTCCGCGCTGCGCTATGTAGCGCTTTCCCCCGATGCCAAAGACATGGCGGAAAACATGTATCGCGCTCTCTGGTCGGTGAGCATCTGCGTCCTCGTCATTTTCATCGTCAGCATCTTCGGCAAGGCGCGGCCCCTGGCAGAACTGGATGGACTTGTCTATGGAGCCACGACGCTTCCCAAAGAAGAGCCGGTGCCCTACTACAAGAATGAATACTTCTGGATGGTCCTTGCCATCCTTTGCTTCCTGGCACTCAACATTTATTTTTGGTAGAGGAGTTGCCCATGCATAACTCGGGAATCTCGATCTGGTTTTTCATCGGCGTCCTGCTCACCATTTATGGCGCCTTGATTCTTGGCTACGGAGTCTTTGAGCTCGTCAGCGGGCAAACCGCCCCCGTGGTCCTGGCCAACCTGCATGCGCCGGTTTGGTGGGGAGCTTTCCTGCTGGCGCTCGGCCTTTTTTACGGCGTCCGCTTTCGCCCCGGGCGCAACCACTAACCGGAACACGAGGATCGCAGCATCAAGGAGCAATGAAGAAATGACGGCACCCCGCACCATGACTTTTGGAATCGTCGTAGGCAATCGCGGCTTTTTCCCTGACCAGCTGGCCAAGACCGGCCGTGAAGAAATCCTCTCTGTCTTAGAAGCCGCCGGAGCCAAGGCCATCGTGCTCGGCCCGCAAGACTCCAAGTACGGCGCGGTCGAAACCTACGCCGAATCGCAGAAATGCGCAGCGCTGTTCAAAAAGCACTCGGAAGAAATTGACGGAATCATCATTACCTTGCCCAATTTTGGCGAGGAGCGCGGCATCGTGGATGCGATTCGCCTCTCCGGCCTGAAGGTTCCGGTCCTCGTCCAGGCCACGCCCGATCGCTCCGACGCGATGACCATCGCCACCCGGCGCGACAGCTTCTGCGGCAAAATGAGCGCCTGCAACAACCTCATGCAATACGGGATCCCCTACTCGCTCACCACGCTCCATACAGAGAGCCTCAATTCGCCCGAGTTCAAGGCGGACCTGGAGTGGTTCTCGCAGGTCTGCCGCGTCGTGAAGGGCTTGAAGAACCTGCGCATCGGCGCCATCGGCGCCCGCCCCACGGCCTTCAACACCGTGCGCTATTCCGAGCGCATCTTCGAGACCAGCGGCATCACCATTGAGACGCTCGACCTTTCCGAGATCTTCGGCCGCATCAATCGCCTCAAGGATAACGACGACCGAGCCCAGGCCAAGCTCGAGTCCATCAAGAAGTACGTCACCACCAGCGGTATTCCCGACGCGGCTTTGCTCAAGATGGCCAAGCTCGGCGCGGTCATGGACGGCTGGATGGCGCAGGCCAACGTCACCATCAGTGCCGTGCAGTGCTGGACTTCGTTTGAGGAATTCTTCGGCGTCGTCCCCTGCACCATCATGAGCATGATGAGCGACAACCTGATTCCCTCAGCCTGCGAAACCGATGTCCCCGGCACGCTCAGCATGTACATGCTGGCTCTGGCCTCGGGGACCCCGTCCGCATTGCTCGATTGGAACAACAACTATGGCAACCATCCTGACAAGTGCGTCTGCTTCCATTGTTCCAATCTGCCCAAGCATTTCTTCAAAGACGTGAAGATGGATTATCAGGAGATCATCGCCGGCACGGTAGGCAAGGAAAATACCTTCGGCACCTGCGTGGGCCGCGTGAAGGCTGGAGCCATGAGCTACGCGCGCTACTCTACCGACGACCGCCACGGCGTCGTCCGCGGCTACACCGGCCCCGGCAAGTTCACCGACGACCCTCTTGAAACCTTTGGCGGTGCCGGCGTGGCCGAGATTCCCCAGTTGCAAAAGCTGCTCAGGT
>Ga0116129_1001799_pt1 | contig 11446 bp, 10 predicted proteins | sample June2015DPH_17_2_FD_89732 | JGI IMG/M metagenome (GOLD analysis project Ga0116129, IMG submission 89732) | Peatland microbial communities from SPRUCE experiment site at the Marcell Experimental Forest, Minnesota, USA - June2015DPH_17_10 | ecosystem: Environmental > Terrestrial > Soil > Wetlands...
GCCGCCGTAATGAAGGGCAATGACTTCTCGAGCATGTGCCCCTGAAGGACGTAGCGGCCGTCGAGCCGCTCGCGAATGGCGCGTGCAATCGACATCAGTTCGCCGAAGTCGGCGCGCACGGTCTCGAAGCGCCAACTGGGACCAAGCGCCTTGGCGGCACGGACACTCAGACCCATGGCCTCGAGGATCGCGCGGTCCTTGGCAGAGACGCCTACCACGGAAATACGATGCGTGGGTGTGCCGCCGCGCCGGTCGCCGCACAGCGTGATGACGATGTTGCGACGGTTGGAATTGCGGCCCTGTGGCTGGTGGTGCGGCCGGTCGATGTCCAGACCCACTTCCTCCAGGAGCCGTTCGGCGGATACCAGCGTGTTGAGCGAGCTGAATATCCGCCGCAGATGGCCGGCATCGTGTACGAAACCGTTGCGGGCTTTGCCTTTGCGTGGAACGAACGGGCAGGTTGGCAGGCCGAAGCGCAGCGACGTCACCACCTCGTCGATGCGCGCTTCGTTCTCGCTGGCGTGGGTGCGGACGATCCACAGCGCGTCGGCATGCTCCTGGAGTGAGCGTTGCTTGAAGCCCACCATGGGCCTCGCCTGATCCTCCGTGTATACCTGCGAGGTGCCGAGCCGGTAGCCCACGCCTTCCTTGTGCATGAGGTACAAGAAGTAGGTCTGGGGTGTCTCGCCGAGTACGTAGCCGGCGAAGTGCACATGCTCGGGCGTGCTTTTGACGACGGCGCCGGAGCGCAGATACACGCACACGAGCTGTCCCTGGCGTCGCTTCGCGAAGCACTCCGTCACGCGGGCCGGACGCAGATCACCGCCGCCGTAGTTCGACAGTACAGAATCGCCGGGGACGATCGATTCGATGGCACGCTTCGCGCCGTCGCCCATCGTCACCTGAGTCCCCGCCGCGAGACACTGATCGTCGTCACCGACGACGAATGGCATGCCGCCTTGGGCGGTCAGCAGCATGAGCCATTGGTATTGGATGGCGTTGGTGTCCTGAAATTCATCCACCAGCACGTGCTGGAAGCGGGTGCGGTAGTGCTGCAGCAATGCTGGATTATCGCGCCATAGTTCGAATGCACGCAGCAGGAGTTCGGCGAAGTCCACGACGCCGGCCCGCTGACAGGCATCCTCGTAAGCTTGATAGATTTTGATCAATTGGCGCCGTGTCGGATCGCCGTCGTCCTTGATGTGCTTGGGGCGGTGCCCTTCATCTTTCTGGGCATTGATGAACCAAAGAATTTCCCGCGGTATCCAGCGGGTCTCGTCCAGATCGAGGGCCTTCAAGACTTTGCGCAGCACCCGCGCCTGGTCTTCGGAATCCAAGATCTGAAAGCTTTGCGGCAGGCCCGCTTCACGCCAATGGATGCGCAGCAGCCGGTGCGCCAAGCCATGGAAAGTTCCCAGCCACATGGCCCCGCTGGGCAATCCCAGCAGGGTTTCGATGCGGCTGCGCATTTCGGCGGCGGCCTTGTTGGTGAAGGTGACGGCCAAGATGCTATTGGGCGAAGCGCCCTCGACCTGGATCAGCCACGCCACCCGGTGGACCAGTACCCGGGTTTTGCCGCTGCCCGCCCCGGCCAGTACCAACGCGGCACCCAGGGGCGAGCCTACCGCCTGGCGCTGATCGTCGTTGAGGCCATCAAGAAGATGAGATACGTCCATAAGGGCGCGGATTGTACTGCACGTTCCGCCCGCGGAGCTTCTTGCATTTCAAGAGATTTTAGGGCTGCTCTCTTCGGCAAATTCAATCAGCGCGAGCACCAGGGAAAGCACGACGGGCCCTGCGATCACGCCGATGGCGCCGAACGCGGGAATACCGCCCAAAACGCCGACGAACACGGCCAGGGCAGAAATTTTTGCCCGGCCGGAGATGAGTATCGGCCGAAGCACATTGTCCAGGCCCCCGAGCATGCACCCCCAGATCAAGATGAAGATGCCGGCACCCCAGTGCTTGTCGATAAACAGCCAAATGACGGCCGGTATCCAGACGAATGCGGCGCCGCCCACCGGCAACAATGACAAGAGCGCGGCCAACACGCCGAATACCACGGGCGAGGGCAGGCCGGCGAATGCAAAGCCCACCGCCAGTAAGAGACCCTGCAGCAATGCCGTCACGGTGGTGCCAAAGACGATCGCGCGAGTCACTGCGCCCAATTGGCTGAACAGCCGCTCCTTGCGGTCTTCGGCCAGCGGAATCAGGCGCCGTGCACGCGAAATCATGAAGTCCCCGTCGCGCAGAAAAAAGAACAGCAGAAACAGCATGATTGCAAAGGACAGCAGCGAGCCGAGCGCACCCAGAAAGAACGAACCGCCCCAGCTCGCCGCCCGCTGCATCACTTCGCGCGTGCCGGACACCAGCCAGGACTGCAGCTGTTCGGCGGAGATGTCGGCATGTGTCTGCAGCCAGGTATTGATTCTTGCGATCCACGGGAATTGCTGCAGATCCGAAAACGACTGGATGTCCATCTGCGTCGCCGATTGTTGTAGCTGCCGAAGCAGTGCGGAGATTTGCGATACAAACTCGACCGAGAGCGCGCTCAAGGGCAATAGAATGACGATGGGTGCCAGCACGGTCAGCACGCCGGCGCTCAAGGATTTGACCTTGAAGCGGCGTCGTAGACGAACATTCAAGGGAAACAACAGGAACGCGAGGAACGCCGCCCAGGTCATCGGCAACGCAAACGGTCTGAAAATCAACAGCAGCGCATAACCCAAGATCGCGGCCACGGCAAGCGCAAATACCCGAGAATAAAAACCAGGTGTGGCCGGCATCGGAACATCCTAACATCCGGGGTTCACCGCAGGAGCCTGTCCTGAGTAGGAGATACACATTAGCAGCATCGCTCGATCGACATTCGCCGCCGCGGCGTCCGCCGGCGCCCTTCTATGCGGACTGTGCGCCGCGATGACCGCGAACTCGGCCGCAGCGCCCATCACCGCGCCGTATGGGTCGTGGGCCTCGCCCTTGAGCGCCGAGGCCCTTGCGGCCGGCGGCATTAACTTCGGCGATCTGCGCAGCGCCGGCGGGGAACTGTATTGGACCGAGAACGTCCCGGCCGATGCGGGAGCGATCGCGCTGTTCAGCCTGAAAAAGGGCGTCGCCGCGCCGGTCACTCCGGCGGGCGCCAATGTGCGAACGCGCGTGCACGAGTATGGCGGAGCACCCTTTATCGTGGCCGGCGATACCATTTACTACAGTCAATTCTCCGATCAGCGCCTGTACGCGCTGAAGACAGGCGGCAGTGCGGCGCCCGTGACGCCGCCGAACTACCGCTATGCCGATTGCATCGCGCAGCTCGGCGCCGGCGCCGGTGGTGCGGTCGCGGCGCTCATCTGCGTGCGGGAAGACCACACCGACCCCGCCCATGTGCGCAACACGCTGGTGCGCTTGAACCTGCCCGTGGCCGGTGCCGGCGAGGTGCTGTTCGAGGGCACGGACTTCGTGTCGTACCCGCGATTGAGTCCCGACGGCCGCCGGCTCGCCTTCATTTCCTGGAATCATCCGAACATGCCGTGGGATGGAACCGATTTGCATGTGGCCGAACTCACGCCGCAGGGCTTGAAAGCGCCGAAGCTCGTCGCCGGCGGCGCGGCGGAATCCGTTCTCGAGCCGCAGTGGGACCGCAACGGTACACTGTACTTTATTTCCGATCGCAGCGGCTTTTGGAACTTGTACGCGCAGCGCGATGACGGCGTGCATGCCGTATGGCCGCGCGCGGCCGAATTTGCAAGTCCGCTGTGGACTTTCGGCCAGTCGAACTATGTGCTCCTCGGCGATGGGCGCGCGGTGCTGCGCTTCAGTGAGCGAGGCGTTGACCGGCTGGCCATCGTCGACCTCAAAGCCGGTACGGCACGCTTGCTCGATCTGCCCTATGTGGAATTTTCGCACCTGACACCGATCGATGCGGGACACATCGCGGCGATCGCCGAAGCCTCGGCCTCTCCTCTGTCCATCATCAGTATCGACCTCGCTACGGCTACGGCCACGACCCTGCGCAGCGCCGGCCGTTCGCCTCTGGAACCTGAAGCTGTGTCGGCCGCCACGCCCATCGATTTTCCGAGCGCTCAAGGACGAACTGCACATGCATTTTATTATGGGCCGGCCAATCCGCGCTATCGAGGAACTGCCGGCACGCTGCCGCCCTTGCTGGCGCTGGTGCATGGCGGCCCCACCGGACAGTCCTCGCCGGCGCTGCGCCTGGGCGTGCAGTTCTGGACCAGCCGCGGGTTCGCGGTGGTGGATGTCAATTACGGCGGCAGTTCAGGGTACGGCCGTGCCTACCGGCAGGAATTGAACGGCCAATGGGGCGTGGTCGATGCCGAGGATGTGATTGCCGCGGTTCGCTTTCTGGTGGCGACCAAGCGCGCTGATCCGAAGCGCACCGCCATCAGCGGCGGCAGCGCCGGCGGCTACACGGTGCTGGTGGCGTTGAGCACCAGCGATGTGTTCCGTGCCGGCGCGGATTTCTTCGGCGTATCCGACATGACCGCGCTGGCGCGCGACACGCACAAATTTGAAAGCCGCTATTTGGATTCGCTGATCGGACCGCTGCCGCAGGCGCAGGCGGTGTACGACAGCCGTTCGCCCCTGAATCACCTGGACGGGTTCAAGGTGCCGGTGATCGTGCTGCAAGGGGCCGATGATCCCATCGTGCCGCCGAATCAATCGGCGCGCATCGTCGAGGCACTGCGCGCGCGGCACGTTCCCGTGGCCTATGTGCTGTATCCCGGCGAGAGCCATGGCTTTCGCAAACCGGAAACCATCATTAACTCTCTTCAGGCCGAATTGTCGTTCTTCGGCCAGGTGTTTGGCTTCAAGCCCGCCGATCAGCTGCCGCCGCTGACGATTGAAGGTTTGGCGCCGGCCTCGTGATGGGAGGCGTGGCGCCGGGCGCCTGCGGAACGGTCTTGCCGAGGAGCCACGCTTCGATCATGCCGTTCACCACCTCAGGTGCTTCCTGCTGCACCCAATGCGACACATTGGGCAGGTAGCGCAGCGTCAGATTGTCGACGTAGCGATCGGTGCCGTAGGTGAGTTCCTTGCCGAGCGCCGCATCGACTTCGCCCCAGATCATGAGGGTGGGCGTTTCGATGCGCGGCGTGCCGCGGCGGCGCAGCCGGCGCATACCGCGAATCAAGGCGCGGTAATAGTTGAGCATGGCGGTGAGCGCCCCGGGTTCCGCTGCGGCCTCTTGGTAGACGCGCAAGACTTCGTCGGGGAAGCGGCTCTTGTCCACGGCCATGCCACGAAATGCGCGCCCGATCGCCGCGTGGCCCCGGCGCGCCAGTGCCCACTCCGGAATCCACGGCAGCTGGAAGAAGAAGATGTACCAGGACTTCGCCAATTGGCGCATCGTGCGCAAGCCGCGCTCGGCAAGTTTAGGATGCGGCACATTCATGATGATCAGCCTTGAGATCGGCAGCCGGCCCAACATCGCGTAATGCCAGGCGATGAGCGCGCCCCAATCATGGCCGACGAGCACCACGTCTTTGGCCCCCGACGCCTCGATCAGTGCAGCAACGTCCTCTTCGAGGTTCTCGAGCGCATACGCGGCAACGCCCGGCGGCCGCGAGCTGCGGCCATAGCCGCGCAAGTCCGGCGCCCACACCCGGTAGCCGAGGCGCGCAAACAGCGGCATCTGGTAGCGCCAGGAAAACGAGGACTCCGGAAAACCGTGCAGACAAAGTGCCAGGCGCTCGCCGGATCCCGCCATCGCCACATGGAAGTCGATGCCGTTGGCGCGGACGGTTTGATGGTGAATGCCGTCCATGAATCGCGCATCGCCGCCGTTGATTCGCGTTAGCCCGGAAAAAACAGATAGTGATCGACGATCAGTGCGGCGAACAGCAGCATCAGATAGGTGATGGAAAATCTGAATGTCCTGATGGGCAGGTCCGCTCTACGCCCTTGATTGAGCGCCAGCACGAAGTACAGAAATCGCGCATTGAGGGCGAGCGCGGCGGCCAGATAAATCAGTCCGCTCATGCCGGTCAGGTAGGGCAGCAGCGTGGTCAAAATCAGCAGGATGGTGTACAGCACGATCTGCAGCCGGGTGTAGGGAATGCCGTGCGTGACCGGCAGCATCGGAATGCCCACCTTGGCGTAGTCTTCGCGTCTCGCGATCGCCAGGGCCCAGAAATGCGGCGGCGTCCAGGTGAACACGATCAGGAACAGCACCAAGGCATTAGGGTCGATGGTATTGGTCACCGCGGCCCAGCCCAGTATGGGCGGCGCGGCACCGGCGGCGCCGCCGATCACGATGTTTTGCGGCGTCGCGCGCTTCAGCCACAGGGTGTACACCACGGCATAACCGATCAGGGAGCAGAAGGTCAGCGCCGCGGTCAGCAGGTTGACGCCAACCGCAAGAATCAGCATGGAGGCGGCGCCGAGCGCAACCGCAAACGCCAGGGCGTGGCGCTCGCGCATATGCCCCGTGGGCAGAGGCCTGCGGCGCGTGCGATTCATTTGTCCATCGATGCGCCGATCGAGAATATGATTGAAGGCAGCCGCGGAGCCTGATGCCAGGGCGATACCCATCGATCCGAAGATCAACGCCGACAACGGAATCCAACCCGGTGAGGCCAAGACCATGCCGACGATGGCGGTAAAGACAATGAGCAGGCTCACCTTGGGCTTGGTGAGCTCCAAGTAATCCCGCCAGCCGCTGTGGCCGACGTCGGCGAGGGGCGGATTATCGGGTACTGTGGCCATGGCGCAAGGGTACCATGCCGATCGCGCGCCCCGGCCAGAGCACCCGCAACAGAGTCACTGTACAAATGACGAGCAGCGCGGCGCCTGCATTGTGCAAGGTCGCCAGCGGCAGCGGCAACGCAAAATGCACCATCGCCACACCGATGCCGATCTGCAGCAGCACCGCACCGACAAGGAGGGCGCCGATCACCCTCAAACGGCGGCGGCCGGCGCGTACGATGGTCAAGACTCCCACCACCATCAACACCGACCCGGCGAGCAGGGCACCCAATCGATGCGTCACTTGAATGGCGATGCGCGCAGGATTCGACAACACGCCGCCGGTGTAATCGATGTCCAGTCCGCGCCACAGCACGAAGGCGTCCCGAAAATCCATGCGCGGCCACCAAGACTGCTGACAGGTCGGCAAGTCCGGGCAGGCTACCGCCGCATAGTTGGTGCTGGTCCAGCCGCCGAGGAAAATTTGGATGCAGAGCGCCGCAAGGGCAGCCAGAGCGAATTGTCGCAAGGTCCTTTCGCGAGCCGACAGGTCTCGGCGCTCGGGGGCGAACGACAGCCACCACAAAGTGCCGAGCGTGGTGAGGCCGCCCAGCAAGTGCGCCGTGACGATCAGCGGCTTGAGCAGCAGGGTGACCGTCAAGGCGCCCAAGGCGCCTTGCACGCAGACCAGAACGAACAGGAAGACCACGAGGGCGAGCGGCTGGCCGGGATCCTTGCGATGGCGCACCGCCCAGACCAACAGACAGAAGACGATGATTCCTAAGGTCGAGGCAAAGTAGCGATGAATCATTTCATGCAGGGCTTTGCTGAAATTGTGCTCGGGCGGGTAGATGTGACCGTAGCATCCGGGCCAGTCCGGGCAGCCTAACCCTGCGTCCGTGAGGCGAACCCAGGCCCCCAGCACGACCACCGCGGCGGCCAGCAGGGCGCCGGCCAGAGCCAGCCGACGAAACCACATGAGACGGCGTTGGGGATCCACAGGATCAGCCGATGGAAGAAAGGCTCAGGAGGCGCTTCATGTCGTCGAGCATGCCCTTGGGTTTGGCTCCGGGGGTGTAGAACATCATGAGGTTGCCCAAGGGATCTATCAAATAGACACGATGGGAGTTCACCGCGCCCTCGTGGTTCGGGAGCAAGTCCAGTAACGGTTCATCCGCGGGGCTGGCGCGAACGGCAATCAGGTCCGGGTGCGCTGCCTTCAGCTCCTGCAGGTCGCAGCAATCGCCGTCGCCGATGAAAACCCGCTGCACGCGTGTCATTTCGCGATCGAGCGCCAGGCGAACCTGGCGCGTGTCATACAGACGCCGGCGGCACTCATCGTCGCAGGGGCCGTGCTGCAGGTACAGAAAGGTCCACTTGCCTTTGAGGAATTGCGGAGGGGTTTCTCCCGTGCTCAAGAGCGGCAAAGCGAGCGAAGGCAGCGGCCGAGCGGGCTGAATCAGCTCTCCCGCATTGACGTGACCTCCCGGGTGCCAACTCTTCCCATAATACAAATAGAACGAGAGGCCCAAAGGCGCGAAGAACATCAACGCCACGCCGATCAATATGCGCCGCTGCCGGCGGTCCCGGGCGCGTTCACTCATGGGGATCCCTGGCCCGTGCGGCGAAAGTTGGTGACGATGTAAATGACCAACAAGGCCAGCGCCAGCCCGAACCATTGCACCGCGTAGCCGATGTGGCGCATCGGCGGAAACCCCGGCGCGGTCCAATTGCGCACAAAACCGTCAGGTTCCTCAGGGCCCAGCAGGATCAGATCCGCCGCCGGCGTCCAGCGAGCCTCACCGAGCAGCTGCGCCACGGCGGCACGGGTGGGAAAATTGGCGACCACCGGGAAGGGGGGCGCCAGCGCGGCGGGAGTTCCCATGCGAATGCCGGGACTGGGCAGGTTATCGGCGCGGCCGCGGATGCGGCGCGGGTCGGCGGCAACGGGAATCGCCGGCCGCTCCGCGCGGCTTTTGCCCAAGGGCACCCACCCGCGATTGACCAGCACCCAACCGCCGGCCTGCAGCGCAAACGGCGTGACCACGAAGTAGCCGGCGCGTTCCCCATTGACCATGTTGTCGATGAGGATCTGGCGCGTCTCGTCGTAGTGTCCATCGGCTTCGACCTGGCTGTACCGCGGCACTTTGGCGCTCGCCACATCGATCTTTTGCGTGGCGTCGGAGCCGGCCGCGAAGGCGTCGAACAGCACCTGCTTCTCCGCGGCACGGTGAAGCTGCCAGCGGCCCAATGAAACGAGCAGGGCGATCAGTACAATCGTCAGCAGCGTCGTGAAAGGCCGGGGCGCGAACCTGCGGTTCTGAAAATTGATGGGCACGATATACTGCGAGTCCTTAAGGTCTAGACGCGCCAGATGGTATTCAAATATCTCATCCTCGTGATGCTCTTGCTGATCTTGATCAGCTTGGGCAAAGCGCTATTCCATTTGTCCAGCCCGCGCGAGGACGATGGCAAGAAGATGGTCGTAGCCCTGGCCTGGCGCATCGGGCTGTCGGTGGCGTTGTTCGTGCTGTTAATCGTCGCCTATTACAGCGGTTGGATCGAACCTCAACACGTGACGCCCGGTCACAGCCAATAGACGAAAAAAAACAGACCGAGCCACACCACGTCGACGAAGTGCCAGTACCAGGCGACCGCTTCGAAACCAAAGTGTCTCTTGGGCGTGAAGTGGCCGTTCAAGACCCTGAACCAGATCACCGTCAGCATGATGGCCCCCACCGTCACGTGCAGGCCGTGAAAACCGGTCAACATGAAAAACGTGGAGCCGTAAATGCCGGTGCCGAGCGTCAGTCCGAGCTCCGTGTAGGCCTCGTGGTACTCGGTCGCTTGCAGGCCGACGAAGGTGAAGCCCAGCAAGAAGGTCAGGGCCAAAAAAATCTTCAACCGGGTTCGATGCCCGGTGATCAGCGCATGATGCGCAATCGTGACGGTGACGCTGCTCGATAGCAGGATCGCCGTATTCACCAAGGGCAGTCCGAGAGCCGGCACCGTCTCGAAACTGCCATTGGCGCGCGGACCCAAGGCGGCAGGGCCGTTGGTCGGCCACACGCCGTCATAGTTGTTCCACAGCAGCAATTTACTGAAAACCTTCACACCGTCGCCGGAGAGCCAGGGCACTGACAGATTGCGCGCGTAGAACAAGGCGCCGAAGAAAGCGGCGAAGAACATCACTTCGGAAAAAATGAACCACATCATCCCTAGGCGGAACGAGCGGTCCACGGCCATGTTGTACATGCCTTTTTGATTCTCACCGATGACGGTGTGGAACCAAAAAATAAACAGCAACGCCAGCATGGTGAAGCCCGGCAGCAAGAACCACGCGGGCAGCCAGCCATTGAGCGTTACGATGGCGCCGGACATCAGCGTGAACAGCGTCACGGACCCGTAGATGGGCCACGGACTGCCGTGAGGAATGTAGTACTGATCTGCTTCCGAGTGCGCTTGCGCCATATGCAAAATCTCTAACGGTTTAGAACAACAATAGTTTAACGAGTGAACTCAAGGCCGTGTTGTGGATTGCGTCGTATCGTAGAACGTGTAAGCCAGGGTCAGCCGATCGACGTTGGCCGGCAGCTGCGGGTCCACGATGAACCGCACCGGCATATCACGGCCTTCTCCCACGCCGAATTTTTGCGGCGTGAAGCAAAAACACTCGGTTTTATGGAAATACTGCGCTGTGCCGCTGGGTGAGATGCTGGGAACGGCCTGCGCCACCGAGGCCACCGACGTCAAATTCTTGGCGTAGAATTCGGTGTCGTACAGCTTCCCCGGATGAACGCGCATCGAGGCGACCTTGGGCCTGAATTCGTAACTGCCCACCGATGCGGGGGCGGCAACGAACTCGATCGTGACCTCGCGGTTCGGGTCGATCGCTTCCCGTGCCACGGCCGGACCATCCTTGGCCTCGGCATTGCCGATGCCGGCTGCCCGGCAAAAAACATCGTACAGGGGCACCAATGCCCAGCCGAACGCGAAACTGCATGCCGTCATGATCAGCAGTCCCCGGATCAGCTTGCGGTTGGCGCCGTTGCGGTCCATCTAATGGTGGCTGCGAAAAACCAGTAGTGCGATGAATCCAAAGTAGAGCGCCAGCGCCACCGTTGCCAACCCCAACGCCGCGTTTCTTACCTTAAGCTTGCGCGGATTTTCCGCCTTCACGTTCACTTGACTTCGGGCGCCGTGGTGAAGCTGTGGTAGGGCGCGGGCGAAGGCAGCGTCCATTCCAGGCCGTTGGGCCGGGCATCGTCCCAAACCAGGGCGGTGGCTTTCTTGCCGCCGCGCATACACTGGATGACCACGATGGCGAACAGAATCTGTGAGGCTCCGAAACAGAAGCCGCCGATGGAGGAAACCATGTTCCAATCGGTGAATTGCACGGCGTAGTCCGGTATGCGCCGCGGCATGCCGGCCAGCCCTAAGAAGTGCTGCGGAAAGAACAGCACATTGACGAAAATCGTCGACAGCCAGAAGTGCCACTTGGCGAGAGTCATGTTGTACATGTGGCCGGTCCACTTCGGGAGCCAGTAGTACACGGCCCCCATGATGGCGAATATCGCACCGGGCACCAGCACATAGTGAAAGTGCGCGACCACGAAGTAGGTTTGGTTGTACTGGAAATCGACCGGAACGATGGCCAGCATCACGCCGGAAAAGCCGCCGATGGTGAACAAGAACAGGAACGACAGCGCAAACAGCATGGGGGGTTCGAACGACAGCGAAC
>Ga0116129_1001800_pt1 | contig 11441 bp, 11 predicted proteins | sample June2015DPH_17_2_FD_89732 | JGI IMG/M metagenome (GOLD analysis project Ga0116129, IMG submission 89732) | Peatland microbial communities from SPRUCE experiment site at the Marcell Experimental Forest, Minnesota, USA - June2015DPH_17_10 | ecosystem: Environmental > Terrestrial > Soil > Wetlands...
CCTGCGCGAAAGTACTTCGAAACCACCTCCGCCTGGCCCCGCCGGAATTGCTTCCGAAGAAGACGGAACTTCATAGCCACACTTCGCAACGCGGCGTACACGTTGGTTGTGGGCTCCTCCGCCACGCTCGAATACCGGCGAGAAATCGGGTGGGACCCGATCACGGGTGTAAACCCGCCTTTCAATATGCCGGAACCGCTGCCGCCGCATCAGCATGAGACCGGCTTCGATGTGCGGTGCGGATTATGCATGTACCTTGCGCGAGATCAGCCACCAGCAGGAATTCTAAGTCGAGCTCCGCGAGGGCTCGGAACGAGTTGATAACGCGCTCCTTCGGGCATTTAGCGCTTCCTCGCCCAGTAGCGACTCCATACAGCCGCTAAGTTCCAACGCTCCCTGACCTTCGGTTCAACGGGGATTCACAAGGCCGCGAAGATCGGCTATACATTGCCCGGTTCCATGCGCGCGCATTTGGTTTCAACACGAGAGGTTCAATGGACTGGCTGTATCGGTTGCGGGATAGGTCTGCTCTTCTTCTCTTTCTCACGATCCTCGGCGCGCCCTTGCCTGCCCTGGCACAGTATGCGTCGCCCGGCGGGAGTTGTACCACAAGCGGAATTCTTGCCAACAGCAACGGATTTCTCACATGCAACGGGAGTGCTTGGGTCGCGAATCCGATTTGGATTGGCGCGCAGGCCGCGGCTTGTTCATCCACCTATGCGGGACAAATTCAGTGGACAGGTTCATTGCTTGAGTACTGCAACGGATCGACCTGGACGACCATCGGCACAGCAAGCGGTTCGGGAATCACCCTCGGCACCTCGACATCTGCTACAAATCCGCAGCGCAGCAGCCAGACCAACACTGGCTTCTATTCGGCTGCGGCGAACACCGTAGCGGTTGCTGCCAACGGCGTCGAGGCCATGCAGTGGAACACGGTGACGAGCGGCGTCGATTATTTTTCCGTCACCCCGGGCCTTTCCGGCACCGCGCCCCAGATTGCCGTTGCGGGAAGCACATCGCCACAGAATCTCAATCTTGCTCCCAACGGCAATACAGGCGTCCTCCAGTTCAAGGGCAGTACGGTTCTTTGGCAATATACAAGTGATTTTAATCTCACCATCGGGGCGACGGCATTCGCGACGACTTACACAGGAGGCAGCGGCAACGGCCAATACGACACGGCTGTTGGTTATCAGGCGCTGAACGCTAATACGACGGGCTATCAGAATACAGCGCTGGGTTATGAAGCTCTCAAAGTAAACACCACCGGTAGTCAGAACACCGCGATCGGCGTATTGGCACTCCAGACGCTCACGACAGGGTATTCGAATACCGCCCTCGGTTACGAGGCGCTCAATGCCGCCACAACCGGCGCCAAGAACGTGGCCCTCGGCGAGCAGGCGGGCGGCGCCCTGACAACCGGCACAAACAATGTTGAAATCGGCTATCAGGTTGGCAGCTCGACGTTAACGACCGGGACCAACAATATTCTGATCGGCACGAGCAGCAGTGTCGACGCCGCATCCTCCTCGACCAGCTATGAGCTTAATATCGGCAATTTGATCTATGGCAATATGACCGGAAGTAGCTCGCAGGTCGGCGTCGCTATCGGCTCCTCGACCGTAACCGCGGGCGCGTCGTTTGATCTCAGCAGCAACAACAACGCCATGATCCTGCCCTCTGGCACCACGGCGCAGCGGCCTTCACCTACTGCCGGCATGATCCGCTACAACTCAGACACACCAACGCTGGAAACCTATGTTGGTGGCACATGGCAACCGCTCGCGACCGGCGGCAGCGGTAACACGATCACCCTCGGCACCTCTGCGTCGGTCACCAACCCGTCACGTTCGAGCGATGTGACAACCGGTGTCTTCTCACCCGCCACCGGTGCTGTCGCCGTTGCCTCGGGAGGCACCGAGCAGATGCGCGTCACGAGCGGCAAGGTGGGCATCGGCACGACGACCCCGCAGGCGATGCTTCACGTCAATGGCGAAGCGATGATCGGCAGCACCAGCCTGACCTGTTCCAGCACAACGGCAGGAGCACTTCGGTACAGTTCGTCTGCGATCCAGTTTTGCAACGGCACAGCCTGGACGACGATAACCGGCGGTTCCTGCAACGCGGCGGCGACAACTTTCAGCTTCACCAATCAGAGCAGCCTCCCGACCAGCACGCTTGAAACCTCGAACATCATCCCGATCTATGGCACCGATCCGAGTTGCAACTCGACGGTTTCGGTCACCGGCACCGGCTCGCCGCAATTCCAGGTCTGCGCCGATTCGGTGTGTGGCACAGTTGTGCAGGCCTGGACTTCAACCAACACCGCCATTGCGATGAATGGCCGCTTTATGGAGATAAGGGCGACCAGCCCGACCGCTGCTAATACGACGAATACAATTACGGCCTCCGTCGGCGGCACAACCAGTGCATGGCAGCTCTCGACCAGCCAGACCGGTCCCTGCGGCAGCACGCCCACCATCGGCCAGACCTGCTCGGACAACAGCATCTATGCCGGGATTTCGCCGGATACGAATTCAAACATGTATGTGATGCCATGCGATCTCGGCCAGACTTACAGCAGCGGCTCCTGCAGCGGAACACGAACCACCTATTGCTGGAACAATTGTTCGACAAGTTATCAGACGACAAGTGTAACTAGCGCTGTGACGGGACGGTTGAACACTTCAAACCTCAACGCATTATCGGGCAACACAGACGGGCCTTATGCCGCCGCGACCGCCTGCTACAACCAGACCTTTGGCAGCGAGAGCTGGTATCTTCCAGCGGAGAATGAATTGAAAGTTATCTGGACAAATCTCAGCAACGGCATCGTCCAGAATAACTTCGGTCTTGGTTCTTACTGGACCTCTACGGAGGCCAATGCCACCAATGCAGTCAGCCAGAACTTCAGCAGTGGCGCTCAGGGCAGCAACACTAAGACTACCGCTGACTTTGTTCGTTGCGCGCGGAGAGATAATTGATTGTTCAACCTGTTCGACCCCTTCAACAGCATGTCCGTCTGAAGATCAGTGGTCATAAACGACGAGCTGGAAGCGCCGACCATAACATCGTCGATGCCGACGATTTAGAGGGTCTCAATAGAGCCAAGTATATCGGGCTCGATAACGGCAGCGTTTGCGCGTGGTCGCGAATAGGACGGATGATTTATTAAAACCAAGCCCTTGGGCCCGCTCGTACTCTGATTCTTCGCGATCGCCGTCGTCACACTGACAGACAGTGGACTCGGGACCGCAAGCGCCATACGTTTACAATCGAATCATGAAGCTTCCGGAGCCGATAGACCTGACAGCAAAGGTTCACATGCTCAAGGAACGTCTGGACAGTCTCGCCCCCGCCGATCAAGAATTTGTGAATGCCATGGCCGGTCGCCTTGAACAGGGCGAGAGGCCCTGTTCGGCTGAACTATTGAGAGTTAAAGATATGAAGGTGCCAGGAGAGGCCCCCTTCGTGGACTCTATCCTAAGAGAAGGCACGGTGACCGCCTTACGTGAGGACCAGGATAAAGTGATTTGGCGCTACATGCCGTTAGAGCAACTGTTGTTCTTGCTCTCGACAGGGACCCTGCACTTTTCTCCCCTGTCCTGCATGAAGGACACAAGCGAGGGGCAACTGCCGGAGCGTGCGTTCGAGCAAACAAAGGCGACGCTACCGCCGCATTTCTCTCAACCGGGAGCCTCTATTGATGCAGACACAATGACTAAGCTCGCAATAGCCTACAGGCAGAGAGACGCGTGCATCAGCTGTTGGTATATGGACGATTCTGACAATATTGCCATGTGGAGCGAATATGCGCCGAGGGATGGTGTTGCAATTCGAACCACTGTTGGCCGGTTGCATTCGTCTCTTGGTGGCTGTTGTGACACGAATATCCATATAGCCCGGGTCACATACTACGAGCCCGATGAAGAGGAACTCTACGTCGACGATGCCTATTTTGGATCACTTTTCATTAAGCACGCCGAAGGATTCCGTCATGAAAAAGAATTCCGGGCTTTGGCCTATCGGGCGAACAACGGGCGCGGAGTGAACATTCCGGTTGCATCGAACGTGCTGATCGAATCTCTGGTATTGTCTCCCGACCTGCCTTATTGGGCAGTGCCGTTTCTCACCCAGTTAATCATTACTCTCGGCTTCGCCGGTCGGGTGGAACGCTCTTCGGCAATACCCTCTAAAACTAAGCTTGACACCGCAGGCCTTATCGCAGGACTCCGTCGTGGGCAAGCTATTTCCTCTGGCTGGTATGACGCTAATCGTTACGACAACGTTCGAGACGCGATCGAAACCCTTATCACGACGATTCAGAAGTCCGGTGTTGACTGAGAGAACTGGCGAGCGCATGCCGATGAGAACGGTGCAGGTCACTGGGCCAAACATACACACGTTACTCTTGATAACAGATTTTTTCAATAGTAAGCTCCGCCGATGAATTCGGCCAGAATACCTGCCAAAGTGACCGTGAAAACCCGGCTATTGACAGCAGCCGAGTTCCAGCAGCTAGCCGACGTTCCGCCGGAGGTCGAGTGGTTCGCGAATATCCGCAACCCCGGCACACGGCGCGCCTACGAAAATGCGATCAAAGATTTCATGGTGTTCACCGGCATCAAACGGCCGGCTGAATTCCGGACCGTGACCCGTGCGCATGTGATCGCCTGGCGCGACGATCTTGGCGAGCGCATCTTGAGTGGCACAACCATTCGGCACCGGATGGCAGCGCTATCGTCACTCTTTCAGCATCTCTGCGACAACAACGCGGTGACACATAATCCGGTCAAGGGCGTAAAGCGTCCGAGACAGGAAAGCGGCGAAGGCAAGACTCCTGTCCTGGGTGACGCTCAGGCGCGAAAACTGCTCGTTGCGCCACCTGACAAATCCCTTAAAGGCCTGCGGGATCGCGCCATTCTGGCGACCCTCCTTTATCACGGTTTGCGGCGCGAAGAATTGTGCAAACTGACAGTCGCGGATTTCCGACACGAACGGCGTGGCGTCCAGCATCTGAAAGTTTCGGGCAAGGGCGAGAAGACGCGTTACGTACCGCTTCACGGCGTGGCAAAGGATCTGATCGAGGAGTACCTGCAGGAAGCCGGTCACGACGCGGGGGCGCTGTTTCGGCCGCTCCGTGATTCGAGCGGCGGCGGCAGGAAGAGATCCATCACGCCCGATGGTATCTATAAATTGGTTCGGGCGTATTCCGCTCTGCTTGGATTCCAGATAGGCGCTCATGCGCTGCGCGCGACCGCGGCGACGAATGCCCTCGATCATAACGCAGATATCGCCAAGGTTCAGGAGTGGCTGGGACATTCGAACATTGCGACGACGCGGCTTTATGATCGTCGCAAAACACGGCCGGAGGATAGCCCGACGTTTAAGGTTTCATATTAGGTAGCACAGGAATTACGGACGCGAAGCGGAGTGAGCCCTGAAGCGCAGTTCCAGTGCACGCCCTTTTCTTCGCAAACGTTTCCAGCTATTCTCTCTAACGATGGCCGATATTTACCAGCAGTTCTTAGAGGCTGGCGAAGCCCACTTGACGTCCATTCGCGGAAAGATGTGCCACACAGCTGATGAGCACGCCGCGATGAACGTGGCGATTCATGGGAATCCCGAACCGCCGGCATCGGAAGTCCTTGTGAAATTCCTAGTTCAAGCTCGCAATGAGGCCCTCCACTACCCGGAGGAAATGGCTGTGGACAATCACTTATTAAACTCACTGGTCAGATTCACGGAGGAGGACCTGATAGCGCTAAGACCGTACAGGAATCTGGAAGCGTCGGCGCAAGTGCTCATCGACCGGTTGGAAACGCTCATGTTCAGTCCATGAGCGTATAGGCCATTCGAACATCGCAACCACCCGGCTCTACGATCACCGAAAGACGCGGCCAGAGGACAGTCCGACGTTTAAGGTGTCATATTAGCGCTCACGCCAAATCCCAAGTTTTCTTCGGCGTCATAGCGTCCACTCCGGAGCGTCGACGGCCGGCGCGAGAGGTAGTTTGAGCGGCGGCCCGAGTTGAAGTTGAGCGGGCGGTAGGATACGCTTGGAGCTTCTGCAGATCAGCGCGGCGCGAGCACGGAAACGCATGGGCACTTCGAATAGATGATTGTAATTCTCTATCAGGACGGCTGTAGGGATGTTGCCGAGATGACATCAGCGGAACTGCTAAAGGCCTTTGCAGGCAACGTCGAAGTCTTGCTGGTAGCCGCTGAAACTGACACCACGTGGCCGGGCGCCCCTTCCTGGGACGATCTCTTAATCGTGATCTTCAATGGGAACGCGTTTCCGGCTCCTGGCAATCGGCTCATCGAGTCTTATCTTCAGCAAAGACCCGATATCGCTCAACTTCTCCCTGTCGCCATAGATCCGGCTTCGCGAAAGCCGCCGGAAGCGGCGGCGGCGATAAAGGCTCTGTCGTACGAAGCCTCAATATCAAATCCGACAGCAGCATTGGTGACGCGGGCTGGAGGAATGCTCGGCCTTCGCCTGCAGGGACGCGATAGCAAGCTTTTCATATCCTATCGAGCCAAAGACGGGACTACCATCGCGAAACAGATCTACAATTATTTGGTAACGCTCGGACATAGGCCCTTTCTCGACGAGGCGAAAGAATTCGATGGCGATACCAAAATCCTACCCGGCCAACCCGTTCAGAAGGAGATCGACGAAGCGCTGAAGAACGCAAATCTGGTTCTGCTCATCGACACGCCTTCCGCTCCTGACTCTCCGTGGATTAAGCACGAGGTGGATACTGCGGATGCCCTTCTGTTGCCAATTCTACCCGTTTGTTTTCGAGATGCCCGCGATTCCAGGCGTGGCCCCCGCTTTCGTTCGCTTCTTGATTTGCAGAGGTGGATACCGATCGTAACGCCGCCGGCGACCGCAGATCCGCCGCTCGATGCCGTCCAACTGGAGCTCATAGCGAGCGAGGCGGAGAAGTATCTGTGTGAGATTTTTCGCCGCAAGTGTCGTGTTCCCAGCGTCGTTGAGAAGGAGTTCGTCAATCACGGTTTCATTTGGAAGGTTCTGGACAAGAACCTCCTAATGTTTGAATCATCAAAGGACCGCAACACGCGCTTGCGCACCACCGTTAGAAGCCACTGCTCTCTTTTTGATCAGATCTATTCGCCTGCAATAAAACGGTTTGACGAGTTCCTCAAATCTACCGGGCGCGGGAACTATTCACTTTTCATCTACGATGGGGAACTCTTGCCGGGGCCGCAGCTCGAAGAGATTGTAAAGAGCCATTCCGAAGACGTTATCATCTTGCATCACCAGGAACTCGCCGCCTTGATCGATTCAGAGTTCACGATCTTGGGAGCATCAGTTTTAGGGGCATCATGAGCATAACCAGACTCAATATCTCTTTGGAACGCTATGAAATCGGATTGTCCGGTGCGATTCCAAACCGCGCTGACTGGTCGGAACCGGCTATGGATCGCGGCATCCTGGAGTTTGTGGCGCTCTTTACCGGCATCGTTCTTAAGTACGGCGGACGAATCATCCATGGTTGCCATCCCACCTTCACACCCGTAGTTCTCCGACAGGCGCGCTTACAGGGGTCCGGAAGAAACAGGCGGCCTGTGACCCTAGTGATGTCTGACCTATGGGCGCAAAATTTGACACAGGAAGATGTCGATTCAATGACAGACATCGCGGAGTTTCTCGTGACCAAGAAAGTCGGCGATAAAGGGCCGGAGGATCCCGATACTAGGAACCGCAGTCTCACGGCCATGCGCAACGTGCTCGTCAGCGCCCAAAATATCACCGTTGCCGTGGGTGGCATGATGCATAACGGCGATGGAATTGTACCGGGCGTTGCCGAAGAAGTAGCCTTGGCTCAAGAAAAAGGTCTGCCTCGTTTTCTCGTTGGAGGCCTTGGTGGCTTGACAGGAAAGTTGACCCGGTCCATAGATCCGTCGAAGCTCAATAATTCGCTTCCTGATGAAGTAAACATGATATTGTTTCGCACCGACGACGTTGCGGCGTGCGTCAACGTACTTTTTGAGCAACTGGCAGGCTCGGAATCACTTGCGAACTCTGCGCAACAACCCGTACGCTGGAACCCTGAGCGGCGGGCCATCGTCGATAATCGCGATGGAAGGGTGGATGAAAAGACAAGTGCGCATATCCTGCGCTCTTATTGAGCGAACCGGGCTGCCCTAAGCCACCCAGCTCGAAAAGTTGTCGTAGCCGTCCTCGGCAATCCAATCGTATGTAGGATAGAAATTGCCGAGATGGAAACCTTTCCCTCGGTACTGAGCGGAGAGGCCGTCAATGCGGTACGACGCGCATCCGTCGATTTCGGTATATTCACGCCACTCGCCGTTCCATTTCTCATGAAGCGTAGCCGTCAGCCCACTTTCCGAGAAGGTGACGCCCACGTGGGCCAACGGGTTGGGGCCGAGCGATTTGGTCATCCCGTTTCTTCCAGTGATCGAGTTGATGTGCACTCCCAGAATTGCGTTCCCGCGCTTGAAACTCTTAAGAATCTCATACCGCACCCAGGGCCTCGCATAGGTCTGTGAGCCAATAAGAATGCACGTGGTAGATGTGCCTTCAAGTCCTGAATTGATCAGGCGTTTCAACCCGATTTCGCCCTTATTCTCGGCCTCCTCCCAAAGCGACGCATCGAAAAAACCGGCCGCGGCGCGATGCTCTTTCGTCACCCAATGATTGCGTACAACATTGGCCCGGAAGTCGATCACGTCCTGATAGTGGAATGCGAAGTAGACGCGTTTTGCCATATCGATTTACGATCTCAACTTGTAAAATAGACACCCTGCCCCTTTGCGGCTTTGGCGAGAGGGAATTCGTCACGAGTCGAACCTACGTTGGTAAATCCAAGATTTTGTCGGCCTGGCAGGCCGGCTATCTTATCCACGGTCGGATAAAGGCCAAGATACTCCTGCTCCTTAAATTCCAAGTCGGACGTCGACACAAGAGGCAAAATCCATACTTGGTTGGGCTTGAAGCCATCGAAATAGCCCAATTCCCAGGGCATCCAAACGGAATCTGATGAGTTCGCGGAGTGCACGTATATCAATGAAGAACACGACCTCATACGTACGCGCAGGAGCAACCCGGTTTGTCGCGTAACCTTGCTGCGGTCCAGTTTGGCATCTTCAATCCAGTCTACGTACACGGTTAGGCCTAGATCCTCGATGAGCTTCTTGACACCAAGTATCAGTTCAGCGTCGTCGTGAGAATGGGAGAGGAAAATGTCATATTGCTTGTCGGCTGAAAATCCCCGCGCTTCCTCGCTTAAGATCTGTCCTGCACTCTTTTGGAGGGGCCCCCTATAGACGCTGCTTGCGGCAGCTCTGGCCTCCGACATCCTTAGATACGCCATATATCTATCCTTTCTTCCCTAGATAATCGTTTGCCTCGTTATCTCTAGAACGCAGCCGCTCTCACGCGATCCACGTTTTGAAATTGTCGTACCCTTTGTTTCCTATCCAGTCGTAGACTGGAAGCCAGTGGGAAAGGGAAAGATGTTTTCCCTTGTTTGCTTCAGGCTGCTGGCTGATGTCGAACGTCTCCAGGTCCGCGTAGTAGATCCACTTGTTATCAGTCCACTCGGTGGGTCGTGCCCGTGTACCGTCAGCGCTGATTTCCAAGCCGAGAGCGTCGAATGGATTCGGACCAGCGGCTTTAGTTAGCTGATCCTTTCCGGTGATTGCGTTGATATGCACGCCAAGCACCCGGTTGCCACGCGCTAGGCTTTTCATGATTTCGTACCGGACCCATCGCCGAGCCCACGTGTGGGTTCCGATAAGAACAGCAGTAACCGTGCTGTTTTGTAACTCGCCGTTGATGAGGCGTTTCAATGCCGTGGGACTCGTCTTTTTCGCGTCCTCCCAAATGGAATGATCATAGTAGCCGGTTGATTCGACGCCCCCCAGGAAATTATGCTTGCGCACTACATTGGCGCGGAAATCGATCACGTCCTGATAGTGAAAAGCGAAGTAGACGCGCTTTGCCATAAGCTTAACCTTCGGGATGAGCTTTCTTGAAAGCCGCCTCGACCCAGTCCCCGAACTTGCTGCGATCCCAGTATTGACAAGGGGCTGCTGCCGTAATCAAACGTGACGGTGCCGGGCCCTGAGTGTCCGTGTTTCCATTCTGGTCTTTGATTCCGCTTATGAAAATGCCGAGGAGACCATTCCCGCGCGCGATGCTTTCCTCGATCTCGTAGCCCACGAATTTGCGCTTGGACGTCTCCGCCCCGATCAACACGACCGTCACGCTTGTGCCTAAGAGCCCCTTATCGATCAGCTTCTTAACATCGGCGTCTCCTTTCTTTTTTGCTTCCTCCCAAAGGGAGGCATCATGAAAACCGGCAGCGGATGTTCCTTCAACGACTCCGCTGTTTCGCACAATATTGGTGCGCCAGATGTCACGCTCGTAGTGAAAACTAAAGAATACTCTTCGGGCCATACCTCGTCTCCTTACTAACGTTTGTTCAGAAGTCTGGGGCGGCCGACGGATCTGTATCCTGCGGACTGCCTCTATGTGCAGTGTAAGCGTACAGTGCGTACGGTGTCAATCCAAAACTTTAGAGCAAGAGCTGGCCGGTTTCCGGCGGATACATCTCGTTAATGCGGATTCTCGAAACCACCGGGTTCACATCGAAGATGTTTGCGACAGCGCGTATCGCTTCTTCCCTGCAGTTTTCATCAAGAATCAGCGAACCGAGCGAACCGAGCGGGCGCATAAAGGGTTTCAGCGCGTCATGGACCAGGGCTTTGGGGCACAACAGGCCGCCGATGGCCCTGTTCGCTTGAAACTCCCACCAGCGGCCATCATAGGCCCGGTTCTGTCGCTCGTCTCCTTGGACATCACGGCAGAGAATCTTGTGGTCGGCGTGGCTGTCCGCATCGAACAGGTGCAGCGGTTTATGGTCGAGCGCGAAGAGGTAGGCGTGGAGCAATCCATGCCCAGCTTCATGGGCAAGCGTGGTCCTGACCCGGCGTTCAGCCACTTTGCCGCCCCCGGCGTCGAGCGCCGCAGAAATCACGATCGCCTCAACGCCTTTGTTGCCGAATTTGGTAAACCCCAGGACGCCGTCAGGGAGATCCTCGTAGACAGGAACGATTTCAAAACGCTTCTCAACGAACCGATCTATGCGTATCGCTTCCGGCGAACCCGGATAAAGACCTTGTTTACGTAGTTCGTCCAGACAAATCCGGTCTATCTCGCTCGGCTCAAAGTGAGGTCGCTCGGAGAACGGGCCAGATTTGGATCGGAAGGTTTTCATTTCTTGGGCTTCGATTGTTTTTCGTCGCGCTTCTGGTTCGCCAGCTTCAGCAGTTCGTCGGCGCTGACTTTCTTGTCGATCATGGTTCTGAATGCGAGAGCAAACCGAGGATCGTCTTGGGTGAGGCGCTTGATCTCCTCGATTGGCGCCCGAATATCCATC
>Ga0116129_1001801_pt1 | contig 11441 bp, 10 predicted proteins | sample June2015DPH_17_2_FD_89732 | JGI IMG/M metagenome (GOLD analysis project Ga0116129, IMG submission 89732) | Peatland microbial communities from SPRUCE experiment site at the Marcell Experimental Forest, Minnesota, USA - June2015DPH_17_10 | ecosystem: Environmental > Terrestrial > Soil > Wetlands...
GCGCGCCGAAATGACGGGGTTCGCGGACCAGGACCTGCTGGATGTCCTCGAGCGAATGGGCGTAATCGTTCTGCAGATAGTACAGCGTCGCGCGCCGGTTCCATCCCTCGATATAATCGGGACGCAGCTTGATTACCGCATCGAGCAGTTTTAGCGCGACGTCCATCTGCTCGGCGTCCATCGCGGCCCTGGCGCGCACCATCAGGAGTGCTGCCGTATCGCTCGGGGTTTGCATCCACAGCGCCCAGATCCGGCCCTCGACATGTTTGGCGCTGGCCTCGTCGGGCGCGGCCTTCAGCGCGCCGAACAGAAAATCGAGCCCATGCGTGCGATCGGCGCCGACCTTGGGCAGCTTGCCCGGCGCTTCCGGCAATTTATTCCGCTGCTTGGGCGGGCTGGCGCCTTGATCCTGCGCAAACGCTGCGGCCGGCACCACCGCAATGACAGCGGCGAGAAGAATCGCGGTTCGGCAGTTGCGCGCGGCAGAGAATCTGAATGCCATCGCGCAAGTCTAGACGTAGGAAAACCCGCCGCAAAGCAGCAAGACGTCACACCGCCGTGAAGACCCTGATTTTCGCGAACGCCCGGCAGGGCCGGATTCAACCCTGGTTCAGCCTTGGTTCAGCCCTGGCGCGCCTTGAAACGGCGCTGAACCTTGTTGATCACGTAAACCCGGCCCTTGCGACGGACCAGGCGGTTGTTGCGATGGCGACCACGCAGCGATTTCAGCGAGTTACGGACCTTCATGGGACTATCCTGATGCTTTGAAAGGCCGTGTTCGGCGCTATCCTTTGCGAGCCCGAAAGTGGCAAAGCAGGCTCTGCCCCGCCGACGGCTGCGCCGCCCGGGGCCCGCGGTTTCTAAGCCATGCCAGGGCCGGATGTCAATAAACCCTAGCAAATGAGGTGTCGCCGGCCTTGCCGGTCGGTATGGAATGGATTCTTCAGCGGTTTTTGCCCGAAAGAGCGGCAATTAGCCCCGGATTTTGGGCCCCGAAAGCTTAATGCGGAAACTCGACCATGGCCTCGCCGGTGGCGACCTTCTCGTCGTTCTGGTTGCGCACGATGACGTCGATCAAGACCCAGCGCGAATTCGCCGTCGCCTGTTTCGATTTGACGATGCCGGTGGGCCGGATGGTGTCGCCCGGCCGCACCGGCTCGACCCAGCGGGTTTCGAGACGGCGGTGAATGGCGCCGGCGGAAAAGGCCCAGTCGGTGACCATGCGCGAGATCAGCCCGAAATTGTTCATGCCGTGCATGATGATGCCGCCGAAATTGGTCTTGCCGAAATTGCCCTTCATGTAGTCGTCGTCGAGATGCAGCGGGTTGTAGTCGAGCGAAGCGTCGCAGAACAGGCGGATGGATTCGCGGCTGACCGCGAACCTTGGTCCCTCGATGGTGTCGCCGGCATTCAGATTTTCAAACGTCGTCGTCATGATGCCCCTCGCTTGTTGCCACGCCATGGTTACGCCGGCCGGATGGTCCAGCCGCGGCCGGAACAAATCACTTCGCCATGCCCGTTGAAGAACACGTTGTCGTGCACCACGAACAGCCGTTCGCGCTTGATGAACTTGTCGAGCGCGCGCGCCGAAAGCGTGATGACGTCGCCGGGACGCGCCGGAATATTGTAGCTCCAGGATTGCCCGGCATTGAGAGTGCCCGGCGAGCGCATCCAGTCGTCGGCCGGCGTGCAGGCAAACATCAAGAGAATGTGGATCGACGGCGGCGCGATCAGCCCGCCATAGCGGGTGGTTTTGGCGTAGGCCTCGTCGAAATAGATGGGGTGATCCTCGCCGACCGCCTTGCAGTAAAGCGCAATGGCTTCGCGCGTCAGCGTATAGGGAACGGTCTTGCGCGGCTCGCCGGGAACGATGTCGTCCCAGACCTTTCGTAAATTGGCGTCCTTCCAGAAGTCGGTTTCGAAGGCTCCGGCCTGCGCCATGGTGGTGGCTCCCCGTGTTCGGTGGAAGCGAACACTATTTTTCGTGGGCGGACAATCATAAGAGCAAGAGGCCCGCATGAGCGACGCGATATGCGGGGACCACAGTAAGCGGCTTTCAATGCGGTGGCGATTTTGTTAATGCGCATCGCGCGAACCGGCCGTCAGGATGCACATCAGGCCGAAAGTACAGAAGACAACGCGCGCAAGCTCTTGGGCATCTAGCCCCGGCCGAATGGACGAGTAAGCCTATGACCATCAAAGCCGTAGTGTTCGACGCCTATGGCACGCTCTACGACATTCAGTCGGTGGCCGCCGTCACCGAACAAGCGTTTCCCGGCTACGGCGAGATCGTCACGCAAGTCTGGCGCATCAAGCAGCTCGAATACACCTGGCTGCGTTCGCTGATGCGGCGCTACCGTGATTTTTCGGTCGTGACCCGCGAGTCGCTCCTCTACACGCTGCGGATGCTCGGACTGAAATACGACAGCGGCGTATTCGAACGCATCATGGACAAGTATCTGCATCTCGATCTTTATCCGGATGCGATGGCCGCGCTTTCCGCGTTGAAGGGCCACAAACTCGCGATACTATCCAACGGATCTGCAGGCATGCTCGAGGCGCTGGTTGAAAATAGCGGCCTTGATCGCGTGCTCGATGCGACCATCAGCATCGACGCGCAGCAAATCTTCAAACCCAGTCCGGATGCCTATGCCCTGATCGAACAGAGACTCGGCGTGCCGCCCGCAGAAGTGCTGTTCGTGTCCTCCAACCCCTGGGACGCCTGCGGCGCCAAGGCGTTCGGGCTGAACGTCGCCTGGATCGAGCGGGTGACGCCGGAAGCGATGGCGCTGGCCTGCGTCAAAAGCGACATGGTCGCCCCGCTCACTTTGTTCAAGGCAATCCGGACCCAGATGGACGAGCTTGGACTCGAACCCGACTATCGCATCCACGCGCTGTCGGAATTGCCGGAGTTGGTCGCTTCCCAAGAGAAAAAACCAGAGAATAAAACATGAGCGTTGAATCGGTCCGCGCGTTTTTTGCCGAAAAGGCCCCCGATATCGCCGTGATCGAATCATCAAGGAGTTCGGCGACCGTGGCGCTTGCCGCCGAAGCCTATGGCGTCGAACCGGCGCGGATCGCCAAGACCCTGTCCTTGCGGATCGGCGAGCGCGTGGTGCTGATCGTCGCCAGCGGCACCTCGCGGATGGACAACAAGAAGGTCAAGGCGTTGTTCGGCGGCAAGCCGAAGATGCTTGGGCTCGAAGAAGTCAGTGAGATCACCGGCCATGAAGTCGGCGGCGTCTGCCCGTTCGGCCTGAAGGCGCCGCTGCCGGTCTATTGCGACCTGTCATTGCAGGCGTTCGACGAAGTGGTGCCGGCGGCGGGCTCGACCCACAGCGCCGTGCGCATCGCGCCCGCGCGCATGGCCGAACTGGTGGCGGCCGAATGGGTCGATGTGTGTCAGCCGCCGGCGCGATGCGGTGACGCCGACTTCACATATGGGTGAGTTGCGGGTCGCCAGTTCCGGATATCAACGCGACAACTTGCGTGCACCGCAAAAATGAAATCTTCTGTCCTCGCCGGGCAACAACAGGATTGGATTTCCGATGAGCGACAAGATTGCACGACGCGACTTCCTGGGCACGGTCGCACTGGCGGGCGTGGCAGCGGCGGCTGCACAGAATTTCACCGTCAATCCCGCCGATGCGGCGGCGGGTAACCCCGTCATCTTGTCGTCGGCGAGCGAACTCGCGGACGCTATCAAGTCGAGGAAGCTCAGTTCGAAGGCTATCGTCGAAGCGCATCTTGAGCAAATCGCCAAGGTCAATCCGAAACTCAACGCCGTTGTCCAGTTGACCGCCGACTCGGCGCGAAAGGAAGCAGACGAGGCCGACGCGGCCGTGGCGCGCGGCGAAATCAAGGGTCCGCTGCATGGCGTGCCCATGACCATCAAGGATACGCTGGAGACATCAGGCGTGATCTGTACCGGCGGCACCAAGGGCCGCGCCAATTTCGTGCCGAAGGCCGATGCGACCGCCGTCGCCCGGTTGCGCGCCGCCGGCGCCATCTTCCTGGGCAAGACCAACGTGCCCGAACTGGCCGGAGCGATCGAAACCGACAATCTGGTCTATGGACGGACCAACAATCCCTATGACCTCGCGCGCACGCCGGGCGGCAGCAGCGGCGGCGAGGCCGCCATCATTTCGGCCTGCGGTTCGCCTTTGGGTCTCGGCACCGACGCCGGCGGCAGCATTCGAATTCCGGCGCATTTTTGCGGCCTGGCGGCGATCAAGCCGACCTCCGGCCGGGTACCGCGCACCGGACAATTTCCGCAGCCGATGGGCGCCCGCGCGCCGGTGTTTCACGTCAGCCTGATTGCGCGGCGGGTCGAGGATCTGGCGCTGGCGCTGCCGATCATCTCCGGACCTGATTTCCGCGATAGCTCGATCGTCGCCATGCCGCTGCTCGATCCGAAGGCCGTGACGCTGAACGGACTGAAGCTGGCATATTTCGAAGATGACGGCGCCGCGGCCCCGACCAGGGAAATCGCGGCCGCGGTGCGCGATTCGGCGAAGGCTTTCATGGATGCCGGCGTCAGGGTCGAGGAAAAGCGAACGCCGGATGCGGAGAAAGCCGCGACAGTCTACTACGATATGAGCCGCGGCGACGGCGGCGCCGGCACCCGCGCCTTCCTCAAGAGCATCGGCAGCGATCCGATCTCGCCCTTGTTCGAGAAGGCGCTGACCTATGCGGTGGCGCCGGCGATGGCCAATACCACCGACGCGCTGGCGGCGTTCGTGCGCTGGGATCTGTATCGCAATTCGATGCTCCGCTTCATGGAAAACTATGACGCGGTACTCTCGGCGGTGGCGCCGTTTCCGGCATTGCTGCACGGCACCAGCTTCGAGGAGGCGAACCGCAAGGGCTTCGGTTACGCCCAGACGTATAATCTGACGGGATGGCCGACGGCGACCGTGCGCGTTGGCACTTCGCCCGAAGGCCTGCCGCTTGGTGTCCAGGTAGCGGCGCGGCCGTGGCGCGAGGACGTCGCGCTGGCGCTGGTAGCGCATCTGGAAAAGAGTTTTGGCGGCTGGAAAATGCCGACGGCGGTTTGAGCGCTGCGTATCACGCCCCAGCGCATGGCCGGGTTGGTCGCAGCCGAATGCGGCGACGCGTGCCAGGCGCCGGCTTCATGGTTACCGATTGGCGTGCATGTCCCGCATGCCGCCTCGGGGCAAACGCGAAGCGTTTGCCCCGAGATCATGCTCAAACAAGAAGATAGAGCGAGATGACGATTCGAAGAAAAGTCATCACGCTCTAGCCGGACGCCCGTCGCGGCATCGCCTCCGAGGCTGCGTCGGCCGGCGCCGGAATCTGCATCAGGATGGTTTGGCCTGCGGATGCGATTTCGATCCCGCACTCCTGGAATCGCCGCTTCATGCGGCGGTTGAATTCGCGCTGCACCGGCCAGCGGCCGCTGTCGGTGCAACGGATCTGGCCGACGATCGAGGCCGCCGAGCCGTCGACCTTGTCGACACCCCACAGTTCGAGATCGCCGCGGATCACATGCCGGTATTCGGTCTCCTTGCGCATTTCAGCGACGATATCCTTCAGTATCTGGCCGGCGCGGTCGGTGTCTTCCCTGTAGGCAACGTTGACGCTGACCGCCGCATTGCCCGCGCCACGGCTTGAATTGGTGATCGTCGTCACGGCGCTGAAGGGAACGATGTGCAGCGCGCCGTCGCCGGCGCGCAGACGAAGGGTGCGGATCGAAACATTCTCGACGGTCCCCGACAGGCCGGACGCGCTGACATTGTCGCCGACCTGGACGGCGTTTTCCAGCAGCAGAAACAGCCCGGTAATTAGGTCCTGCACCAGTTTCTGCGAGCCGAAGCCGATCGCGATGCCGACGATCCCGGCGCCGGCAAGCAACGACGCGACGTTGACGCCGATTTCGCTCAGCGCCGTCAAGCCAACCACTGTGACGGTCACACACAGCAGCGCGGTTCGCAGCATCGGCTGAAAAGTGCGCAGTCGCGCCGCGCGCGCGAAGTGACCGTCGCGCGACAGCACATTGAGTTGGCGATCCATCAGCGCATTGCTGGCCTCCCAGATCGCCGCCGCCGTCAACGCGGCGATGCCGATCGTCGCCACCGCCGACACCAGCCGGCTGCCGATCTGGCCGCCGTAGAACCAGACGATGGCGTCGGCCCCCCAGACTTCGAGCAGGGCAACGAAGCCGACGAAGCCGATGATGACAGAGACAATTTTGCGCAGCAGCGGCAGATAGCGATTGGCGCGGGTCTCAAGCCCGGGGAAGCGCTGCAGGATATCCGGACCGATCCGGAAGCCGCGATCGATCAGGCTCAGCACCACGATGGTGGCGAGGCGCGTGATAAATACGACCGCAACGGTGCCGGCAAAATACTGCAGCAGCAGCGCGTAACCATTGTGGATATTCAGCGCCCACACCGCCCACAATGCGAGGTCGAGCGCGATCGCGGGATAATGCCACCGGCCGGCGACACGGTTGCGCGCCCTGGCGGCGGCGTCCTGGCGGCCGGCCGGCGCGCGGATGACCTCGGCGACCTGCCGACGGCACTGCAGGACAATGACGACAACAAAGAGATGCACGATCAGAACCACCAGACGCAGCAACGCGGCGTAGCCGGCGCGGTGCAGGCCCAGCAGCAGCGCCACATTCGCGAAGGCGATGCCCGATACGCCGACGGTGACGATGCGCCGCGCCCAGATCTCGATATAGACCGCGGTCTCGGCGCGGGCGCGAAACAGTCCGAACGGCCCCGCCAGCGAACGCGCGACACAGATCAGCCCGCGCGACAGCGCGTAGGCATTGACGACCGCGAAGATCACAAGCCGGGTCGTTGCGAGTTTGCCGAGTCCGGTGCCCAGCAACATCGTCGCGACCCCGACGAAGACCAGCACCGGGAGCAACTCCAGCGCCAGACGTCCCAATACCAATGGCAGCCGGACCATCGACTGCCAGGCGCGGGCCAGACTAAGACGGCGTTGATGTTGTTCGGGCGCGGCGGCGACGTCCGCTGCGGAGGATGGCGGATCGGCCGAGGCTGCCATGGATATGGCCGGCGTCTGCGCCGGGGCGGGCGCCGCTTGTGAAAGCCGCGCTTCCAATAACGCTACCGGCCGCTTGATGAGCCGGTAGATCATTCGCTCGGCGGCGAAGGCGCAACCGAACACCAGCGCGAGTTTCCACGCGATATCGAGCAACTGATCATAGGCTGCGGGATCGTTGGCCGTTCGCATGATCCAGTAGTAAAACGCCGGAAAGTCCGTCAGCGTCCGCGCTATATCGGCGATCTCTTGCGAAATCTCGCCGACCTGTTCGGACACCGTCAGCAAGAGTTGGGCGCCAAGGCTGTCCGCCGTGAGCGGTATTGCGGATTGCGGTTCGGCAGCAGGCGGTGCGGCTTGCGCCGGGACAGGACCACTCTGGGGCGAGGCATTGGCGATCGCGCGCAGCGTATCGATCATCTGCGCCCGCTTGTTGTCGTCCTGTAGCGTATCGAGCGCCCGCTTCGCCTGATCGGGCGTCAGCGCGCCGGTATTGTTGGTGGTGGCGGCGACGGCCGGCCGGGGCGCCGCGCCGGTCTGGGCAAAGGCAGGGACGGCAAACAACGCGCAGGCAAGCAGGATCGATGGCAAGAGTTTGTGCGACACGAAAGCCTCTTTGAATGATGTGCGCCTTGAATGATGTGCGCGACAGCAAAACCGGAGCAGGCATTGCGCATCGGGCATGCGTCATGTCGGATCGCCTCTTTTCGACGTGATCGTGTGTCGGAAGTTTGCCAGTGCGACGGCATTCTCTTGGCATTTGCCGCATCACAAAAATGCCGCGGCGGTGAAGCGGCGGTTGCTTGCCCCACGGGGGCGATAGCCCGAGCGCGCGGATTCCGTCAGACCACCGCAACGTTCGTCAAGCATCAGACGCAGGCTTCCTCCTACTCTACCTTTCCGATCTTCTTCACCGCCGCGATCAGCCGCGCGGAATCTTCCGCGATGAATTTCGAAAATTCCGGCGCATCCATATAGGCCACCGGGCTGCCGGCGGTCTCGAAGGGCTTTATCACCTCCGGGCTTTTCACGGCCTGCGCCATCGCCTCGCGCAGCCGCGTCATGATCGGAACGGGGAGCGCTTCCTGCGCGAACAGCCCGGCCCAGATGTAGAACTCGACATCCTTGTAGCCGAGTTCCTTGAAAGTCGGCAGATCGGGAAAGCTCGCGATCCGTTCCGCGCCCCAGTTCGCCAGCACGCGCATCCGGCCGTCGTCGACCTGCTGCTTCAGCGTGCCCGGCGCCGACGCCAGCGCCTGCACCGTGCCGCTCATCAGCGCGTTGAGCGCGGGGCCGGCGCCGCGGAACGGAATGTGCAGCAATCTGATGCCGGCACTGGCGGCAAACATTTCCATCGCCACATGCAGCGTGCCGTAGGGGCCCGACGAGCCGTAGAGAATTTCGCCGGGACGTTTTTTGGCGTCGTCGACGAAGTCCTGCAGCGTCTTCCAGGGCGCCGAGGCCGGCACCGCGAGCAGCGTGGGATCGGCAAGCACGCGGGCGACCGGAGCAAATTGCGAGACTTCGTAAGCAGGCGGACGGCCGAACAGCCGGTCGGCTTCGGGCAGCACCGCCAGCGACGACAGCGTCATCAGCAATGTGTAGCCGTCGGGTTCGGCGCGCGCCGCCGCAGCGTTGCCGATCGATCCACCGGCGCCGCCGGCGCGGTTGTCGACGACGAAAGGCCTGCCGAGAATGTTCTCAAGCGCCAGCGCCACCGGCCTCGCCGCCAGATCGGCCTGACCGCCGGCCGGGAACGGCACGATCATGGTGACATTGCGCGCCGGCCACGGGCTTTGCGCGAACGCGGTATTCGACAGCACAGCCTGCGCCAGCGGCAATACGGAAGCGGCCCTGAAAAATTCACGTCGATTCATCGTAGTTTCTCTCCCAAGAGATTTTGTTTTGGATCGCTGGATATAGCCTATAGGCGCGAACCGTAGGGTGGGCAAAGGCGGCTTCGCCGTGCCCACCAAACCCGTCCGGTTTTTGGGATGGTGGGCACGGCGGGAAGAGCGCCTTTGCCCACCCTATCGAATCCGTCCCTTCCCCTTGGCAAAATGACTGGCCAGAAAATCCGCCAGCACTTCGACGCGCACCGGGCGCGGGCCGCCGGGCGGCGTCACCAGATGCACCGCGCCCTCGGCGAGCTTCCAGCCCTTCAGGATCACTTCAACCTTGCCCGAGGCGATCGCGTCGCCGACGATGAAATCCGGCAGATCGGCGATGCCCAACCCCGCCAGCAGCGCCGGCATCAGCGCCTCGCCATTGTTGACGCGTAGCGGACCGGCCGGGCGCACGCTGGCCTGCTCGCCGGTGGCGTTGGTGTAACGCCAGACATCGGGCGTGGTGAGATAGGCATAGCCGAGACATCGGTGCCGGGCGAGATGCATCGGATGGGTCGGCCGGCCATGGCGCTTGAGATAGGCCGGCGCCGCCACGGTATAGCGCGGCATCGCGCATAGCCGGCGCGCGATGAGGGAAGAATCCGGCAGGCTTGCGATCCGCAAGCCGGCATCGAATCCCTCGCCGATCAGATCCACCATCGCGTCGCTCAAGTGAAGGTCGATCGCGACATCGGGATATTGCCTGAGAAAATCGGGCAGGATCGGCGCCACGGCCTTGACCCCGAAGGTCATGGGCACAGCCAGACGCACCAGCCCGCGCGGCGTCACCGATCGCGCCAGCGCCTCGCTCTCGGCCGACTCGCCGTCGAGCAAAAGACGCGTCGCGCGCGCCGACAGCTTTTGCCCGGCATCGGTCAGAGCGAGCCGCCGCGAGGTGCGGTTGAACAGCCGCGCGCCGAGCCGCGCCTCCAGCCGGGTAACGGCCTTCGACACCGTCGCCTTGGACAGGCCCAGTTCGGCGGAGGCCGCCGCAAACGACCGTAATTCCGTGACTTTTGCGAAGATCGCGAGGCCCTCGAAGTCAGGGAGTTTTGCCATGTTGGCGCTCTCCGTAGGCTATATTTGGAAACGATATGTTTCAATAGTTTCTATTTCTAATGCATTGGGAAACCCATATCCAGCCCTCAAGGCAATTCGAAAAAGCGAGCCGCATCGCGCGCCGCCCGACCAAAGAAGCACCAAATGATCGAACTCAGACCCTTTGCAAAACTCGGCAGTGCCGACCACGGCTGGCTGAAAGCGAAACATCATTTCTCATTCGGCACCCATTACGACCCCGGCAATATGGGCCATGGCTCTTTGCGGGTATGGAACGACGACGAGATCGCGCCCGACAGCGGCTTTCCCGCCCATCCCCATGCCAACATGGAAATCATCACCTATGTCCGCGAGGGCGCCATCACCCATCAGGACAGCCTCGGCAACAAGGGCCGCACCGAAGCCGGCGACGTGCAGGTGATGAGCGCCGGCTCCGGTGTGCGTCACTCCGAATACAATCTCGAGCCGACCGGAACAAAAATCTTTCAGATCTGGATTGAGCCGACGACGCAGGGCGGTCAGCCTACCTGGGGCGCCAAGCCGTTTCCGAAATCGGATCGCTCCGGAAAATTCGTTACCATCGCCAGCGGATTTGAAGGCGACAAGGATGCGCTGCCGATCCGCGCCGACGCGCGCGTGCTCGCCACCACCCTGAAGGCCGGCGATAGCGCGGAGTATGCGCCGCAGAAAGCCCGCAGCCTCTATCTGGTACCGGCGGCGGGCGCGGTCGAGATCAACGGCCTGCGCGTCAACGCCCGCGACGGCGTCGCGATCCGCGACGAGGCCAGGCTGAAGATCACCGCACTGGAAGATTCCGAACTGGTGCTGGTCGACGCGGCGTAAGGCCGCTCATCGACGGCATCCCCTGGTCCATCGTGCCCGCGACATCTGGCGCGAAAGACGCGCGTCGCGCTTTTGCCCGGCCATTACGAATTCCAATCGAGAACCTCAACCCCCGGAGACCAACATGACAAAAGTTCTTGTGCTGTATTATTCCGCCTACGGCCATATCGAGACCATGGCCAACGCCGTCGCCGAAGGCGCGCGCGAAGCCGGCGCGTCCGTCGACATCAAGCGGGTGCCCGAACTGGTGCCGCCGGATGTTGCCAAGGCGTCATACTACAAGCTCGACCAGGCCGCCCCCGTGGCAAAAATCGAAGAACTCGCCAATTACGACGCCATCATCGTCGGCACCGGCACCCGCTTTGGCCGGATGGCGTCGCAGATGGCCAATTTCCTCGATCAGGCCGGCGGCCTCTGGGCCAAGGGAGCGCTGCATGGCAAGGTCGGCGGTGCCTTCACCTCGACCGCGACTCAGCATGGCGGCCAGGAAACCACGCTATTTTCTGTAATCACCAACCTGTTGCATTTCGGCATGACCATCGTCGGCCTGAATTACGGTTTTAGCGGCCAGATGGAACTCAACGATGTCACCGGCGGCACGCCCTACGGCGCGACCAC
>Ga0116129_1001802_pt1 | contig 11430 bp, 7 predicted proteins | sample June2015DPH_17_2_FD_89732 | JGI IMG/M metagenome (GOLD analysis project Ga0116129, IMG submission 89732) | Peatland microbial communities from SPRUCE experiment site at the Marcell Experimental Forest, Minnesota, USA - June2015DPH_17_10 | ecosystem: Environmental > Terrestrial > Soil > Wetlands >...
GCAGCAGCGCTGTTGGCTGCAGCGCCGGCGCCGTTGCGTGACACCGCGGCGTCGGCGTTGACGGCGACTCGGATCCCCGCTGCCGATCCACCGCTCGAGCCTGCGACAGGCTTGGCCTGAAAGGCAGCGCCGGCAGCCACCTTTGTGGCTGCGGTGCCGCCGGCCGTGCTGCCATTTGAGCCGGCATTCACATCGGCCGCCACAGATAGCGCCGCGGTCGCGGCCGTGTCGGCGGAGGTCTGGGTGCCGGCCGCCGTGGCGGCGGCCGCTGCGTCAGGAGCGCCCTCGGCAACGGCCACTGTCTGCCCGGGATCCGCGGATGCGGAGACGGCACCAACCAGGGCCGCGGCGCCTGCCATCGAGGTGGCCGCGGCAGAGGTGGCGGTGAGAGCGGTGGTCGTGGCAGCGGTGGCAGCGGCAGTGGTGGCAGTTGTGGCCGCGGCGGCGGCTGCGGACGCCAAAGAGGCTGCGGTGGTTGCAGCAGCTGCCGCGATGGACGCGGCTTGCGGCATGGGTGGCGAAGCGGCCGGCACCGGGTTGCCAGAGGCCGGCAATTTGCCGCCGCCGGCGCTGCCGTCATCCGGCTTGTTGGATACGCTCTTGCGCACGGGCTTGGCTGAAGCGCTCTCCATTGCAGCGGCAAACCCCTGATTCGGGCCGGAAGCAGCAGTCGACTTGTCGCTATCGGAAGCGGCCTGGCTGGCCTCGACGGGAGGCCGCGTTGCAATGCTCGGCTGAATGATGTTCATGCCCACGGAATTTGCAAGGCACGTGCCAGGCACTCCAATGTGGCGGCGATCATTGCCGCATCCCCATGGTCACCCAATTTGACATAACGAGCGTTTCCGCCGAAACGCTGTGTAATGGGTGGTTCGCTCGCCATTGAGGGTGGGTGCCGGTACAGATTGTGCCGGCACCCGTGCGCTGCCCCGCTAAGACTGTCAGTACCCAACCGAAAATCGCTGCTTGCGGTGCTCGGGCTTTTCGAGCTCATTCACGAGGGCGATTGCATAATCCTCCATCGAGATGCGGCTCTCCTGCTTGTCATTGGCGATCAATTCATCTTTACCCAGCCGGAATTTGCCGGTTCGCTCACCCGGTTCGAAGAAAGCAGCCGGCGCCAGATAGGTCCAATCGATTTCGGATGCCCGAAGTACATTCAAAACGCGCTCGTGCGACTTGGCAATTGGTTTATAGGCATCCGGGAGATACCCGGAATCGATCAGCGTAACGCCCGGTGCGACGTTGAGCCCTCCCGCGCCACCCACCACCAGAAGACGTGCGTTTCCAGCGCGCTTCACGGCTTCTACCAACCGCTGCGTGACTCCGACGATCTCCTCGGTATCGTCCGGCGGCGGCGCATAGGCACTAATGACTGTATCCGCGCCCCGGATAGCCTCTGCTGTCGTGCTGACATCGGAAAGATCGTCTTTCTTGGTGCTGATTCCATCGATACCCTGCAGCTTCGCCGGGTCGCGCGCGATCGCCGTGACGCGATGCCCGCGCGATACCAATTCTTTCAAGATACGGCTGCCCGCTTTACCTGTGGATCCATATAGAGCTACGTTCATGTGCGTCTCCTTGGTTGCATGTGTTGCTACGCCTGTGAGCAAACGCTCGCGAACCTCGAGGGTCAGCTAGGTGTCAAACTGTTTGATCGCCGCAGCCGACTACCCAAGCTCACCGAGCAGGGCCACGCGCTGCTTGCTCATGCTCGGGCCGTGGCAAGCGAGATGGATCTGCTCAAAGCGCATGCGAAAGGACTGGCGAGCGGGCTCGAACCCGATTTGTCGGTCGTGATCGACGTCATGTTTCCGATGGCAATCGTGACGGCCGCGGTGACAGCCTTTCACAAAAATTTTCCTCTGACGCCCCTGCGTCTCCATGTGGAAACTCTTGGCGCCGTAATCCAGCCGATCCTCGATGATCGATGTGCCATCGGAGTGCTGGGCGCATTGCCCCTGCTGCCGCCACAGTTCACAAAAGAGCGGCTGCTCGAAGTACGGCTGGTGCATGTGGTCGCACCGAATCATCCATTGGCCACTTACAAGGGAAGCATTCCAAGCACTGAACTCGCCAACCATGTTCAGTTGGTTCTTACGGATCGATCCACCCTATCCGAAGGCCGGGACCTCGGCGTCATGTCACCACGGAATTGGCGGCTCGCCGATCTCGGTGCCAAACACGCGTTTCTTCGCGCTGGGCTCGGCTGGGGGGGCATGCCAAGCGAACTTGTTCGATCTGACATTGCACGAGGCCTGTTGGTTGAAATTGCTGCTGAGGACACGCCACCCGGTGGTTTCGTCTTGGCCATGTATGCAGTGTATCGGAGTCATCTGCCTCCAGGACCGGCGGGGCGCTGGTTCATTGATTGCCTGCAGCGTCACTCCAAGCTCTCCCCGCCGCGCCGCCAATCGAACTCGCGAAATACAAACGGGTATACGCGCAAGAAACGATGACTAATGTCCGGCATACCCCGGACCATGCAGAATCTGCCCGGGCAGCGCGCCGGTCATCTTGCCCTGGCTGATGACCGGCACTCCATTGACGAGCACGTACTGCATGCCCACCGACAAGCGGTTGGGATCCTCATAGGTTGCCTCATCCTGGATCGTGTTCGGATCGAACACCACCACATCCGCCCACATTCCCAGCTTCAGCACGCCGCGATCGGCGAGATGCTCGCGCTGCGCAGGCAGCGAAGAGAATTTGCGAATCGCGTCGCTCAACGTGAGCAGGTGTTCGTCATGCACGTACTTGCGCAGGATGCGCGGGAAAGTGCCGAATGCCCGCGGGTGCGGATGTTCATGGGACAATATTCCCTCGGTCGACGCCCCCGCCGCATCGTTGTCGATGGCCACCCAGGGCTGCTGCAGGATCAAACGCACGTCCGGCTCGTCCATGCCGAATACCGCGACGCTGCTGCCGGCTTGATCCCTGATGAGAAAATCGCAGATGGTGTCGATCGGATCCTCGTGCCATTCGTCCGCAATCTCGCTCACCCGCTTGCCCTGATACCTCATCAGCTGCTTGTTGATGACGGCGGTGATGAGAATGTCCTGGGGCCCGTTGATGGCGAGCCACTCGTTGTCCCACTCATTGGAGGGAGTGATCATTTCCTGCCGGATGCGGGCGCGCATCGCCGGATCCTTGAGCCTCACAATCAGCGCCGCATTGCCGCCGTCATGGGCCCAGGGCGGAATGAATGCGGAAAAACTGTTTTGCCATGCCGTGTACGCGTAAGTGTCGGCCGTCACATCGATGCCTTGCGCGCGCGCAGCTTCGATGGCATGGATCACCCGCGGCGCGCTGCCCCAGTTGGACTTGCCCGACGCCTTGAGATGGAATATCTCGATGGGAATATGCGCTTCCTTGCCGATGCGGAACGTCTCCTCGAGCGCCGCCATCTCGCCATCCCCTTCGCTGCGCATGTGAGTCGCGTATATTCCGCCGAACTGCGCCGCCGTTTGCGCCAATGCGATCAATTCCTCGGTATGCGCATAAGGCGCCGGCGGGTACTGCAGTGCCGTCGACAGGCCGAGTGCGCCTTGCTGCATGGCGTGCGCCACCAATGCCTGCATGCGCTTCAGTTCATCCACAGAAGGCGCGCGATTGCCGTAACCGAGCACCATCTCTCGCACCGTGGCCGCACCCACATAATCGCCGACATTGATGCCGATGCCCTGCTTCCTCAGACGTGCGAAGTAGGTTTGGTAGTCGCGCCAGTCGTGCGTTATGCCGAGGTGGGCGTAGTTTGCCTGATTCTCCTTGAGAATGGCCTCGTTCACCGGAGCCACGGAATCGCCTTCGCCCGTGATCTCCGTGGTAATACCCTGAAAGATCTTCGACGGCAGGCGCGGATCGGCCAATATGGTGTACTCGGACTGGCCCAGCATGTCGATGAATCCCGGCGCCACCACCATGCCATGGGCATCCACGGTTTGTTTGCGCGGCACGCTCGACAAATTGCCTATGGCGGCGATGCGTCCATCCTTGATACCCATGTCGCCCTCGTACCAGGGCGAGCCCGTGCCATCGATGATGTGCCCGTGGGTAATGATGATGTCGAAACCCGCGGGCACCGGGTTCGCGTTCGCCGCCGCCGCGAACAGCAGAAGGCTCCATATTGGGAATCCAAGCGCCGGCCGCATGTGGTCCTCCTTGAGCATGGCGCTCACTTCAAATATTTATCGAACCATGCCAGCGTACGCCTTTGGGCATCGGCCAGATGCTCAGGCTCGCGCAATCCATGGCCTTCGTCCGGGTAGATCATGATGGATGTCGGCACATTCAGCGCCTTCATGGCGTGCCAGAACTCCTGAGTCTGCGGCGCAGGGCATTCGATGTCGCGCTCACCTACGTAGGCGAACGTCGGGGTCTTGACGTTGCGCATGAAGTTGATTGCCGAGGATCGCGTGTACACCTCGGGATCGTCGTACGCCGAGGCTCCAAAGTATGGAATCATCCAGGCATCGATGCCGTTCTCACCATAATACGACAGCCAATCGCTGATCCCGGCGGCTGCCACCGCGGCCTTGAATCGAGTGGTCTGCGTCACCGCCCACATGGTCATGAATCCGCCGTAACTGCCGCCGGTCAGGCCAAGGCGCTCCGTATCGATCGGCGCAACTTTTGCCGCGGCATCGATGCCGGCAAGAACATCGCGCAGATCGCCGTGGCCAAAATCGCGTACGTTGGCCAGGGTAAAGGCCTCGCCTTGGCCGTAACTACCGCGCGGATTGGGCCTGAAGATCGCATAGCCATGTTCGAGCAGCGGCGAGGCGCCGGGCGCGATGAAGGCCGGCGTGGCGGCGGCCGCAGGACCGCCGTGAATGGTGACTATGGTGGGAATTTTGCCGCTGGTATTGGGCGGCAACAGCAGCCAACCCTGCACGTCGAAGCCGTCGTTTTTCCACCAGACGCTTTGCGCTTTCGCAACCGGCGTCATGCCGGCGTTGAGCGCGGTCAAATCGCGCCAATGGCCGATGCTGCCGGTCTCGACCTCGGGCGCGGACACGAAGGACTGATGTTCATCGGCGGTCACACCCGACGGACAGGCGGTGGAGATGCCCCCCGCACGGGCGCCGAAGGATTCCTCGCCGCTCCACAGCACTTTCGGGGCGGCCGGCCGCGTCCCGATGCCTAAGTCCACGAATTGCCATTTGTCGCCCGCGAGCAATTCCGCCTGCAGGTGGCCGTCGCAACGCCAGCTTAAGCTGGTCGCCGACGCATGCATCGTCGGCGTCAGGTTGACGGCGGCTCCGCTCTGCAAATTCAAGCTATAGACATCCCCGCCCGTCGAGCCGAAATCGCTCATGATCCCAGCGATGAACGCCAGCGTCGCACCGTCGCGCGAGACCTTGGGCGCGGCCAATTGTTGACGATTGTCGCTCGGCGTGTAGATGACTCGTGCCGCTGCATCGCTTTCAGAAAATGCATACAGCTTCGCCGTCCACCAGTTATTATCACCGTCGCCCGGCGCCGCGGTGCCGACAAAGCCTTTGCCGCCCGGCCGCCAATCGTATTCATACACGAACAGATCGGGCGGCGACGCCCAGTGCAGCGCGCCGTTTTCCAGCAACGCGATGCGCTGCTCCGGCGGAGCGGCGTCCAAATCGCCCGCCACCGGAGCGCCGGCCTCGGTTGCGCCGGCTTCTTTCAGAGCTCCCAGCGTCGCCAGCATGACCAGCCTGCCGTCCGGCATATAGCGCAGATTTTTCACGGTGCCGTTGAATTCCAGCAGCTTCGTAAAGTTCGTGCCGTCGCTCGAGACCGTGTAGAGCGTGCGCGCATGGCTGCCCGGTGTTCGCAGCGAGAAGCTCAAATGCTTGCCGTCGGGACTCCATGCCGGCGACTCTGGCCAGCACTCCTTCACGTGGCCGCAGGGCATGGCCACGGTCACTGCCGCGCCATCACGCACTCGCCGTATCACGAGCTCGCGAAGCGGCGGGTAGTAGCCGCCCGGCGGCGAATCGCCCTCGACATCGGCGACGGTCTCGCCGTTGGGCGAGATCACCACGCCCAGGTAGCGGTGCAGCAGTCTTTCATCCGGCGCATTCTGTGCCGCGGCGCTCGCCAGCACCCACACGCAGCCAACAGCCGCCAACCGGGTCAAGATCATCGTGATTTTCAAGGCTATCCCCTCGTGGCATGCGCGGCTAATCGCCGCGATCGAACTTCAAAACCAATGTCGCGCAGCCCAGCAATCCCGCGCCCTCGATCCAGGCCAGCCAGCGATTCATGCGGCCGGTCACGCCGAATCGCGCCGACGCGCGCACCGCGCGGCTCGCCAACCAACCGTAGCCCATCAGAATAAAGAATTCCGGGATCATCGACGTGACGGTCAGAATCAGCATCTGCGGCACCACCGCCGACTTCAAATCGATGAACTGCGGCAGCAATGCCAAAAAAAACAGCAGCGCCTTGGGATTGGCCAGCTGCAGAGTCAGGCCGCCGACATACACGCGCCGCGGGTTTTGCTGCACGGCCGCCCCCGGCTGCAAGGTTCCCGGCTGCAAAGCTACCGATTGCGGCATGCCGGCGGAACGCAGCGCCCGAATGCCAAGATAGATCAGGTATGCCGCGCCCACCCATTTGGCAAAAGTGAAGAACCGCACGCTTGCCGCGATGATTGCGCCGAGGCTGGTCGCCGACAGCGCGAAATAGATGCCGTTAGCGCTCAAAATGCCGGCAGTGGCCGCAAGCGTACGCCGCACACCGCCGCGCGCGCTCTGCGACACGACGTAGAACACGGCGGGGCCCGGGGAGAGCGATAGCGCGCTCTCCATCGTCAAAAATAGCAGCCAGGTTTTGAATGTCATGCGTGCGTGCTGCGGCGCCGGCGCTCACGGTTGCGGCAGCTTCATGCTCAATTGGTCGAATAGGAAGCTCAGCATGTCGGCTTGTTGATTCACGCGAATGGACAGGGCGCTGCCGATGCCATGACCGGCATGCGCATTGATGCTCAAATACACCGGCTTGCCGGAACTCGTGGCCGCCTGCAGCCGTGCGATCATTTTGCGTGAATGCGCCGGATTGACGCGGCCGTCCGTGGCTCCGGTCGCCATGAATACGGCCGGGTAGTTCGTGCCGTCCGTCACGTGATGGTAGGGCGAGTAGGCGTACATGGCCTTGAATTGATCGGGATCCTTCACCGTGCCGAACTCTGTGACGTTGAAAGAACCGTTCGCATCCAACTCCACGCGCAGCATGTCGTATATCCCCACCCGCGATACCACTGCGTGGAACAATTCCGGCCGCTGCGTCATGACGGCGCCCATCAACAGCCCGCCGTTGCTGCCGCCCATGATCGCCAAACGATCAGGCGTCGTGTACTTCTCCGCGATCAGATGCTCGGCGGCCGCGATGAAGTCATCGAATACATTCTGCTTGTGCGTGAGCGCGCCTTGCGCATGCCAGCTTTCGCCGAACTCGCCGCCGCCGCGCAAGCTGGCATCGACGTAGACCCCGCCGGCGTCGAGCCACAGGCGCAGCATCGCGCCGAGGAACCGCGGCGTCTCGCTGACGCCGTAGCCGCCATAGCCGTACAACAGCACGGGGTTCCGTCCGTTCAGCGCTGTTCCCTTGCGCCGTACGATGTTGATCGGAACCTGCGTGCCGTCTTTGGACCTTGCGAACTCCCGCACCACTTCCACGTCCGCGAACGAAATCGGGCTGGTCTCCAGGAGCGGCGTCTGCGACGAGGATGCAGATTTTTCGGAGTAGCGCAAATAATAAGGCGGCCGCAGATAGGTGGCGACGGAATACAGAATCGTGTCGTCGTGCAGCGGTTCGACCTGGTCGACGGCCGCCGGATCGGGCAGCGGCAGCGCCCCGATGGATTTGCCGTCATGATCGAATATCGCCACCCGCGAAGGTCCGCCGACCAGCTCTCGCAGGTAGATCGCGTGCGCGGTGGGGACGATGGGCTCGCCGCCGAACTCGCCGCCGGCTTGCATCACTGCATCGGATTCGGGCACCAGGACCTTGGCGCGCCCCAGGTCCGTAACGCCCCGCTCGAGCTTGAGTAATTTCCCATGCGGGGCGCCATTTCGCGACTCCAGGTACACGGCTCCGTCCTGGCCGACGCTCACCGCAACGATCTTGTCCTCGAAGCGCGTGATCTGGCGCGCACCGTGCGCGTCGATCAAGTAATGCGCGAATTCGCCGCCATCGCCGTTCGCGACGGACGCCAGCACGACATTCGGATTGAAGCGCGTGCTCAAGGCCACTTCCGCGACGCGCGGAAATTCCTTGCCGAGCACGTAGCTGTCCTCGGCGGGATCGTCGCCGATCTTGTGAAAGTAGATCTGCTGGAAAAATCTTTGCTCGTCGGCCGGCCGCTCGGCGCCGGGATAGCGCGTATACCAAAACGCCTTGCTGTCCGCACGCCACGCGAGGCTGCCGCCGCCAGTGGGGTACTGCACGTGCGGAATTGCCGCGCCGACCTCATGGCCCGAGGCAACTTCGAACAGGTGCAGCGAACCGACTTCGCTGCCGTTCTGCGACATCGACACCGCCAGCCACTTGCCGTCGGGCGAGGCCACGAACCAGTCGATCGCCGTCGTCCCCTTGGCATCGATGGCGTTTGGATCCACGATCACACGCGCATGAGCCGGGTCAAGATCGGCCGTGAGCATCGCAATCATGGACTGCTGCTTGGGCGGCTGAGTATACCCGGCAAATACCACATCGCCGACCGCCTGCAGACCGCGGTAGGAGCTGGATGTCGCCGAGATCAGAGCGAACAGCCGATCGTAAACTGGCCCACGCTGCTGCAACCCGTCCAGATATTCACGCGCGCGCGCATCTTGAGCTTCGCTCCAGGCGCGCACCTTTGCATCGTCGCCGTTCTCCAGCCAGCGATAGGGGTCGACGACTTGTACCTGGTGGTAAGTGTCGGTGACCGGTACTTGTGCCGTTGGGGGTGCACCGGGATCGGCGCCATGAGCGCTGGTTATGCCGAGTGTCATCGCTGCCAGTGCGGAGAAGCTGCCGCTTATTCTTTTGAGGGTATGCATGAAACGCGATGATCCCTCGCCGGCGCATAAAGAACAACGGCTAAGATGCCTCCGGCACGCGGCCGGGAATCGGTCATACTTAAGCCCATGAGGCCCTTGGAAATCGGCGGCGCGGGCCGCTTGACGGCATTCGTTTTTCTCATGGCGAGCGCGATCGCGCCGACGGAGTCCGGCAACTTGACGCCAAGATCCATTACCGAACTCACCCCGACGGCGACGCTTGCGCTCGGCAAGATCGCCGATTGGGTGGCCGTGACCAAAGACGCGGTCTGGGTGGGCAGCTCGGGACCATTCGCCGTGCACCGCATCGACCCGAAAACCAATCAAGTGGTCGCCGAGGTCACGCTGGCGGGCGCACCTTGCGCCGGTCTTGCCGTCGGTTTCGGCAGCCTCTGGGTGCCCTTGTGTACGCCCACTCCATCCCTTGCCAAGGTGGATCTCGCCAGCAACCGGCTCAGCGCCACCTTCAACATCGGCGCGGCGGGGGCCGAAGCCGGCGTTACGGTCGACGATCACGGGGTATGGCTGGTCACGGACAAAGACGGCACCCTGGTGCGCATCGATCCCACGACCGGGGCAGTGCAGGCAACGGTTCGGATCGCTGCCGGCTCGTACAATCCGCACTACAGCGCGGGCACCGTGTGGATCTCGCGGGCCGACGGCGCGCAGCTCACGGGCGTCGACACCGAATCACTGCAGGTGACGGCGACCGTGGCGACCGGCCCCAACCCGCGATTTCTCACTGCCGGTGGCGGGGCTGTCTGGACTCTCAATCAGGGCGACGGCACGGTGACGCGCCTCGATTTGGTCACGCGGCACATCAGCACCATTGAGTTGCATACACCCGGCAGCGGCGGCGACATCAAATTCGACGCCGGTTTGATCTGGAGCACCATGTGGAAGACGCCGCTTTCGATCATCGACGCCAAATCGAGCAAGCTGCTGTGTCAGTGGGCGGGACCCGGCGGCGATTCGCTTGGCTTGGGGTTCGGCGCCATTTGGCTCACCGATTATCACGGCGGCAGTGTTGCAAGGATTCCGATCGACGCGGCGCTGCATGCATGCGCAGCCGCCGTGCCCCTAAGCGGTGAGCCGTCTCGTAAACCGTCGGGCGCCCCGTAAAGGGTCATCCGTCCCGTAAACGGCCATCAGCGCGCCGCCGCATGCACCGGCCTGTCCGCGGCCAGGCTGTCCGGCTCGATGAGCCGGCCGGCGAGAATCACCTTTTCAATCTTATCGTAAGCATGGATGTTCTGAGTCGGGTCGGCGTTCAACAGCAGCAGATTCGCGCGTTTGCCCGCCTGCACGGTGCCGATGTCTTTGCTCAAGCCGAATGCCTCCGCGTCGGCCAGGGTCATCGCTCTGAAGAGCTGTGCCGGTGAGACTCCCGCCGCCGCGAGGCGGTGCATCTCCAGCCAGCCGTTCAAGCCCGGTGGATTGGCGAATGTTTCGTCGCTGGGCGTATCCGATCCGAACAGCAGGCGGGCGTCGTGCTGCGCCAGGAACGCCACGACCTCGTTCACATGCACGATGGCGCCCGCATCCACATTGGGCGGCCGCTCGCTCGGCGCGATCCCCTCGCGCTTGGCGAACTCGTCGTGGTACCACTGGCCTTGCGGCGATTTGTACCACTCGATCAAGCTGGCCGGCAGCGCCTTGGCCAACTTAGGATCGGCCAGGATCTTCTCGTCCATCAACCCCTGCTCGCCGTACAGCACCTGAATCGTGGGTTCATAGCCTCGTCCGGCGTCGAGCACGCCTTGCAGAATGCGCGTCACGTCGGGCGTGAGCGCCGCGGCACGGTAGCCCTCGCGCCATGTCCACAGACCGTGGGCAAAAATATCCACGCCGGCCTGCAGCCCGAAGTCTTGCGCTTCGCAAGAGTTGGCATGCAGCAACACCGGCAGTCCGGCTGCATGCGCCGCTGCGACCAGCGCCTTGATGCTCGCCAGGCTCGGTACCGGCAGATCGTGATTCGCGCCGAAACCATGTTCGTAGAAGGCCTTCACGCAAATGGCGCCTTGAGCGCGCATGCTGGCGACCACGGCCTTCGGAGTATGTGCCGCCGCATCGATGCCGGGCGGCAGGCCGGCGGTGCCGGGCTCGACCAGGAAGAAGGGCATCGCCTGATAGCGGACGGCTTGCGGCACGTAATTGCTGGGGTAGCCGTCCATCACCGGCACGCCCCCGCAAAAATAGGTGTCCGGACGCAGTGCCTGGGCCTTCCAGGGCGCGAGTGCCTCGTCGCTTGAATTCAGGTCGACCAGGGTGGTGAAGCCGAAGTACAGATAGCTCTTCGGGAACTGCGCGCGCGCCGCCGTCGCGATATCCGGATGTGCCTGCTCTTGGTCGGGCAGCATGCCGGGAATACCCCGCAGATGCACGTGGCCGTCGATCAGGCCCGGCGTAA
>Ga0116129_1001803_pt1 | contig 11421 bp, 13 predicted proteins | sample June2015DPH_17_2_FD_89732 | JGI IMG/M metagenome (GOLD analysis project Ga0116129, IMG submission 89732) | Peatland microbial communities from SPRUCE experiment site at the Marcell Experimental Forest, Minnesota, USA - June2015DPH_17_10 | ecosystem: Environmental > Terrestrial > Soil > Wetlands...
AAAATTTCTGGGCTGCCTTGAAAGAGCTACGGCCCGAATCCTTTTTGGGATTCGGGCCGTGGCTCTTTCTTATGCTGATTCTTAGTAAAGCATAAATGGGGTTAATTGCATGCAAAGTTTCTGGAGGAGGTGGGGTTACGAAAGGGTGGTGGACTTTGGTAATGGGGAGAGACAGGGACAAGGGATATAGGGACCAGGGCAGTTCTCCTCTTGCTGTGGAGCGATCCCAGCCTGGCCGCTAAAACAAATACGCGGCCAGGGTGGGGCGTCCGAACTTTATACCTGCGGGAGAGATGCTTTAGATATTTTTTGACGGAGCTTATCAGGCTCTACAAGGCGGCAGATCGGAAGAGTTCTGCCTGTTCCGGGCCGAATGGTTCCGGCTCCGAGTGGTTTCTCTCACGAATCAAGGGCCATTGTCGATAAGTCGTTCAAGCGGCTTGGCGCATCCAAGCCGGTATCTTGCGTGGCATTGAGCCCATTTCCCGGACCAGCCAGCGAAATCTTTACGGAACGGACAGGTTGACAGGGGCGTAACTGACTGAACAGAAGCCGTATGGAGAAGTTCCGCCAGATGGCAAGAAGCGCTCAGTGGGAATTTGCAACTTTTGCCAAGGTGCGCTGTCTAATGTAGGGTAAGTTGATACGAGGACACTCAATGTCGAATGAACCTGTTGGTTCTAATGCTCCTATTGCCACCAAGAGCGGTCTGCGGCGTGTAGCCGTGCTGCCGGTGCGCGATACCGTTCTGTTTCCCCACGCCGTGCTGCCGCTGACGGTGGGCCGTGAAAGCTCCATCCAGTTGATTGAGTCTCTGGCCGAGGACCGCACGATAGCGGTGGTGGCACAAGTAGACCCGCGGCAGGATGCCCCGGCCACGGCGGATATGCACAAGGTGGGCACGCTGGCGACGGTACACAAGATTGTGAAAATGCCGAACCAGAGCCGCTTTGTGTTTACCGAGGGCGTGGACCGGGTTCGTGTTGTGCGGTACGTGCAGACCGAGCCGTTCATGGTCGCGGAAGTAGAGCCGCTGGAGGCTGACGGAACAGAGACCAGCGAGAGCCTCGAAGCCCAGGCACGCGTGGTGGTGAGCCAGTTCCAGCAGATCGTCACCGAATCCGGGACATTGAGCGATGAGCTGCGCACGATTGCCGCCAATATTGAGGATGCAGGGCGGCTGGTGGACTTTGTGGCCTCTTCGCTGCCGTTTTTGACCACGGATGACAAACAGAAGCTGCTGGAGACGCCGGGCGTGGCGGCGCGGCTAGAGTTGGTCAATACCCATCTGGCCAAGGAAATCGAGGTTCAGCAGCTTCGCAACAAGATTCAGAGCGAAGTGCAGGACCAGGTGCAGCAATCGCAGCGGGATTACTACCTGCGCGAGCAGATGAAGGCGATTCAGAAGGAGCTTGGCGATCAGGACGAAGGCCAGCGCGAGGTAGACGAGCTGCGCAAGAAGATTGACGACGCCAACATGCCGGAGGACGTGAAGAAAGAGGCTCTGAAGGAGCTGGCGCGTCTGGGCCGGATGTCTCCGATGGCGGCGGATTACTCGCTGACGCGGAATTACATTGAGTGGCTGGCAGTGCTGCCGTGGGCAAAGAGCTCCGGCGTGAAGATCGACATTTCCAAGGCCAAGGAGACGCTGGACGAGGACCACTACGAACTCAAGAAGGTGAAGGACAGAATTCTGGATTACCTTTCGGTGCTGGAGTTGAAGCCCGATATGAAGGGACCGATTCTGTGCTTCGTCGGACCTCCAGGCGTTGGCAAGACCTCGCTGGGCCGGTCGATTGCGCGCGCGCTGGGACGCAAGTTCCAGAGGGTGGCGCTGGGCGGCATGCATGATGAGGCGGAGATTCGCGGGCATCGGCGCACGTACATCGGAGCGTTGCCCGGCCAGATCATCCAAAGCATTCGCAGGGCGGAGACGAACGATCCGGTGATCATGCTGGACGAGATCGACAAGCTGGGCCGCGACTTCCGCGGCGATCCGGCGAGCGCACTGCTGGAAACGCTGGACCCGGAGCAGAACAACACCTTCCGGGATAACTACCTGGATGTGCCGTTCGATCTCTCGAAGGTGCTGTTTATTTGCACGGCGAACATGCTGGACACGGTTCCGGCGCCGCTGCTCGATCGCATGGAGATCATCCCGCTGCAGGGCTATAGCGAAGAGGAGAAGCTGCATATTGCCAATCGCTACCTGATCCCACGGCAGATTAAGGCCAACGGCATCACGGAGGAGCAGATCGAGTTTCCGGAAGCGGCGACCCGGCAGGTGATCCGGCATTACACGCGCGAGGCGGGCGTAAGAAAGCTGGAGCAGGTCATCGGTACGGTCTGCCGCAAAGAAGCCCGGCGCGTGGTGGAGGGCCAGACGGAAAAGCTGGTTGTCACGAAGGAGATTCTCAAGGACTTCCTGGGCAATATCGTGGTGCGCGTGGATACCGAAATTGCGGATCGCGTGAATCGGCCCGGCGTGGCGGTTGGCTTGGCCTGGACTCCGGCAGGCGGCGACATTCTCTTCATTGAAGCGAACAAGATGAAGGGCAAGGGCGGCTTTGCGATCACAGGCCAGATCGGCGAGGTGATGCAGGAGTCGATGCAGGCCGCGCTGACCTGGGTACGGTCGAATGCGGAGCGGCTGGGTCTGGAGCAGGACTTTACCAAGGACCTGGACCTGCACATTCACGTGCCTGCGGGAGCCATTCCCAAGGACGGGCCGAGCGCTGGCGTTACGATGGCATCGGTGCTGGTGAGCCTGCTGACCGAGACGAAGGTGCTGCCGCTGACCGCGATGACCGGCGAGATTACGCTGAGCGGAAATGTGCTTCCGGTGGGCGGAATCAAGGAGAAGTTCCTGGCGGCGCGGAGAGCGGGAGTGAAGCAGGTGATTCTGCCGGCGGAGAACCGGCAGGACGTGGAAGAGGATCTGACGCCGGAGCAGATTAACGGCGTGCAGATTCACTACGCGAAGCACATTGAAGATGTGCTGGCTGTGGCGCTGCCGCAGTTCAAGCCGCAGCCGATGGCTGTTGTTTCGGCGGCGTAAAGGCAGGGACTAGACACTTAGGAACTGGTAACTGGATAAGGCTGGCAGAGATGCCGGCCTTTTCTTTTGCTTGTGAGCTGCGTCCAAGATGTGTAGCAGTATTCTGAAAACACAATGCAAATCAAGGTACGGGCGTTTGGGGTATTGAAAGAGCGATTGGGTGAAGATGCGACTCCGGTGGAGCTGCCGGAGGGAGCAACTGTGGCAGATTTGCTCGTCCAAATCGAGAATGGAACCACGAGCCTGCGCGGAATCGCGGTGAGCGTGAATGCAGAGTATGCGCGCGCCGGGGATGTGTTGCACGAGGGCGATGAGGTGGGACTCCTGCCGCCGGTGAGCGGAGGACGCGGTCCCGAGGAACCAGCCGCAGACTCGACCACGGCGCAACCCGCTGGCCCGACTGCGCCCGAACTGAATGAATACAGCGCGATGGCGCTGCTGCTGAGCGGCGTGAAGGGGCGCGTGCCGGTTGTCTCTGTGGGGTTGCAGAGAGATCCGATTGATGCGGCAGCGCTGACCCGGCAGGCAAAGGACGCGGAAGACGGGGCGGTGGTGGTTTTTGACGGGATTGTGCGGAACAACTCGCGCGGGCGGCAGACTTTGTACCTGGAATACGAGGCCTACGAAGAGATGGCGCTGGCAAAGCTGGATGCGCTGGCGCATGAGGCGCGGGAGCGGTTCGGAGTTCGATTTGTGGGTATCGTACACAGGCTGGGAAGGCTGGGGATTGGCCAGACCAGCGTGCTGATTGTGGTGGCGAGCGCGCACCGGGCGCAGGCGTATGAGGCTTCGCGGTTTTTGATCGACACGCTGAAGAAGACAGTGCCGGTGTGGAAGAAAGAGACGTTTGAGGACGGTACGGTTTGGGCCGATGGTGAGCCGTTTCCGGAGGGAGTGGGGATTGCGTAGGTTTTTATTGTTAGCGGGAATGATGTGTGGAATGGCTGCGCCGACGATGGCGCAGAATCAGCAGCCGGAGCTGCGGATCGATACAAAGCTGGTGACGATATACACGAATGTGACCGACAAGACGGGCGCGATTGTTGGCGGGCTTACGAAGGCCGACTTCAAGATAACCGAAGATGGCAGGCCGCAGGAGATTGGGGTTTTTGAGCGCCAAAGCCAGCAGCCGCTGGCGATGACGCTGGCGATTGATACCAGTGGAAGCACGTTCAAAGACAGGGCGCTGGAGCAGGATGCATCGAAGCGCTTTATCCATGCGCTGCTGAGGCAGCAGGACCAGATGAGCCTGCTGGAGTTTGGAACGGATGTAAGGCAGCTTACGAGCTTCACGAACAAGGTGCAGGAACTGGATCGCGCGCTGGGGAATCTGCGCGGAAGCGATGCGACGGCGCTCTATGATGCGATTTACCTGGGTTCGCAGGGGCTGGCGCGCAAGGATGGGCGCAAGGTGCTGGTGCTGGTGAGCGATGGCGGCGATACGGCGAAGAGCACCACGTATGACCAGGCTCTGGAGCAGGCGCTGCGGGCCGAGGTGATGATTTATTCCATCATCGACGTGCCGATTGAAGCAAGCGCCGGACGCGATCTGGGCGGCGAGCATGCGCTGATTACGCTGGCGGAGCAGACGGGCGGCAAGAGCTTTTATGCAAATGCGGGCGGCCCAGGAGGCGTGGGTCTGGACAAGGCATTTCAGCAGGTGAGCGACGATCTGCGGACACAGTATGTGATTGGTTACTACCCCAGAAACCAGGAGCCGGGAAGAAACTTTCATCGGATCACGATAACGGTGCCGCGGGCTGGTCAGGATGCGTCGGGGCAGGATCAGTTCAATATTCGGTACAGAACGGGGTACTATGCGGATTCGCCGATGAAGGCGCGGCCCGGCGCGGGTGGGGATGGGATGGATTAGCTTCGAATAAGAATTCTCCGATCTCTGATTACTGACCCCTGATCTCTGTTTTTGCATCTAAGCTGTGTATATGACCCCTCCGATTTCTTCCCGTAGACGTTCCAAGAATCCTCCGCCTGGTGAGACCGGTCAGGAGGCGCTGTATCTGCGCTCGTTGAGTGAGCGCAAGGTGCCTGTGGCCGTAAAGCTGAGAGACGGAGAGGTGGTAAAAGGCTGGATTGAGTACTTTGACGACGGGATGCTGAGGCTGACGCGCGAGGGCAAACCGAATCTATTTATATATAAGAATCAGATACGTTCCATCAGCGAGGCGGGACGGCATCGCGCGCATGCGGACGGCGTTCGTGTTTCTTCACGCGCTGGCTGAACGATATTCCCTACAATGGAGCTATGAGCTCTGATTTCGTTTTTATTCCTAAAGCTGAAGTGATTGCGCGCGAGGCGGGTGCGCGTCTGCGCGAGTTTTACGCCACAGGCGTGACAACCGAGTACAAGGGCGCTGCTGACCTGGTGACGATTGCGGACCGCACGGTGGAGAAGCTGGTGCTGGAGCGGCTGAGCGCAGCGTTTCCTGAGCATGGCATCTATGGCGAAGAGGGCACGCGCGAGCGGCTGGACGGTGAGTTTCGCTGGTATGTAGACCCGCTGGATGGGACGACGAACTTTGCGCATTCGGTGCCGCATTTCTGTATCTCATTAGGGCTGGAACAGAGGCCGGCTGGTTTGGCCGAGAACGAGGACGGCGCGCTGGTGGCAGGCGTGATCTACGACCCGATGCGCGATGAGATGTATGTGACCGAGCGCGGCAAGGGTGCTTGGTTGAACGGAAAGCAGATTCATGCGTCGGAGACAGGGAAGCTGGAGGAGTCGCTGATCGCGACGGGATTCCCGAGCCAGAAGCGGCACAAGAGCCCGAATATCCACTTCTACCATGAGTTCACGCTGCGGTCGCATGGGGTGCGCAGGCTTGGTTCGGCTGCGCTGGACCTGGCGTATGTAGCGGCGGGGCGGTATGAGGCTTTTTGGGAGTTCAATCTGAATCCGTGGGATACGGCGGCGGGGATTCTGCTGGTGGAAGAGGCCGGTGGTAGCGTGACGGATTTCTCCGGGCAGAAGGTGAAGCTCGACAGCAAAGAAGTCCTGGCGACGAATGGGAAGATTCAGGCCGAGCTGGTGGGGCTGTTTGAGGAAATGTTTGCCGGACGGGATTTTGGACCTATGGTGAATCCGAAGGACTATGTGAGAGGCATGAGTTAGGAACTAGAAGCTTCTGAACTGGCAGGCCGCGCGATGCGCGGCCTGTTTTGCTTTGGTAAAAGCTATTTGGTGGCGAGAGCAGCTTTGAGGGCGGGTTCGTTGAGTTTACCGATGCGGCCATGCGGACCAACGACGAAGGGCAGCGATAGAGCATTCCAGTTTTTGTCAGCGTCGGCAGGTTCGTTGAGGGCTGAGTTGGCTTTTACGGCACGCCAGTTCTTGCCATCGTCAGTGGAGATGTCGGTGCCGTTGGGGCCGACGGTGATCCAGGTTTTGGAGGCGGCGTCATAGGCGACAGCTGAGCGATAGCCGTGGGGTTGGGTTGACGCTGCCTGCCATGATTTACCACCGTCGATGGTGAAGGCTGCTGTGCCGGAGGACTCGTCTGGCTTTAGATAGTCGCCGCCGACGGCGATGATATTTTGCCTATCTCTCATCCCCAGGGAAAAGATACCTGTGGATTCCTTGCCGGTAGCGATTGGCACATCTCGGGCCTTCTGAACAGGCACAATCTGGTCATTGCTGCCCTTGGCCAGTTGCCAGTCGAAGAAAATAACGCGTGAGCCGTGAACCCCTCCGGTGCCGAGCATGAAGTCGCGCCGGCCAAAGGAAAGTACGGACGAGTTGCTGGCGGCGAAAGCCGCTTCTCCCTCGCGAGCGGGTGGAGCGAATGTGTCGCTGCATTCACAGAACCAGCCTGGACCCACGTTGCTGATGACGACGAAGTGGCCTTTGACTGGATCGCCGACAAGCTCTCCGGCGTCCTGATTCTTGAAGACGAGCGCGTCCCAGAATCCGTCTTCGTCAGTGTTCGTGCGGAGGAGGGTCCACGAGTGGCACCCATCAGTGGTTTTATAGAGGCGCGAGAGATCGCCCTTACCGCTGGACATGACGATGGCGGTGTTGGCGTCGAAGGCCTGGATGCCGCGGAAGTCCAGCTTTTCTGCTCCGGGCGGAATGGAGCAGGTTTGCCATTCAAAGCCGCCATCCTCTGTACGCAGCACCGTTCCATCAGTGCCTGAAGCCCATGCAACGCCGCCGCCGAGAGAGTGAATTCCGCGCAAGCTGGCGGTGGTGTTCGAGTTCTCCAGCGTCCACTGGGAGTGAGCCGTTGCCGCCGCCAGCGCTATCGCACTGAGCACAATCATCATTCGCATGGCGACAAGTGTAGCGGAATGCCGGCCACAAAGACACAAAGGATAACGGACAAAAAAGGTCTTGATTCAAGAGGATGAGAGCTAGTGGCAATCGCGATTCCACATGGCAAAACGCGCGCGATAGAGAGTCACTCAGCGCGTGGGGTTCTGTGCTATTCTCACGGTCGAGAGCAAGACTTTCTGCGGTAATTTTGGAGAAGACCTGATGGCATACGTAATTGCAGAACCCTGTATCGGCACCAAGGACACCGCCTGCGTGGACGCCTGTCCGGTCGATTGCATCCACCCCAAGAAGGACGAAGATGGCAATGCCACGGCGGATCAGCTTTTCATCGATCCGGTTGAGTGCATCGACTGCGGCGCATGCGTGCCGGCCTGCCCGGTTTCAGCCATCTTTGCCGTCGATGATCTGCCGGAGAAGTGGGCGCACTTTACAGAGAAGAACTCCGCACACTTCGGCCGCTAGTGCTGCGCGCACGGCGAACTGCGCGCTTCGCGCGCCATCCGTGCTGAAGTAGTGAGTTGTGACATGAATACGCATCCTGCTTGTGCGGGATGCGTATTTGTTTTTGCGGGACAGTTAAGATGGCAGCAATTCCATGCCGAGGTCGCGTGCCGCGATCTTATCGAAAGTGACGACTTTGGAGCATCCTGCCGCTTGCGCCGAGGCTGCGATCATGCATTCGCCGAAGTCTGCTTTCTTTTCGAGATAAAGCGCGAGCGCATGCGCCACAGTTTCTTGCTCTTCGACGATCACGGTTGGCAGCCCAATCAGGTTGAAGAGGATCTCCGCTAAGCCGCCCCGGTCAAAATCGTATTTGCTGCGTAGCACCCACTCGACTTCCAGGATGTTTGTAATGCTGATCCATGCTGGCTTTTTCTCGCTTAGCGATTGAAAGACCTTTTTTGCTTGTTGAAACTGCACCGGGTCATCCTGCACAAAGAGTCGGATGAGAATGTTCGTATCAAGGCCGATCATGCGGCTTGCTTTCTATTGCGCTTTGAGCGGCGGCGAGCGGCAGGGTTCATGGTTTTATCGTCCTGTGCGGACAGATACTCCCCAATGGCGTTCTTCATCTCTTCGACCGGCACTGGAGAACCTGACCAGGGAACCCGGCCAGCGAGATCCGCAAGTGTGCTCGTGCGCCGAACACGGAATGAACCATTCTCTGCAGGGAGAAAGATTACGCCATCGCCAGGTCCCACTCCGAGGGCTTTTCTTAGCTCCGCAGGCAGCGTGATCTGACCCTTCGATGTGATTTTTGCCTTGTACACCATTCGTTCTCCTTACTTCAGTAAATCTTACCTTACTTATTGCACTGTTGCCTTACTTTTTAGATGTATGTAAGGGATGATGATCCCGGATGCGATGATGGAGTTCGATGAGTGTACTCACTTCCGATGCGGTAATTTTGCGAACGTGGCCGGTGCAGGAGGCTGACTTGATTGTCAGCTTCTTTACGCGCGACTACGGCAAGCTGCGCGGAGTGGCGAAGGCCGCATTGAAAAGCCGAAAGCGCTTTGGCGGGGCGCTGGAGCCGATGACGGTGGCGCGGGCGTGGTTTGTGGAGCGTCCGCGGCAGGAGCTGGGACGGCTGGATCAGTTGGAAATTCTGAGCTCGCCGCTCTCGGATGCGGTGGATGTGGCGCGGATGACGGCGCTCAGCTTTTATGCCGAGGTGCTGGATGAGGCGCTGCCTGAGCACGATCCGCAGGAGACTGTGTACCGCCTGCTCATGGGCGTGCTGGCGCATACAAGTGCAGCGGAACAGTCTTCCACAGCGGAACCACAGCCCGGCGGACCCTTGATGCCGGTGACGTACTTTGCGCTATGGATGACGCGGCTGATGGGGCTATTGCCGGGTCTGGGGCATTGCACGGTGTGTGGAGAAGAGCTGGTGGCGGGCGAGATCAGCTTCAGTGGATATGCGGATGGGCTGTTCTGCGGAGTTCATGCGCAAGGGAATGCGCTGTGCGAGGACTCATGGAGGCTGGCGCAGCGGATGTTGAAGCAGCCGGTAGCGGCGTTTGCCAGTGAGCCCTGGCCGCGGCGGCGAGGGCAGGACCTGCGGCGCTTTGCGGTGCAGGCGCTGGAGCGGCACCTGGAGAAGAAGTTGAAGAGCGCGGAGGCGCTGGCGCGGCTTAGTTGACGGACTTGAGCGCGGCGGCGGCTCTCTCGGCCTTTTGCTGCAGCGCTTCTTCTTTGGCTTTGATGGCGTCTTCCTTGGCCTTTTCCGCAGCGGCTAGCTCGCGGGCCTTCTCCTCGGTGTCGAGCTGGTTGATGCGGCTCTGAATGCGCGTGATGGAATCGCGGTCGTAGCTGAGGACTTCCGCGGCCTGGGGATTGCCGGTGAGGCGGTCAATGCGCCGCTGGTGCCAGCGGACGAGCTTGACGAGCCCGTCCATCGAATCCCATGCCTGCTTCTCAACTTCAGACTCATGCTGAATGGTCTGCTGAAGCTGAGCGTGAAGCTGCTGCTGGCCCTGTTGAGCAGCGGAAGGCGGAGCGGTAACGGGGGCAGTATCGGCGCGCCAGACGGTCCAGGCAATGACGCCTGCAAGGGCGGCAACCGCGAGTACGATGAGGCCAAGGATTCGCATCGAATCCAGTTTATCGTGCGCCGGAAAGCGATGCGCAGGCTGGTAGAATCGGCATGAGTTCCTACCTGTGAGAGAGTGCTTGTGTCTTCATCTGTTAGCGCCGTGAAGGCGGCGAGTTCCGCGCTTACGTTTCAAGACTTGCTCTTCCGCCTGCAGCGTTTCTGGGCTGAGCGGGGATGCGTGCTGCAGCAGCCGTATGACGTGGAAGTGGGCGCGGGGACGATGGCGCCGGAGACCTTTCTGCGCGTGCTTTCGGCCAAGCCGTACCGCGTGGGCTATGCGCAGCCAAGCCGCCGTCCGGCGGATGGGCGCTACGGCGAAAATCCGAACCGGCTCTTCAAACACACGCAGTTTCAGCTGATTTTGAAGCCCCCACCGGTCAATGTGCAGGAGCTGTATCTGCAATCGTTGGAAGCGATTGGGATTGATCTGCGCAAGCATGACTTGAAGTTTGAAGAAGACAACTGGGAGTGGCCCGCGGGCGGCGCGTGGGGCGTGGGCTGGCAGGTCATGCTCGACGGTCTGGAGATTACGCAGTTTACCTACTTCCAGCAGTGCGGCGGGCAGGATCTGGACCCCATCTGCGCGGAACTGACGTATGGTCTTGAGCGAATTGCGGCGTTCATTCAGGATGTGGATTCGATCTACGACATTGTCTGGGCCCGCAATCCGGACACCGGCGCTGAGGTGACCTACGGCGATGTGCGCCTCGAAGAGGAGCTGCAGTTCTCGGTTTACAACTTTGAATACGCGGATGTGCCAAAGCTTTGGGAGCACTTCAATGCCTATGAAGCCGAGGGTAAGGCGCTGCTGGAGCAGGCCGGAAAGCTTTTAGCGGACGAGACAGCCAGTCCAAAAGATAAGAACAGATTTCCCCTGCTGGCGGCCTATGAGCTGGCGCTGAAGTGCTCAAACCTGTTCAACCTGCTGGATGCGCGAGGCGCAGTGAGCGTGACGGAGCGCGTCGGCGTGATCGGGCGCATTCGGGCTCTCGTCGTCGGAGTAGCCAAAGCCTATGCGTTGCAACAGGCCGCATAGGTTTCACCTACCACTGGGTGCCCCACGTCCCTCGCATTTGGGGACCTGGGATAGCACTCCCGTAAACTTGAGCTTTGTAACAGGGCGCGGCTTTAGCCGTGCCGAATAGACTGACGAATCGACTTCGGCTTGTTTTGTAACAGGGCACGACTTTAGTCGTGCCGAAAATGACTGAAAAACGATCGGGCTTTAGCCCCTGAGGGATGCTTTTTGCGGTGTAATGCACTCGAAAAGGATTCGTCAGACACTACCTGGCCCCCGCGGGCATGATGAAAGACGAAAATGGCTGACTTTCTGTTGGAAATTGGGCTCGACGAAATCCCGGCGCGCATGATCGCCGGTGCCGAGGCGGAGCTGGGCCGGCGCGTGACGGAGCTGCTCACGCGCGAGCGGCTGCTGAGTGAGGGCGCAATCGTAAAGACCTATTCGACGCCGCG
>Ga0116129_1001804_pt1 | contig 11420 bp, 11 predicted proteins | sample June2015DPH_17_2_FD_89732 | JGI IMG/M metagenome (GOLD analysis project Ga0116129, IMG submission 89732) | Peatland microbial communities from SPRUCE experiment site at the Marcell Experimental Forest, Minnesota, USA - June2015DPH_17_10 | ecosystem: Environmental > Terrestrial > Soil > Wetlands...
CGCCAATTCCCTCGAATCGATCGCAAAGAACCGCGCGCATGGGGTCACCCTGACCGGCGTCAGCGGAAGCTACCAAATCCATATGAAGGACGCCAATTACCCCCCGATTTTCCACCGAAGCGCAATATCGACTATAGCGTCGCGGCTCCCCCTCCGAGAGAAGCTCAATGAACGCAGCGGCCCGGCCATTTGACGATATCCGCGATCTCATGCGCAAAATGCCAAGAGCCGACGACGCGGCCCGTGCGGCGGCGCGCGAGCGCGAGGGGCAGCTGACCAAGCCCGCGGGTTCGCTCGGGCGGCTCGAGGAGATTGCCGAATGGATGGCGGCCTGGCAGGGATCGGCGCGCCCCCATGCCGATCGACCGCTGGTCGCGGTTTTCGCCGGCAATCATGGCGTGGTCGCGCAGGGCGTCTCCGCCTTTCCGGCTTCGGTCACGCAAGCGATGGTGGCGAATTTCCAGGCCGGCGGCGCGGCGATCAACCAGATCTGCAAGACCTTCGATCTCTCTCTCAAAGTGTACGAGCTGGCGCTGGAGAAGCCGACCGGGGATATGACCCAGGAATCGGCGCTCGACGAAAAAAGCTGCGCAGGCACAATTGCCTTCGGCATGGAGGCGCTCGCCTCCGAGCCCGACCTGCTGGTGCTCGGCGAGATGGGCATCGGCAATACGACGGCGGCGGCGGCGATCTACCATGCGCTCTATGGCGGGCAGGCTGAGGATTGGGTCGGCCGAGGGACCGGCGTGGACGACGCGGGCCTCAGGCGCAAGGCCGACGCCGTGCGCCGCGCAGTCACGTTTCATAAGCCCCATCTCGACGACCCGCTCCAGGTTCTGGCGCGCCTTGGCGGGCGCGAAACCGCGGCGATCGCAGGCGCCATCCTCGCCGCGCGCATGCGCAGAACGCCGGTGCTGCTCGACGGCTTCGTCGTTTGCTCGGCGGCGGCTGTGCTGCTGGCCCTCGACGATTCCGCTCTCGACCATTGCCTCGCTGCCCACCTCTCGGCCGAGCGCGCGCATCGGCATGCTCTGAAGGTGCTCGGCAAGACGCCCCTGCTCGATCTCGGGATGCGGCTCGGCGAGGGGTCCGGCGCCGCGCTGGCGGTTGGAATCGTCAAAGCCGCGGTCGCCTGTCACAACGGCATGGCGACGTTTGCGGAGGCGGGCGTAGCGGGTAAGGAAGAACCTTGAGGGCCGACGAGGAGACGCGCCAAATCCGCCAGCTTGTCAGATTCGTGGCGACCAATAGAAGGGGGAGGATGACTATTGAGGAACGAGCGCCGGTGGAGCGAGGTCGATTCCTATTTTGCCAAGACCCTGATCGGCTCAGACCCGGCGCTTGATGAGGCGCTCGCTGCCAACGCCGCAGCCGGGCTACCGTCGATCGACGTCTCGGCGCCGCAGGGGAAGCTGATCCATCTCCTGGCGCGCATGTCCGGGGCGCGCAAAGCGCTCGAGATCGGCACGCTCGGGGGCTATTCGACGATCTGGCTGGCGCGCGCCCTGCCCGACAATGGCCGGCTCATCACGCTTGAAGTCAGCGCCAAACATGCCGACGTCGCGCGCCAAAACGTCGCTCGCGCCGGTCTTGGCGACAAAGTCGAGATCAGAACCGGCGCAGCGCTCGCAACGCTGCCCAAGCTCGAGGCCGAGGGGCTTGGCCCATTCGACTTCGTGTTCATCGACGCCGACAAGTCCAACAACGCGGCCTATCTCGAATGGGCGCTCCGCCTATCGCGGCCGGGAACAACGATCATGGTCGACAATGTGGTGCGGGGGGGCGAGGTGGTCGAGGAGGCAAGCCGGAGCCCGGACGTCGTCGGCGTGCGCCGCATGTTTGACTTGATGGCGCGCGAGCCACGGCTGAGCGCGACCGCGATCCAGACCGTCGGCGCGAAGGGATGGGACGGCTTCGCGCTCGCCATAGTGAACTGAGGCGTCCTCGCCGCAGAGCAGAATGTAGCCGCGCTCCGTAGCCCGTCAGGAGACGGGCGTTGTTCCGAACGCCCTTTGAAGCGCGGACGCTGTCAACGACAGCATCTACAAACTACGGCCGTTTGTTTTTGGGAGAGGCGCCTTCTCATAAATAGCATATGTATTATGTTAATAATATGAACATCTGGCAAATCGCACCAATTTTTTCGGACGGAACCAAACGGGGTCCTAACCCACTGAAAACGCTGGGGCACGGAACTAAAATTGCCGCTACGCACGCTCCTCCCCGTTGCGCTTCAGCGCAAAGGCCGATTCCAGCAAATTGCGGAACGCTCTAGTCCACGGGATGAAACTGCAGCGCAGGCCCCAGGCTGTCGGCGGGCGTCTGCTCGGCCATGCTCTGACCGAAACGGCGGTACCAGAGGCCCGTGAGGATCGGCACGACGATCGATGTGACGACGATGCAGATCGCCACCAGCACCGTCGCCTGCTGCACGGCAGGCGCAAATTGCGGAGCGACGGCTGCAATCGCCACGGGGTTGGCGGCCGCCGCTCCGGCGGTGGAGGAGGCGGCGATGCCGGCCGTGCCGGTGCCCCGTCCTATCAGCTTGTCGGCAATGACCAGCGGCACGCCGGTCAGCAGGATGACGGAGAGCGCAAGCACGATTCCGAGGCCTGCGAGCGGCGAGAAAAGACTGTGCAGATCGATGGTGTTGCCAAGCGCGAAGGCGAAGAAGGGGATCATCAGCTGCCCGCCGGGGGCAAAAAACTCTCTGAGCTTGGGATCGAGATTGCCGAGCGCGAAGCCAACCAGGAACGGAAGGACGGCGCCGACAAAGACCTGCGGTTCGAAATGCGCCGCCCCGGACGCGCCGAGGATGATCATGCTCATCAGCGGTCCGGACTCAATTGAAGTGAGCACGAAAGCCCCGGCTTCCTCCTTCGTGCCGTAGGTTTGCATCAGCGATGCGTAGAGACCGCCGTTCGTCATATCGACCGCGCAGACGATGGCGAGGATCGACAGACCCGCGAAGAAGCCGCTCTGAATGCCCTCTGGCGGAATGAACTGCGAAGCGACGAGAACGATCGCCCAGGCGGCGAAGAATTTGGTCAAAACGAGCGTGCCTGACTTGCGCAGGACGGTTCCGGTTGCGCTGAACTTGATCGACGATCCCATGCAGAAAAACCACACGGCCAGGATCGGAATGACGCCGGTCATGATCCCCTGGGTGAAGCCCTTGAAATAAGCGGGCGCGCCGGGAGCAAAGGTCTTGCAAAGCGCGCCAAGCAGCAGCGGCGCCAGCATCAGGCCGCCCGGAAGTCTGTCGATGGTCTCCTTGATTCTCACCCGGCGCTTCCTCTCTTTGGTCCCAACCCGGTTAGCGCTTCGGCGCGCCGATCAGCTTGGCGATCCGCTGCAGCGCCAGCGTGTAGCCCTGTGTTCCACAGCCGACGATGATGCCCGAAGCGACGCCCGACACATAGGAATGATGCCGGAAAGACTCTCGCTTGTGCACATTGGAAATGTGCACCTCGACGATCGGCCCCTCGAAGGCGTTCAGCGCGTCGAGGATGGCGACCGACGTATGGGTGAAGGCGGCGGGATTGATGACGATGCCGGCGACGCGCTCGCGGGCGCCATGGATCCAATCGATGATCTCATATTCGCGATTGCTCTGATGAAACTCGACCGAGAGCCCGAGCGCTTTGCCTACGGACCGGCATTCTGCCTCGACGTCGGCGAGCGTCTCGCGGCCGTAGATTTCCGGCTCGCGCTTGCCGAGAAGATTGAGATTGGGACCGTTCAGGATCACGACGATCGGACTCACGCGCTTCCCCCAAAGTTACGTCATCGCGAGGATGCCATCGGTCAATAGTGGGCGATGACAACCATCTGTTTCGTCTGCAATTCACTCGGCGAATAGGTCTGGACGCCGTCCTGTACCGGTCCAGGCCACTCGCCGACCGCCGCGGGCGCAATGCCGTTTCGGCGCAGTTCTCTCTGCACATTCGCCACACGCCGGTCGAGCACGCGCGCTCGGCGTTCCACGTCGCCGGCGACCTCCGCCCGCTGGTTAACGTCGATCAGAGTCACCGTTTGCGGCGCCGCGCCCGCAGCGTCGTCGACCACATTCTGCCGGCCAACGCCGGTCAAGGCCGACCCGCGCCACGCCGTCGCATCGAGATAATCGCGCTTGACCTCGGGGGGCGTCGCGCATCCCGTCGCGATCAACGCGATCAGGCAAAAAAGGGACCCGGTCAGTAGAAGAGGCCGTACGGGAATATTCATTTCAATCCCCTCTTCGTTCCCAGACGCTTGGCGTTTACGCTTTGGCGGAAATTTCGGCGCAGGTTTTCAGGATTACATCGCCATCGAGAATAGGTTTGGCGATGCCGAAAAACCGCGCGACGACATCCGAATTGTTGTGAGTGTCCATCGCAGGCGAATCAACAAACCGCTCGTATGTCGTAAACACGCAAGGGTCCTCGTTGTCTTGGGAGACGAAGAAGTCGACAGTGCCAGTCTCGTTCTTGCGAACATGATCCGCGACCTCGAGCAACGCCCTGGACATCGTCTGTTCATGACCCTTGCGGACGCGGATTATAGCCGTGATCGTGATCATTGTGTCCTATCTCCGCGTCGGCAGCCACTCATGGCGGCGACATTGGCCGGGCCCCGCCGCGCCGCCTCAGCCGTGCCAGGCCGCGACCGTCTTCAATGCCGAGAAACCGTACAGCGCCTCGAATCCCTTTTCGCGGCCGTGACCCGATTTGCCCACGCCTCCGAATGGCAGCTCAACGCCGCCGCCCGCGCCGTAATTGTTGAGGAACACTTGGCCCGCGCGCAGCGCCTTGGCGAGCCGCATCTGCCGCCCCCCGTCGGCCGTCCAGACACCGGCAACCAGACCGTAGCCGGTCCCATTGGCGATCGCCGCCGCCTCGGCTTCGTCATCGAAGGGAATGACGACCTGGACGGGGCCGAAGATTTCCTCCTGCGCCAGGCGATGCGTTGGGCGGACATCGGCGAACAGGGTCGGGGCAAGATAATGTCCACCCCGCGGCGAGTTCTCGACAATCTGTGCGATTGCAGCCGTCTTCAGATCGGCGCCCTCGGCGATGAATCGAGCGACGATCGCTTTCTGCCGCCTCGAGATGAGCGGTCCGACATCGAGATCGGCGTCCGCCGGGCCGACCTTCAGGGTCCTGTAGCGCGCCGCCATGCGCTCGACGACTTCGCCATAAATCTTGCGCTCGACCAGAATGCGCGAGGATGCGGAACAGGTCTGGCCCGCATTCTGGATGCCTGCATTGACCAGGAACGGCAGCGCGCGCTCGAGGTCCCCGTCAGCAAAGACGAGTTGCGGCGACTTGCCGCCGAGTTCGAGCGTCACCGGCGCGACGTGGCGAGCCGCGGCTTCCTGCACCAGCGCGCCCACCGCGATCGAGCCGGTGAAGGAGAGATGCCGGACGCCCGGATGCGCGGCGAGCGCTGCGCCCGCTTCTTCGCCAAGGCCTGGAACAACATTGAGCGCGCCTGCGGGAAATCCCGCCTCGCGCGCAAGATCGGCGAGCGCAAGGGAGGTCAGGCAGGCTTCCTCCGCGGGCTTCAGCACGCAGGCGTTGCCCATCGCCAGCGCCGCTCCGACAGTCCTCCCGGTGATCTGCATCGGATAGTTCCACGGCACGATGTGGCCAGTCACCCCATGCGGCTCCCGCAAGGTGTAGACCGTGTACCCATCGAGATAGGGGATGGTTTCGCCCATCACCTTGTCGGCCGCGCCGCCGTAAAACTCCATGTAGCGCGCCATCGCCAGCGCATCCGCGCGACCCTGCTTCAAGGGTTTGCCGACGTCGAGTGCCTCGATATGCGCGAGCTCGTCGACTCGTTTGGTGATCAGTTCGGCGAGCTTCGCAAGCAGCCGCCCGCGCTCAGTCGCGGTCAGCTTGCCCCAAGCGCCGCCAAGCGCTTGGCTTGCCGCCTCGACGGCGGCGTCGATGTCGGCGGCTTCTCCGCGAGCGATTGCGCCGATCTCGACGCCGCGCGAGGGGTCCTCGATCGGCAGGCGCTGGCGCGATTGCGGCTCGACCCAGCGCCCATCGATGAAGCACTTGTCGGAATCAAACCAAGTCGGCTTTGCGCTTGTGCGAACTCGTTCCAGCATGATGTCTCAAACCCATTTGCCTCGTGTGGACGGACTATAGCTCGCCCCAGACCTCTTCGGCGACCTCGACGAGGCGCGCGAGCTTGATCCACTGATCGGATTCGCTGAGATCATTGCCGTGCGCGGTCGATGAGAATCCGCACTGATGGCTCAGCGCGCATTGGTCGAGGGCGATGTATTTCGTCGCCTCCTCGATGCGGCGTTTGACCTCGTCCTTGGACTCGGGTGCAGCCTTCTTTGAGCTCATGAGGCCGAGCACGATGGTCGCGCTCTTGGGCGCAAACCGCAACGGGGCGAAATCGCCCGAGCGCTCGTCGTCATATTCGAGGAAGAATCCGTCCATCTTCATCTCGTTGAGCAAGATCTCCGCGACCGGCTCGTAGCCGCCCTGCGCTACCCAGGCGCTCTTGAAATTGCCGCGGCAGAGGTGGACGCACACGGTCATGTCCTGCGGTCGGTCACGGATCGAATCGTTGATCAGCCGGCAGTAGAGGCGGACAAGCGCGTCCGGGTCGTCGCCACGCGCCTTGGTTCGGGCGCGAATTTCGGGATCGCAGAGGTAAGCAAGATTGGTGTCGTCGAATTGCAGGTAGCGCAGGCCGCGCGCCGCAAGATCAGCGATCTCGGCGCGATAAGCGGCGGTCAGATCGTCGTAGAAGTTCTCGAGGCGCGGATAGACCGCCTCGCTGATCGCCTCGCGTCCGCCGCGGAAGTGCAGCATTGACGGCGCCGGGATGCAGACTTTGGCCCTGCGCGTCGTCGTCGCCTTGAGAAAATCGAAGTCCGGCCCTTGAATCGGCTCGACCCACTTCACCTTGCTGCCGACATGCATGGTTGGCGGCTTGAATCCCACCTCGGTCCCATCGTCCTTGCGGAACTTGGCGACGAATTCACCGTAATGGGTCTCGACGCCTTCGAAGCGCTCGAGAAAATCGACGTGGAAGAAGGTACGGCGAAACTCGCCGTCGGTAATCCCCTTCAGGCCCACATCCTCCTGGGCCCGCACCACGTCGCGGATGCACGCGTCCTCGATCGCGTGCAATTCCGCAGCGGGGAGGCCGCCGGCGGCGAAACGCTCGCGGGCTTCCCGCAGTCGCTCGGGACGAAGGAAACTCCCAATATGGTCGGCGCGAAATGGCGGAGACATGGATCCTCCCTCGGACGTTGTTAACGCGATGCCACCCGCTCCCTGTTGCCGATAAGATCGGGAGGCATCCTCTGAACGCGAAACGATCGGGCGCGGAGGCGATCTAGACGCCTTCCTGCGCGGGGAATGACACGAAGCGTCCCTTCGCTCACTTCGGCCTCAGATCGAGGCCCACGCCCTTGTCGACGAATTGCAGGGTGTAGGCTTGCTTGTAGTCGGTGCGGGCGTCGATCATGCCGGTCTGGACCATCTTGTCGAAAAAGTCCTTCCAGCGCGCGTCGGTCATCGCGCCGATGCCGAGCTTGAAGGAATCGCCGGAATCAACGACGCCGTACTTCTGCATCGCGGCGATCGAAAAGGCGATCTGCGCGTCGGTGATGTCGGGGTTCTGCGCCTTGATCATCTCGTTGGCCTTGGAATTGTCGCCATAGAGGTAGTGGTACCAGCCGATCGCGGAGGCATCGACGAAGCGCTGAACCAGATCGGGGTTCTTGTCGACGATGTCGCGGCGGGTCTCGATTAGGGTCGAATAGGTCGAGTAGCCGTAATCGGAGAGCAGGAAGATGTTGGGCCTGAAGCCACCCTGCTTCTCGATTTCGTACGGCTCCGCGGTCACATAACCCTGCTGGATTGACATCTTGTTGTGAATGAATGGCGCTGAATTGAAACTGTACGGCCGAATGTTCTCGTCCTTGAATCCGAAGGCGAGCCTCAACCAGCCGTAGAACGTGTTGACCGCGCCGGCGCCGACATAGGCGGGCTTGGCGTTCGGCAGGTCCGCCCATGTGTCGAGGCCCACGCCCGGATGCGACATCAGGACCTGCGGCGATTTCTGGAAGTCCGCGGCGACCGCGATCAGCGGCAGCTTGCTTTCGGCGCTGAGGAAATCGCCGATCTGGTCGCCGCCCATGAAGAATTCGATCCTGCCGAACAGCAGCATCAGCGCCCCGTTGGCCTGCGGGCCACCGGGAATGATGGTGACGTCGAGCCCGTATTTTTCATACGTTCCGTCCGCCGCGGCCTGATAGAAGCCGCCGGCCTCCGGGTCGGCGAGCCAGTTGGTGGCGAACTTCACCTTGTCCAGCGCGGAAGCCGGCGCGGCGAAGCCGGCGATTCCGGCCAGAGCCGCAAGTGTTGCAAGGCGCATGCGACACACCCCAAAAAACGGCCGCGGCGCAGCGAAGCGCGAAATCTGACCGGCAACCGTAACTTAAGCGCGCTCACCATGTGTCATGACGACCTGCGTGTTGGCAACCGGACCCTCACCCCCAGCTCCTCTCCCAAAGCAGAGAGGAGTTTCCCTTCTCCCTCGGGGAGAAGGTGGCGCGAAGCGCCGGATGAGGGACGCGCACCTCACCGCCTCGCGGCGAAAAACGTTCGCAACATCTCGGCCGCTTCGCTCTCGCGTATGCCCCCGTAGACCTCTGGCGCGTGGTGGCAGGTGGGCTGGCGAAAAAAGCGCGGCCCGTTTTCGACAGCGCCGCCCTTTGGATCCGTCGCGGCGTAATAGAGCCGGCGCAGGCGGGCATGGGAGATCGCGCCCACGCACATCGCGCAGGGCTCGAGCGTCACATAGAGATCGCAGCCGAGCAGCCGCTCTGATCCCACCTTTGCCGCGGCCTCGCGGATGACGATCATTTCTGCGTGAGCGGTGGGATCGTTGAGTTCGCGCGTGCGGTTTCCCGCGCTCGCGATCACGGTCCCTTCGCGAACAAGTGCCGCGCCGATCGGCGCTTCGCCGCGGCGCTCGGCGGAGCGCGCCTCGGCGAAAGCGAGGCTCATCGGATCGGCGCTCTTGCTCTCTTCGATCAAATCGCGCTTCCCGTGCCGCCCGTCTTTTGGCTAGTTGCCAAGCGTTTTTCGTTGGCGGCCCGCGGCGTTCGGGCTTAGGACAAGCGGCCGCTCGCCGCAATGCGCAGCGACGGAGCCGGAACGAAGCGAGCCATGGGCGACGAAACACAAGCTGGACTGTCAGAGGTTCGTGCCGGGCAGCGCATCGCCAAGGTCATGGCGCGCGCTGGCGTTTGTTCCCGCCGAGACGCCGAGGCTTGGATTGCCGAGGGGCGTGTCGCCGTCAATGGCGAAGTGCTGAAGAGCCCGGCTTTCAATGTGAGCGAAACAGACGACGTCCGCGTCGACGGCAGAAGGCTCGCCGCGCCGGAGCGCACGCGCCTCTTTCTGTTCCATAAGCCCCGAGGGCTCGTCACCACGGCGCGCGATCCGGAGGGGCGGCAGACGGTTTTCGCGGTGCTGCCGCTTGACTTGCCGCGCCTTGTCGCGATCGGCCGGCTCGACATCAACACCGAGGGCCTCCTGCTGCTCACCAACGACGGCGGCCTCGCACGTGTGCTGGAACTGCCGTCGACTGGCTGGTTGCGCCGCTATCGCGTGCGCGCGCATGGGAACATCGAACAGGCGGCGCTGGATCGATTGAGCGAAGGCGTCACCATCGACGGCGTCGACTATCTCGGCGTCGAGGCCAAGCTCGACCGCGAGCAGGGCGCGAACGCCTGGCTAACGCTGGGTCTCAGAGAAGGAAAAAATCGCGAGATCAAGAAGATCCTCGAGCACCTCGGTCTTGCGGTCAACCGGCTGATCCGCGTCTCCTTTGGTCCGTTCGAACTCGGCGATCTCCCGGAGGGCGAGGTCATGGAAGTCCGCACGCGCGTGCTTCGCGACCAACTTGGCGTGAAGCTCGCCAAGGAGGCGAATGTCGATTTCGACGCTCCGCCGACCGTCGCCATCGAATCGCCGCCAGAGGTCGGGTCAGGCGAACGGCCGCGAACCCGGAGCGGGGTCCCGCGCGAGAATCGCGGGCCCAAGCGAGCGATGCCGGGCCGACCAGATCGTGGCGCGCGAGGGGCTGAGAAGCGGTTCGAACGGGACGAGGCGCCACGCCGCGCGCCCCCGCCACCGTCCACGCCTGAGCGCCGGCGCAAACATGTGTCGGCTTTGCGCGCCGAAATCGCCGCTGAAGCCGCGAGCACGCGCAAGCGCGTCGAGCGCAGCGCGACCCACGACCGCAAGGGGCGAACGATCGCGGTCGAGCGCATGTCACGAGCTGTCGAAGAGGCGCACACGCCGACCGCGCCCGAAGCGCGGCCGAAACGCAGCGGACGTCCGAACACGGGCGAGCGCGGCGGACGCACATTTGAGTCAGGCGGCCGCACCGGCAATCACGATTCCTTCGGGCCTAAGCGAGTGCGCGCGGCCGCCGGGCGTGAGCGGCCGCCGCGTTCGGACCATAGGGACTCTGGACATCGGCCTGAACGGCCAAATGCTGCGGCGCGTGATGGTGCGCCGGAGCGTCGCTTCGATCGCTCCGCAGCGAAAGGCGACGGGGATCGCCGCGAACGCCCACCGCGAGCGCGGGACGGCGCGGATCCGGCGCGCGAACGCAAGTTTGACCGGCCCGAAGCCCGGCCGCCACGTTCGGATCATAGGGAACCCGGGCATCGGCCTGAGCGGCCAAATGCCGCAAGGCGTGATAGCCGACCGCCAGAGCGCCGCTTCGACCGCTCCGCCGCGAAAGGGGACGGAGATCGTCGAGATCGCCCGCAGCGAACGCGGGAGGGCGCCGATCCGGCGCGCGAACGCAAGTTTGATCGGCCCCAAGGCCGGCCGCGCCCTCAAGCGGGCGAGGGCCGGCCGCCGCGATCGGAGGCCAAGGGCGGCGCGCCGCGTTCGGACTTCAAATCAAGACCGCCGCGCACAGGGGCGCGTGAGGGAGATCGGCCGCGGAGCTCCGACCGCGGCGCGCGGACCGAAGGCGGACTGCCGCGTGGCCGCTCCTCGCCCGAGCGGCGCCCTCGCCCGCCGGGGAAGGGCTCGCCGAACGGCGGCAAGGGCCCGCGCCGGCCACCGCGAAAGCCGTGATCGATGCGGATCGTCGGCGGCCGCTTCAAGGGCCGCACGTTGCTGACGCCATCGTCGCGCGCCATTCGTCCGACCTCGGAGCGCCTGCGCGAGTCGATCTTCGACATTCTCGAGCACCGATTCCCGGGCCAAATCGAGGGCGCGCGCGTCGTTGACCTGTTCGCGGGCACGGGGGCGCTCGCGATCGAGGCTCTTTCGCGCGGCGCACGCTTCGCGCTCTTCGTCGACAACGGCGCAGAAGCGCGCGCGCTTCTGCGCCGTTGTCGACGAAGAGCGCGAAGCGTGCGCCGCGCGAAA
>Ga0116129_1001806_pt1 | contig 11396 bp, 8 predicted proteins | sample June2015DPH_17_2_FD_89732 | JGI IMG/M metagenome (GOLD analysis project Ga0116129, IMG submission 89732) | Peatland microbial communities from SPRUCE experiment site at the Marcell Experimental Forest, Minnesota, USA - June2015DPH_17_10 | ecosystem: Environmental > Terrestrial > Soil > Wetlands >...
AATCTTCTGCTGCAACTGCGCGGCCACATAACGAACGGCTTCGAGCAGGCGGTCGAGCTGGAAACCGGATTTGGCGGACGTGAAAATCACGGGCGCGTAATCCAGGAAGAATAATTTTTCCTGCACCCACTGGCCAAATTGGATGAGGGTCGTCAATTCCTTGGCCTGCCCCACCCGCCGCACCTTGTTTTTGTCATCACGCCGCACGATTTCCTCCTTGCGGGCGGCGCGGACTTCCTGGTCGAACAAATCCCATTTGTTAACGACGATGATGCACGCGCGGCGATTTTCGACGATGACATCGGCGATTTTTTTATCCTGCTCGGTAATGCCCACCTCGGCATCAATGACCAGCACCGTGATATCGCTGCGAATGATGGATTCTTCCGAGCGTTGGACGCTGAAAAATTCGATGGAGTCATCCACGCGACGGGTCTTGCGCATGCCCGCCGTGTCAATCAGGACGTATTTCGACCGGACACCTTCGGTTTCAACTTCGAACGGCACATCCACGGAATCGCGGGTGGTGCCGGGAATCGGCGAAACGATGACGCGTTCCGATTTGGTGAGCGCGTTGATAATGGAGGATTTGCCGACGTTGGGACGGCCAACAATCGCCAGCTTTAACGGCGCGGCAGGCGCAACGGGTGACGGGCTGGGATTTTCAGCGTCCACCGTGGATTCCTCCTCACTGGCGACTGGAGTCTCCGCCACCGGCAGCAACGCAGCCGGCGGCAACGCGGCCAAGGCCGCGCCCATCAAACTTTCAATGCCTTCGCCGTGGATGGCGCTGACCGGGAAAATCTTTTGAAAACCGAGCGCGACGAATTCATCGGCCAGTTTTTCCATCCGCTCGGTGTCCACTTTGTTCGCCGCGACCAGGATATTTTTCCCGCTGCGCCGCAATTTATCCGCCACTTCCTGGTCGAGGGGAACGATGCCGTCCTGCACATTGACGACGAGAATGATGACGTTGGCGGCTTCAATGGCCATATCAACCTGTTCGAGCGCGGCCTTGACAATGACGTCGGTGGACTTTTCACGGCGCAGCAAGCCGATGCCACCGGTATCCACCAGGGTGAAGGGATGGCCGTGCCATTCGGCCTCGACGCTCACGCGGTCGCGCGTGACGCCGGGTTGATCGTGCACGATTGCGATGCGCTTTTTGACAATGCGATTGAAGAGCGCTGATTTGCCCACGTTTGGGCGGCCGACGATGGCGATGAGATTTGACACGCCAACATCATAAAAAACTTTTGGGGCGGCGGAAATGAAAATGAATCGGTAGGAAAAACCGCATATTGGTCCCTCGCCTCGGTAATGCGGCCCGGCAATTATTTGGGGAGGCGGCTTAACAGGCCCTTCGCACGCCACACCCAAACGCGATCGCGACGGCGTTGAAAGGTGGGGGCATGGAGGTCGTCTTTGATGACGTCGTTGAGTTGGGGGCGGGCGAGGTCGGGTTGGTTCCGGGCGAGGCACAATTCGGCAAATTGAACTTTGGCGCGGGCGTAGGAATGATTTTCCACGACGTTTTTCCAGACCTCGAACGCGGCATCGGTTTCGCCGAGGGCCATCAGGGTTTCGGCGTAGGCCATCAGTGAGTAACCGAAATCATGCTTGAAATTTTCGCGGCAAACGCCTTCCAGCAAAGGCCGCGCCTCGGCGGGCCGTTTCAAACGGAGCAGGCATTGGCCAAGATGAGCGCGGGTGTCAATGTCGTTGGGCTCGCGTTGAAGGGCGGCGCGATAGCATTTTTCCGCCTCGGCGAATTTTCCTTTCTGGAAATAAACGTCGCCGAGCTGGAAATGATGATAAGCGTTGTCCAAGTGATGGATCTGTGCCTGAAGCTCCTTGATCCGGGCGCGGCTTTGCGTGCCGGGCAGTTCAAAACCGCGGGTGCCCGCCGGGGCGGCGCGATAGACCAGAAAGAAATAGAGAATCGCCGCGAATCCGAACCCGATAAAAATGATGACTGCCCAGAACCATTCCCGGCGGATGACGGCGTCCACAAACATCCAGACACTGAAAGCGGCAAGGAGTAACAGCAACGGATTCTGAATCAGGTATTCGGGATCCAGAAAGTAGTTGAGCAGCGAGGCAAACATCCGGCGAAATTATGCCGGTGGTTTTGAACTGGCAATAAAGTTTTGCGCGGGGCAGGTTGAATAAGGAAAGCAGGAAGGCAGGAAAATTCGGGGACGAAGATGCGCCGTTCTTCCCGGGTTGAACTGTCCGCTTGTTTTCATGGTCGAATTTCTTAACAATCTGCACGCATCTGTCCATGAACGAAACGCTGATCATCGTGCCGACTTACAATGAACGGGAAAATCTCCCGCGCATGGCGGAGAAACTTTTATCGCTGTCCGGCAGCGTGGACATGCTGGTCGTGGACGACAATTCACCCGATGGCACCGGGAAAATCGCCGACGAATTGGCCGCGAAACATCCGCAAGTCCATGTTTTGCACCGGACGGACAAGGACGGGCTGGGCCGCGCTTACATTGCCGGCTTCAAATGGGCGCTGAAAAGTAATTACGAATTCATCTTCGAGATGGATTGCGATTTTTCCCATGACCCGGACGAGATTCCAAATTTCCTGAAAGCAGCGCAGAAAGCGGACTTGGTGCTTGGTTCGCGGTATACCGGGGGCGTGCGGGTGCTGAACTGGCCGCTGAAGCGGTTGTTGTTGAGCCGTTGCGCGGGCATTTATGTCTGGCTCATCACGGGTATGCCGTTCACGGACCCGACGGGCGGGTATAAATGTTTTCGCCGCAGCGCACTGCAAGCCGTCCAGCTCGACGCCGTAAAATCAAATGGCTACAGCTTTCAGATTGAGATGACGCACCGGCTCTGGCGCGAGGGATTCACCGTTGCCGAGGTTCCGATCACCTTTACCGACCGCGTGGAAGGCACTTCGAAGCTTTCCCGCGATATCGTCATGGAAGCATTCTGGATGGTCTGGTGGTTGTGGATACAAAATGGTTTTCGCCGGTCGCCGCGGGAGAAAAAAAGTCCCGGCAAGAAAGATTGATCACCAACAAAATTTCAAACAAAATTTGCCATGCTAACTTTGATCGTCGGCACCAATCGTCCGGGCAGCAATACCCGCAAAGTCGCGGCACAAATTGAAGAGATTTACGCCGCGCTGAAAGTTCCGTTGCACGTTCTGGACCTGGCAAAATTGCCGCCGGAAATTTTCCTGCCGACGGCTTACGCCGAAAAACCGAAGGCATTCCAGCCTCTTGCCGATGCGATCCTGCAATCCAGCGGGTTGCATGTGGTGACGCCGGAATACAACGGCAGCCTGCCCGGCGTACTGAAGTATTTCATTGATATGTTGAAATTTCCGGAAAGTTTTGAAAATCGTCCCGTGTGTTTCACCGGCCTCGCGGCCGGCATCTGGGGTGCGTTGCGTCCGGTCGAGCAATTGCAGGCGATTTTCGGCTATCGCGGCGCGCACATTTTTCCCGTCCGTGTTTTCCTGCCGCAGGTCAACAACTTGCTCGACGACGCCGGCAAAATCAAAGACGCAGAATTGCGGGAACGTTTGCAGGCGCAGGCGGAGGGTTTTGCCAAATTTGCCAAAAAAATCAAAGCCTGAAACTTTTCCGGTCCTCGGGCATCTTATTATCGTGATGAAAATAACATTATTTCTTGCTGCACTGGTGGTTGCCGGTGTTTTTTTAACCGCGACAAAATCCCATGCCGACATGCCGAAAGCCGGCGATACCGCGCCGCTGTTCACCGGCGTGGACCAGGATGGTAAAGACTTCAAACTGGCCGACCACGTCGGCAAAAAGATCGTGCTGCTGTATTTTTACCCAAAAGATTTCACGGGGGGCTGCACAAAGGAAGCCTGCGGCCTGCGCGACCGCATGGGCGATCTGTCGGCGGCCAATGTGGAAGTCATCGGGGTCAGCCACGATTCAGTGGACAGCCACAAGAAGTTTGCGGACCAATATAAATTGAACTTCACGCTGATCGCCGACCCTGACGGAAAAATCATCGCCACCTATGACACCAAAATGCCGGTGATGCCCATGTCCAAACGCGTCAGCTTCCTGATCGGCCCCGACGGGAAAATTATCCACGTAACCAATGCCATGAGCCCGCAAACACATTTTGATGAAATGAAAGCGGCGATTGACGGTTTGAAGAAAAATTAACTGGACAACCGGTTCGCAACCAGTTTGCGACCGGTTCGCCTCCGGCACGAATAATCTTTTCGTACGCGCCTCGTTTTTTCTAAACTCGCGGCGTGTCTTTCAATATTGGCGACCGGGTTTCCCTGACCATCCACGACATTGCCTTTGGCGGCGAAGGCGTTGGGCGCATCGAACAAATGGTTGTGTTCGTGCCATTCGTGATCACGGGTGAAACGGTCGAAGCCGAAATCACCGAGGTCAAAAAAAACTTTGCGCGGGCAAAGCTGCTGCGCGTCCTCACGCCGTCACAGCAACGCGTGGAGCCCGAATGCCGCTACTTTGGGGCCTGCGGCGGCTGCCAGTATCAGCACGTGGATTACGCGGAGCAACTGCGCATGAAGCACAAGCAGATCTCGGATCTGTTTGAGCGGGTCGGCAGGATTTCACCTCAGGTCGTCCAACCGGTCCTCCCCTGCCCGGCGCCTTACGGTTACCGTAATCGCATCATGATCCGCAGCCAGTGGAACGGGCGGGAGAAAAAACTGGAGATCGGCTTCATCCGCGCGGACAACAAGTTTGTCGAGGACATCGAGGAATGCCGGATCGCCGAGCCGGCGTTGAACGAACAGATCAAGGAGGTCCGGGCCAACCCGCCACCGAAAGGCGGCATCAAGGTCGTCCTGCGCGTGCAGCCGGAAAATTGGGAGGTGCCGCGCGATTCGTTTTTTCAGAATAATTTTTTCCTGCTGCCCAAACTGGTCGAGACCGTGCGCACTTTCGTGAAAGCGGGCGGGGCGCGGCATTTGATTGACCTGTATTGCGGCGTCGGATTTTTCGGGATCGAGACGGCGGATGCCGTGGATTCCTTCGTGGGGGTTGAATACGACCAACCCGCCATTAGCGCCGCCCGCAAAAACCTTGAAACCCGGAAAATCCGGAACGGCGAGTTCATTTCCGCCAAGGTGGAGGACGTGCTGCCGGAGTTGTTGCAAAGATTTTCGCCGGAAAAGACCACGGTCATCCTCGATCCGCCGCGCAAAGGCTGCTGGCCGGCGACCCTGGAATTGCTGCGCCAGACAAGACCGGCGCAGGTGATTTATGTTTCGTGCCATCCGGCAACGATGGCGCGGGATTTGAACATTTTATGCGGCGACGGTGTCTTTAACTTGGCACAGGTGCAGCCTTTGGATATGTTCCCCCAAACCCAACATGTCGAGTGCGTGTCAGATATGCGCCGACAAAACTGAACCGGCCAGCGGCTGGTTCAAAAATTCAACTTAAAAGACCGATGCCAAACGAAAATCAGAAGGATCCGCGAGGAAACTTTGCCGTGCGCCATTTGCCGTGGCTGCTCGGCGCCGCCATGCTGGTGGTTTATCTGTGCACGTTGAACCCATGGGTGACGTTGCTGAACCTGGGCGAGGTGGCGAATGTTTCCGGGTGGACCTGGCAGCCGCAGCTCACCAATCCCATCCTGTTTCTGGTCAAGCTGCCTTTCCATTTATTGCCGGCGGGTAAAATACCGCTGCTCTTAAACATCTTTTCCGCGGTATGCGCGTCGCTGGCGCTGGTCATGCTGGCGCGTTCCATTGCGATTTTGCCACACGACCGCACGGAAATAGAACGGCGACGCGAACGCAGTGATTTCTCGTTTCTGACCGGGAGCATGGCAATTTTTCCGCCCATCCTCGCCGTGGTGCTGGCCGGCCTGCAACTGGGTTTTTGGGAGAACGCAACGAGTTTTACCGGTGAATCTTTTGAATTATTGCTGTTCGCCGGAGTCATCTGGCAATTGCTGGAATATCGCCTGGATGAGGCTCCCGGGCGGCTCTTCGTCGCGGCATTTATTTTTGGCGCGGGCATGGCGGAAAATTGGGTGTTCGTCGGTTATTTTCCCATTTTCATCACCGCCATCATCTGGCTGCGCAAACTGGAATTCTTCAACCTGCGGTTTCTGGCGCGCATGACCTGGTGTGGCTTGGCGGGAATTTTGTTTCTGTTTCTGTTGCCGGTCATCACCCTCCTTTCCGGCAAATTTCATTTGAGCCTGTGGGAAGCGCTGCATCCGGCTTTAGCGGCGGAATGGTCGTTAATCCTGTCGCTTTCAAACAACATGGTGTGGCATCAACTGGGGCTGGTGTCGCTGACAACCCTTTTGCCGGTGCTGGTGATGTCCATTCGCTGGAGTTGGAATTTCGGTGACAGCAGCCAGACTGGAACCGCCCTGGTGAATTATCTTTTTTATTTCGTCCACGCAGTATTCTTCACCGTGTGCGTCTGGGTGATGTTTGACCCGCCGTTCAGCCCGAGCCAACTTGGCCTGGGTTTCTATCCTTTTGCCGGGGCACAGGCGCTCACTCTTTATTATCTCGCGGCTTTGAGCATCGGTTACTATTGCGGTTACTATCTGCTGGTCTTTGGCAAAGATCCCGTGCGTTCACGGAGAACCAACACCCGTCCGGACCCGGCACTGCCACAAAGTTTGATGTGGCTGTGCCCGGTGATCGTGGGCGGTACTTTCACCTGCGCCGCGCTGGCCATCGGACTGTTGATCTACAAAAACGCGCCGATGATTCGGGCCGTCAACGACGACACCCTGCTAAAATACGCCCGGTTCACCACGCACAATTTGCCGCCCGGCGGGGCCATTTTATTAAGCGATGTGGACGCCGCCTACAACCAGCCCGTCCACGCGTATATCATTGAAGCCATGCTGGCACGCGAAGGACGCGCAAAAAATTATCCGGTGGTGGACTCACTGGCCCTGAAATATTCTCCTTACCAAGTGTTTCTGCACAAGCGTTTCCCCGCCATCTGGCCGCAATTGTTCAAGGAAAAGCGGCCAGTGGTCCTCAACGATATCGGACTCCTCAGCCTGCTGAACCTGCTCGCCAAGTCCAATAACATTTGCTACCTCAACCCCAGCTTCGGCTACTACTTTGAATCCTTTTACCAGGAACCGCATGGGTTGAATTACGCGATGAAAAGGTTGCCGGCGGACACTTTACTCCCGCCATCGCCAGATAAAAACCTGATCGCTGAAAATGAAAACTTCTGGGCGGAGGTGACCAAATCCGTTTCGCCCGCCATTGAAGCCGCCCTGACTCCGCCCGATCCAAACTTCCGGATGAATTTTGCCGACTGGCTGATAATGCATTTGCATGGTTTGGTGGAACCCAATCTCAACGCGATTTACGTCGGCACCATCTATTCGCGCGGGCTTGATTTTTGGGGCGTGCAACTGCAACGCGACGGCCAGCTCGACCTGGCAGCGGCCAATTTCACCACCGCGCAAACCCTGAATCCCGACAATGTCACCGCCGGCATCAACCTGGAATTCAACCGAAAAATTCGCGCCGGGACGATTCCGCCGATTGACCTGTCGCGGGTCGGGTCTGATCAGTTTGGCAAAGCACGCAATTGGCAGGAAATCATCAACGCCAACGGCCCGTTTGACGAAATCAGCTTCACCTTTCAAGACGGATTGATTCTGGCCAACGGGAACGGATTTTTTCGCCAGGCGGTCGTGCCGTTCACCCGCGTCCGCCAGCTTGCGCCCGACAATCTCAATGTGCGCCTGCAACTCGCTCAGGCTTATATTATCAACCGGATGCCGGATCGCGCGTTGGAAGTTTTGCATGATCCGATCACGCAGCCGGCGAGATTTTCTTTGACGGCCGATAACACCACCGGCCTGAACATCCTGGCTGCCGCCGCTTATTTCCAAAAAAACGAAAATACCCGCGGCCTGGACCTGCTCGAAAGCGAAATGCGGCGCCATCCGGACGATGACAAACTGCTCACCGCCAGTGTGCAAGCCTGCATGCTTCATGGGCTTTACACCAATGCGCTCGCCATCATCAACCGTAAACTCAGGCAAAGCCCCGATGATCCAAAATGGATTTTTGCCAGGGGCTACGCGGAATTGCAGACTGCCGATTACCATCCTGCCATTGCGTCGCTCACCCGCGTTCTGGAGCTCCAGACCAACAACCCGACCGCGCGGTTCAACCGGGCGCTGGCTTATCTTGACAGCGGCAACCTGGACGCAGCCCAAGCCGACTACAGCCAGTTGCAAGCCAGCTACACCAATTCAGTCCAAGTGGCCTTTGGCCTCGGCGAAATCGCCTGGCGCCAGCACGACACCAATGAAGCCATCCGTAATTACAAAGTTTACCTCGCCAACGCCCCGACCAACACCGCGGAAGCCACCAACGTCATCACGCGGTTGCGTGAACTCCAAAAGTAAATCATCCTGAACGCGCCATGCGCGTCACGCACATCATCACGCGGCTCGTCATCGGCGGGGCGCAGGAGAACACTGTCGCGACCGTCCTCGGTTTGCGCCAAAAATCCGGCGTCGAAGTCAGCCTGATTTCCGGACCAACGTCCGGCCCGGAAGGCACGCTGGAACCGGAAATCAAAAAAACCGCCGGCTTGCTTACGCTGGTTCCCGAACTCGTCCGCCCGGTTCACCCGCTGAAAGATTTCATCGCCCTCCGCAAATTGGAAAAAATCCTACGGGAACAGAAACCGCACATTGTTCATACCCACAGCGGCAAAGCTGGAATCCTCGGACGCCTCGCCGCCCGGCGCGCAGGGGTTCCCATCATCATCCATCACATCCACGGGCCTTCGTTCGGAAACTTTCAAGGCACGTCAGCCAACTTTATTTTTACCGCCGCGGAAAAATACGCCGCCCAGGCGACCAGCCATTTTTTTTGTTCCGCCGGCGCGATGGCGAGGCTTTATCTTGCCGCCGGGATTGGCAAACCGGAAATGTTCACGCGCATTTTCAGCGGGTTCACACTCGAACCGTACCTGAACGCCACGAACGATCTGGCGCTCCGCAAACAACTGGGACTCGCCGAAGAGCATTTTGTCATCGGCAAGATCGCGCGACTCTTCAAACTCAAAGGTCATGCCGACTTGCTGGCGGCGTTCGCCGGAATTTTCCCGCAGCTCCCGCAGGCGCGACTGCTCTTCGTGGGCGACGGGGCGTTGCGCGGCGACCTGGAAAATCAAGTCCGCGCGCTGGGACTCCATGGCAAAGTCATCTTCACCGGCCTGGTCCCGCCGGGAGAAGTGCCGCGCTACGCGGGCATCATGGATTGCGTCGCCCATCTGTCTGCGCGCGAAGCGTTGTCGCGCGCCCTGCCCCAGGCACTGGCCGCGGGAAAACCGGTGGTCGCCTACGATTTTGACGGTGCGGATGAAGTCTGCATCGAAAACGAGACCGGCTTTTTGATCCGCACCGGCGACGTTGAAAATGCCGGGCAAAAATTGTTGCAGCTCGCCCGCCAGCCCGGGCTGCGGGAACAATTGGGACGGCGCGGGCGGAAATTCGTCCGCGAAAATTTCCCGGTCGAAAAAATGGTGGATGACCAATACAATGTTTACCTGAAACTTGCCGCCGAACGCGGCATCCACGCGTGACTTTTCCCTACAACTTTTTCACCGCCGCTTTTGCGGGGGCGTTTTTGACGACGCTGCTCGCGCTGCCACTTTGGCGCAAATGGTGCCTGCGCATGAATCTCGTGGACGATCCCGGCCACCGCAAAATCCATGATTCGCCGGTTCCGCTCGCCGGTGGTTTTGCCGTTTTGACGGGCTTTTTTTTGCCGCTCGCGGTGGGCGCAGCCCTGCTCAAGCTCGGAATCGTAAAAATCTCCTCCGCCGGATTGATTGTCCACGGCATTGACCGGCGGGCCACGGAACTTGGCGTCATCGCCTTCGGCGCCGTGGCCATCACGATTCTCGGCTGGCTGGACGACAAGCACGAATTGAAACCGTTGATTAAATTCACCGGCCAATTCCTGATCGCCCTGCTCGTCGCGACGGCCTGCAAACGCATCACCCTGTTTGTCCATAGCGAAATTTTCAGTTACGCCATCACGATTTTCTGGCTGCTGACCGTGATGAATGCCTTCAATTTCATGGATAACATGAACGGCCTGTGCACGGGGCTTGGCGCGATTGGCGCGTGGAAGTTCGCCATCTTTGCCAGCGTGGAGGGCGAATACCTGGTGACCATCATCGCGCTGCTCACCAGCGGCGCGCTGCTCGGGTTCCTGCCCTACAATTTTCCCAAGGCCGGCTCGTTCCTCGGCGATGCCGGCAGCCATCTCACCGGCTACCTGCTCGCCGTGCTGGCGATTCTCCCGCACTTTTACAGCAAACAAAATCCGCATCCCCTCGCCGTGCTCACGCCGCTTTTCGTGCTGGCCGTGCCGTTGATTGACCTCGCGCAAGTGTGCCTGTTTCGCACGCTGAATAAAAAGCCCTTTTGGATCGGCGACAACAATCATCTATCGCACCGCCTCGTGCGCGCCGGTTTCAGCCGCGTGAATGCCGTGCTGATCCTCTGGCTGCTCGCCATCGTCATCGGTCTGATCGCCTTTTCCTTCTATTTGTGAAAGCTTGTTTTGCTTGCCCGCGGCAGCCGCTCCACTAGCTTGATCGCGTGAAAATTCTCTTCATCGGCGATATTGTGGGCGAACCCGGACGCAGGGCCGTCAAAGATCTGGTGCCCGGATTGCGCGAAAAGCATTCACTCGATTTTGTCATCGCCAATGGCGAAAATTCCGCCGGCGGCAACGGCATCACGCCCAAAATCGCCGGGGAAATTTTTTCCGCCGGCGTGGATGTCATCACCAGCGGCGACCATTTGTGGGATCAGAAGGAGGTTCTGGAATTGCTCGCGAATGAAAGCCGCTTTTTGCGTCCGCTGAATTATCCGGCGGGAACTCCCGGCTCCGGCAGCGGGATTTTTGAAGTCAGGAATCCAACCGCGAAAACCCAAGGTCCGGTTTTGATCGGCGTATTGAATGCACAGGGCCGGACGTTCATGCAACCACCATTGGACAACCCTTTTTCCACCGCCTCCGACGAGGTGAAAAAACTCCGGGAACGGACCAAACTCATTTTCGTGGATTTTCATGCCGAGGCGACCTCGGAGAAAATCGCCTTCGCTCGTTTTCTCGACGGGCAAGTCAGCGCGGTCGTGGGCACCCACACCCATGTGCAAACGGCGGACGAACAGATTTTTCCCGGGGACACGGCATACTTAACTGACGCGGGTTTCACCGGCCCGCATGACAGTGTTTTGGGCCGCGAAATCGAACCGGTCATTAAACGTTTTCTCACCGGCGTGCCGCAGCGGTTTGAAGTGGCCAAAAACAAGGTGAAGCTGCATGGCGCCGTCATTGAAATTGAGGAAACCACCGGTCGGGCGACTAATATCCTGCG
>Ga0116129_1001808_pt1 | contig 11394 bp, 8 predicted proteins | sample June2015DPH_17_2_FD_89732 | JGI IMG/M metagenome (GOLD analysis project Ga0116129, IMG submission 89732) | Peatland microbial communities from SPRUCE experiment site at the Marcell Experimental Forest, Minnesota, USA - June2015DPH_17_10 | ecosystem: Environmental > Terrestrial > Soil > Wetlands >...
GAAAGGCGCGCTCATCGAAACCTATGATGTCATCCAGATTATTTGATTGCTCACCCCGCCCGTATAGATGGCGGCTTCCGTGATGCCGCTGCCGCGCTTTGATCGTGGGAGTGAATGCGAACTCTGTTCATCGCTCACCCTCATGCGCCCTACTGAATCAAATCCCCCACAGGATCATCGAATGCGGGAATGGATTCGGCAAGGACTGCCAATTGAAAGCGCGATCCTTGCCGTGTGCTTAGCGCAGTTCATCCGGTCAATATTCGAGTGGGACCGATAAGGCGTCGGTGGTGGACTTACCCCACAGTGCACTCTGCGCCTCGGGCGTGCTCTTTCCCCACAGCGCGGACTTTCCCCACAGCGCGCTGTAGCCTTCGGGGTCGCTCTCGCCCCACAGTGCGGTCTTGCCCCACAGCGCAGCTGTGCTGTTGCCAGAAGCAAGAAAGGCGTTGTTTCCGTAGACGCTGGCCGCCGACCATGGCCCGGTTTGACCCCACAGCGCAGTCGGATTGATCACCGCAGTCGTATCACCCGTTGTCGCGTTATACGTCGCAATCGGTGACATTGCCGTGCCCGGTGGAACAGATCCGCCATTCACCAATGCAGCGTTCAGGGTCTTCAGAATGTCCAGGTAGCCGGCGCCGATGGTGAATACATCGTAGTTTGCGTTGTAAACAACGCCTTCATCGATCACGCTGCTGGTGGCCGGGAAGTAGCTGCGGTCGCCATTGACCATGACCAGGGCCTTCACCTTGTCGGGGGTAAGGCTGGGCGCGCCCTGAAGAAGGTCGGCTATGGCTCCGCTGGTAACGCCGGTAGCCATGCTGGTGCCGCTCAGGGGAAAATAATCGACCGAAGGGGTCTGCGCCCCGTTGGTTTGATAGAAGGAATAGAGCGTATAGAAGGAAGGGTTCTGCACTGCGAGCGAGTCACCTTCGAACTCAAGGCTGGTTACAAGATTGCCTGGAGCAACAATGTCCGGTTTAATTACGTCATCAATGAACGACGGCCCCTTTGAACTGTAGCTTGCGATCAGGTCGTCGTTGATTGCGGGCGTCTCCATTGTACGCATTGCGCCCACGGTAAGGGCGTAAGGGTCGTTTCCGGGCGAATTGATCGTGCCGTAACCCTCAGGATTGAGGTTGAGATCGCGGCCATCGTTGCCGGCAGCCACCACAACCACGATCCCTGCCTTCCATGCCCGTTCCACGGCTTGGCAAAGCGGATCGAGCGTATAGCTCTCGTAAATGGGGCGCCCGAGCGAAAGATTGATGACGCGGATGTTCAATGTGTTCTTGAGTGAGATAGCTGCTTCTATCCCTGCGATTACGGACGAATCAGTGCCCGCGCCATTCTCGTCAAGGACGCGCAGATTGATCAGGTTCGCATTCGGGGCGGACCCATGGAATGTGCGGAAGTCAATCGGAGCACTGGAAAGAGCGCCGTTCCCGGCGATAAGGCCAGCGACGTGTGTTCCGTGGCCATAGTGATCCAATGCATCATTCTGACCGGGAACAAAGTTCTGGCTGTACACGATGCGTCCGTTCATCCCCGGAGCCACTTCATTGGGCAGCGAAAGCAGCTGCTCTAACAAGGACAGGGGCTGGCCGGGGGGAAGAAGATTCAGTTCATTGATGCTGAGGTCTGGAACTGGCGTGATGCCGCTGTCAATGACTGCTACGCCGATGTTGGTCCCGACAAGTCCCTTTTGCCAAACGGCGGGAGCATTGATGGGCTCGGACGTATACTCAGCCGCAGTGATGGTGACTTCCTGGCGGGCATTGACAGTGCGATCGAGCGAGATATAGAGGACGTTGGGATCGGATGCAATCTGATTGAGTCCACTTTGGGGAAGGTCCACGACGAGCGCATCAATGGTGCCAAGCGTGGATTTGACAAGGCCGCCAAGCAGAGAGACGAGCAGCGACTCAAGCGAGGTGGGCGCCTGCTTGTACTGAATGATTACCGGCACCGGGGAGGAAGAGCCGGCAGCTGCCGCGTCCGGAGAAATCTTGGGGTTTGTGGCCGCAGAGCCGGCAAATGCTGTAGTCGCGGTGGAAGCAAGAAGAATGAATTCCAAAGGAAAACGCAAGCGGGACATAGGAACTCCAAAGGCATCAAAGATGTATTTCGTGTCATCAAATCATCGTGCCGGCAATATTTCAGCCTGCACCGTCTCTGTTTCCGTTTGGGGGAATTCAACAAATTGATCTTTAATGAGGTAACCAATATGGTGCAATAACACGTTCAGCATTTTGCTGGCACGGAAGTTGTAACAACGACCGGAAGGGGCTGGATAAGGGGCATAAGGAATGGACAAGCCGTGAAGCTCGGTCTGGACCGAATGAAACCCTGCTTGCGTTGTTCTCCTAGTGGCGCGTCAGAGGCTGAGAACTGGTTCAGATGCGGCTGGGATTCGCTGCTTCCGGTGACTGAGCAGCACATTCGGCGGCACGGGAAGAGCATTGAGCAGGGCGAGTGTTGCCGGGTGACGCGCGCGGTCGATCTCGGCAACCGGCAGGGTTTCTGCGATCGCGCCGGCCTCGAGCACGGCGATTCGGTCGCTGAGCTGAAGTACCGAAATCAGGTCGTGGGAGATATATAAGAGCGTCACCCCATGTTCGCGATTGAGAACACAGAGCAGGTCGACAATCTGCGTTTGGGTGACGGGATCGAGAGCACTGGTCGGTTCATCTGCAATGATTAGGGAAGGTCGATGAAGCAGGGCCAGCGCAATAAGTACGCGCTGTGCCTGGCCCACACTGATCTGCGACGGTTTGCGCAGAAGAAACTCTGCATCCGTGGGAAGTTGCACTTCAGCAAGAAGCGTCTGCAGCCGTTGCTGCAGGGCGGCTTGGTCACGTCTTTCGTGGGCCTTCCAGGCTTCGTTGAAATGGGCCTTTAAGCTGATGGCCGCATTGAGGGCGGTCATAGGGCTTTGCGGAATCAGGCCAATGCGCCGGCCGCGAAACTTGCGAAGATCGCGCTCCGGGAGGGCGAGAAGATTCTGCCCATCGAGGATCACTTGGCCGCTAACGCGCCCCCCGCGCCAGGGAAGCAGGCCCAGCAGAGACTGAACCAATGTGCTTTTGCCGGCGCCGCTGGAGCCAACAAGCGCAAGTACCTCGCCCCGACGCAATTGGAACGCGACGTCATGTAGCACCGTCCTCTCCCGATACCCGGCTTGTAGGGCCACGCGGAGAACAATGTCGTCGCTCATCGCGCACCAGCCAGGCGAAGACTCTCGGCATCCCAAACCAGGTTCGGTTCGAGTCGGGCTGGATCGACGCCCTGAAGGCGCGGCGAAACGGCGAACAGAATGTTTGGGTAGACGAGGTAGATGAATGGCTGCTGGTCAGCAACAATCTGCTGCACCTGATCGACAGCCTGCTTGCGTTCCGCGTCCTTCAGACTAGTGGCTTGCAAATTCATGGCGCGATCAATCTCTGCTTCCCACTTTGTGGCGGGGGTTTTCTCCGACGGATTCCATTGGTGGTTGGGCGACGAACTAAGCCAGACATTCATCATTGCGTTGGGATCCGGATCGACATTCTCCAGGCCGAGCAGACAAGCTTCATAGTCCTGGGTGTGCATAAGTCGTTCAATGAGGGCAGGGAAGTCCAGCGCCACCACCGTGACCTCCATGCCCAGCGATTTCAGATCTTCTTGAATAAGCGTGGCCATCTTCTGACGGGCTGCATTGCCTGCGTTCGTCAAGATAGAGAACTTTACTGGATGTCCCGACGCATCTTGGAGGAGCGCGCCATTCAGATGAAAGCCGGCTCCTTTGAGAAGCATTCGAGCTGCTGCGACGTCTTCATGCGGAACGGAGATCGTGCCGTTGTACCAGGTACTATTGGCGGGCGAGATGAAACTGTACGCCGGTGTGGCATGGCCCTGATAGGCGATGCGTGCCAGGTCCGCGCGATGGATGGCGCGGGAGACAGCCACACGAAATGCCTGGTTTTGGAACCACGCTTTTTCCCATAGAGGAAGCTGAGCGGCCGCAGACTGATTGAACCACATCTGTTCGGTGTTGAGGGAAGGTCCAAGATCACGGACAGCATTAGGGGTTTTCTGCTTGAGCAATCCGAAATAGTCAGGCGGAAGGCTATCGATAAGGTCATATTCGCCGCGCTGAAAAAGGCGAATCTCCTGTTCGTGGTTGTCCAGAACGTCAAGACGCACGCCGGATGCGTAAGGCAGGGCGGCGCCGCCGTTGTCTCGCCGGTAATAGCATGGATTGCGGCCAAGCCGAACGTATTGGGAACGACGGTAGTCCGCAAGCACAAAGGGCCCCGCGGTGACCCGGCCTTCGCTGGGACGCTCTGCAGGCTCGATTGCGATCTCGTCAAAGACCTTTTCGATGCCGATAACGCGTTGAGGAAGATGCACGATCACAGTGCGAGGATCAGGAGTATCCACAGTGACGGAAGCAGAAGCGAGGAACTCTTCAGCAACCGGCGCTGCTGTGGCGGGAAGCAGGACGCGGCGAATGGACCACGCCGCGTCCTTCGCTGTCAGGCTGGTTCGATCAGAGAACTGAAGGCCGGGACGCAGCTTGAAGATGACCGTTCGGCCGTCAGGAGACAGGCTCCAACTCTCCGCCAGTCGGGGTTCTACTTTCTGGGTTGAGCGATTGAAGCGCAGCAAAACGCCTGCGGTGAGATAGCGAACAAGTTCGGACTCCTGGTCATCAACCTTGGCCGGGTCAAACGTCTTGGGATCGTATCCGATGGTCCACACCAACTCCCCGGGAAGGCGCGGCTCGGCCTGGCCCGCGCAAGATGAAGCGCAGGTTGCGGCCAGCAGGATAAGAACGAAATAGGCCTGGAGGGAGTGTAAACGCATCAATAGACCTCGGCAGCAATGGATTCAATAAGAAGCAGGACAACAATGAGCAGCGCGATGGGCAGATAGACCCATCCGGTACTCACAAGCATGGCGGAGTTATCGAGCTCGAACAGCATGCCGCCCCAGGAGGGGAGCGGCTCTCCAATGCCGAGCCCGAGCGCGCCAAGGTTTGCTTCGGCAATCACAAATGCCGGAATGCTGATCAAGAACTGCGGAAGCAGCAATGGGTAGAGGTTTGGCATGATGTGATGAGCGATTTGATGGCCGCGCAGGCCGGCCGCGCGAGCTTGCAACATCCATTCTGCATCGCGCAGATGAACGGCTCCGCGATAAACGGCTCGAGCGCAGGCGGGCCATCCGAGGGCAGCCAGAACGAGGAAGGTGACGACCGCCGAGTGGGCGGGAGAAGTGGTCAAGGGAAGTGCGGAGCGAACCATCAATAACAGGAACAGCCACGGCAGAGCGAGAAACACGTCGCAGACCAGTATGATTAAGCCGCCGAGCAGAGCCGGGCTGAACGCGGAAAGTGCGCCTACTGCGGCGGCGGCCAGGGTGGTTGCGGCGGCGGCAAGCGTGGCGCCAGCAAGGCTGAGCAGCAAAGCTGCGCTGACTCGGACCATGCGGTCGCGGCCAAGCGCATCGGTGCCCGCAGGATGACGCATGGATGAGGCGGCAAGGGGAAGATCGCGATCCTGATTTGAGTAGCTGGTTCCCGGCGCAGCCAGGACCGCGAAAGCGATCAAAACGAGCGCACCCAACAGCCATGAAGCTACCGAGCGGGAAATCATACGGCTTGCAACTTAGCGGTAGAATTTGACGTCATTCCAGCGAAAGTGACGGCGACGGCCATGATCATGGTGACCGCAAGCAGCACCGGGAGATCGCGATTCATGGCTGCGTTCCATGCCAGCTGGCCGATCCCGGAAACGCTGAAGATAACTTCGACGGGCACCAGAGTGCTGAGCGCAGTCACCAGAGAGAGCGTCGCAAGCGCGAACAATTGGGGAAGAATGTTGGGAAAAATGTGAGCAACTACCAGTCGAAGAGTGGGGATGCCCTGTGCACGCGCCTGCAGCACATGCGGATCGCGCCAGGCCTTGCGCAGAATACGATCTAAAAATTTGAAGTCGCGAGCCGCAAGCAGCAGCGTCATGACAAGAACCGGCCCCCCACTGCCGGCAAGAAGGCAAATGGTGGCCATGGCCGCGGTAGGCACCGCCAACAAGAGCGCGGCTGGAGCGTGCCAAAGCAGAGATAGATGATGACCGGCGCTAGAGACCAGTGCCGTGCAAAGAGAGAGCATCCAGCCGAGGGTGATGGCGCGCAACAGCAGCAGCCCGGTTACGGCCAAGCGAGGCTCCACAAGCTCAACAACGGGAACTTCATACTCGCGGGAGAGCCCAAGACTGCCTCGCTTCCAGGCTGAGATTTCATTCAACAGCGTTTGGTTGAGCGAACTGTTTCGCGCCGCCTCGGCCGACAGCTCGGCACGTGCGGCGCTTGCATATCGTGCGTCCATCTCGCGAGAGTCGCTGAAATAGCCAGGCGCAAAGCGAATCAGAATGGTGGAACCCAGCATCACGAGCATGACCATGGCGAGTGTTCGAAACAGCCTCTTCAACAGCCGGATCGCGGCTCTCATAATGCCGCTACCCTTTCCCGAGAAAAATCTATCTTCCCTCTGCCCTCAGGCGCCGGAACGCGCAGTGCATTTTGTAATGCAGCAGAAAACTTCGATTCAATCGTTTGAAGAGCGAGGAGATGATCCTTGGAAAACGCGGCGCTTTGAGCCGAGTACAGGGTGAGCACGGCGAAAACGGAGCCGTTCGCCTGATGAAGCGGTATGGATAGTGCCGAACTGGTTGCAGTCAAAAGTCCTGACGCGGAGATGTAATTTGGCTCAACCGTCGGATTTCCATTGATGATGGGGCGTCCGTTCTCTGCAACCCAGCCGGAGAGACCTTCTTCGAGGGCCGACGGGTTCATGGAGAAGGCTCGTCGGTCTGCGCAGTCAATGAATTTCGGTTCCAGCGAGTCGCCCGACCTTAGATAGATTGCCAAGCAATCGTACGCAATCAGAGGCCGCAGTCGCATGGCCACGATCGAACTCAGTTCGGTTGCGGTGAGTGCGCTACCGAGCATGCCGCTTAACTCCAGAACTTCTTCTGCCAGTTGCAGTGCGGCCTCGACAATGTCGGCTGATCCAGATCGTGTCGCGCGATCGATGGACCCCGGATCGGGTTCGTTTGCTTCCGGTTCGAAGCCCGCGCCCGGAGCTGCCCCGCGATCAATGAACATCTCGGTCTTCAAAGGCTCGATCTGCTCAATCTGCTGGCGGGCTTTTTCTTCCAGCTCAAGGTAATGCTTTTCCAGCAGCTCAACGACTCGGGGATCAAATTGAATACCAGCTCTGCTTTTTACAAAGGCTATGGCCTCATCGAGCGGCAGAGCCTTGCGATAGGGCCGCTCGGAGGCAAGCGCATCGAAGCAGTCGACGGCGGTGAGCAGGCGCGCTCCGATCGGGATATCTTCACCCTTCAAGCCGTCGGGGTAACCCGTGCCATCCCATGCTTCGTGATGCGAGCGCACGATGGGCACCACCGGATACGGGAAGCGAACGCGGGCCATGATATCGGCGCCGACCGCGGGGTGGATCTTCATTTTTTCGAATTCTTCGGGGGTCAGCTTTCCGGGCTTGTTGATGATGTATTCCGGCACCGCAAGTTTGCCGATGTCGTGGAGGAAGGATGCAGTCAACAAAGCCTTCATAAGAGACTCATCGAGGCCCATCAACTTCCCGAGTTCCGCAACATACACCCGCACACGCATCAGGTGGCGATAGGTGTTCTTGTCTTTGGCTTCGATGGCCATCGCCAGGCCTTCAATGGTGCGCAGGTGCAGGGCTTCCGTATCCTTGGCATGTTGCTCGCGATCACGCACGATGGCCATTTGTGCAGAATAGGCGCGGTAGACAGTGTAGACCATCGGGATGAGCAACAAGGACGTCATCCAGCCATAAGTAATGCCGATGAAGTACGCAGTGGCAGCCAGGACGGCGCCGACGATGTAGAACGGGAAAAACCAAAGGAAATCCCGTCGCCACAGGAGGAAGGGGTTCGTCCTCTGGTCCCAGGCAAGGACCAGGGCGAGCGGAATGGTATTGGAAAAGAAATAAATCGTCGCCGCTGCAGCCAGGGCTGGAGCTACTTCGCAGTGCAACTTGAGCAGCCGCTCGAACCCTTGCCATGCGAATATCGTGGCCGTGGAAAGGTTGGCGGAATTAAACAGAATCTGAAGCAGCGTGAAAGGCTTGATCACTCGAAAGCGGCTCTGTGCAATGACGCTGCAAACCGCCAGGCTGACGGCCTGAATCGGCGACAGCTGCAGAATGCCGAGCAGGATAAAGGGGAAATTTAGAGACATGGTGCCTTCGCTCTTGGGCAGGCCTACCTTCATCCCCGAACTGACGAGGATGGCGGTCAGATACACAAAGAAGCGAACCCATTGATGAGCCGGGTGGTCAAGGATCGACCACACGTTGGCAATGCCGCCAACGACTGCCAGGCACACCAGAGCTTTGATGCGAAACGCCATAATTCGTTCTCAAGTGGTTTCTCTAGGGTGACGTGCGACCTGTTCGAAAGCCGGCTAACGCGATCTGCACGAACCTCAGATATGAGTGCTTCGACCCACCGATACGCTGTACGTTACCTTTGTCAGGTTCAAAGCCCAATTAGACTTTGGTGGGAGCGCTGACCCGACAGGGGGATACGGAAGCTCGTTATTGGTGATGTCTCTCGGGGGGGGAACCTCCGGACGGGTCTCCACCGATACGCTCGACAGAAGTCGGAATCTTTCCCCATGTGCATCCGGTGAGAAAGGCCCGGGCATTGCAGGCCCGAAACAGCAGGACTCAATGAGGAGTGAGTAAGGTTAATTAAAGAGTGTGCGCGCTCTCCCTGCAGCCGTGGCGGGCCAGTCATCACGGGAATGACTGTGCACACCACCTTTCGAGCAGCTCCGGCATCAGATGAGTAGCTGCTCATGGGGTCAAGCCCGATGGGCAATCTCTGGTGCTCGTTCCGAAATTGGCGGAAGTGCGGTAAATCTATTAAACATGGAGATGTAAAGTGAAGAATAAATTGATCTTATTGGTGTGCCTCGCAACCGCTCTCTCTGCTGCCCAGGCGTTCGCTCAGAATGAGTCACCGTCGCTCGAGCCTGTCTCCCGCGCTGCGCTTGACGGGGCGCCCATCGCCTTTATCTATGTATCGAGCACTTCAGAAAGCGGAGCCAATGAGGTCCAGGCCTTTGTCGCGTCAATGACGGGAAAGCTCACCCCAGTTCCTGGTTCGCCGTTCCAGGAAAATGTAACCAGTATGGCGGTCAATGGGAAATACCTATTCGCCGCGAATTCGAATGGATTTGATATCGATTCATACTTGATTGAACCAGATGGTGCGCTGAGTTACGTGACGTCGTTCAATGACGCCAACTCGGAGGATTGCAACTCCCTGGGTCCGGTGTTTCTTGACCATACCGGATCGACGCTTTATGACATGGACTTTAAGGGCAGCGGCTGTTCCAACAACACCTATGAGTCCTTCACACTCAATAAAGCAAACGCCCATCTCGAACAACTCGGGAGCAGTGGCCCGAATAGTTGGCTAGATCTTTCCGCCAGCTTCATCGGCAACAATCAATACGCATACTCCGCAGCATGCAGTGGGAATATGTATTGGGGCATCTACGGATTTAAGCGCGAAAGCGATGGGATGCTCACACAGGCGGTGATCAGAGCCACTCCCCCGAGCGCGCCCAAGGGCTATTTCTACTGCCCTTCGCAAGCGGCCGCGGATCCTTCAAACCATGTGGCGATTTCCATGCAGCCGGTCGATCAGCAGACATTCAGCCCGGACAAACCGGTTCAGCTGGCCACTTTTACCGCCGCGGCAAACGGAAACCTGAGCACCACCAGTACCGCCGAAAACATGCCTGAAACCTCAGTCGGGAGCGTGACCGATTTAAATATGGCGCCCTCCGGGAAGTTGCTGGCAGTGGGGGGAACGGGCGGTCTGCAAGTCTTCCATTTCAACGGAGCAAGCCCCATCACGGCTTATACTGGCCTGTTGACGAAGGATGAAATTGATCAATTCTTCTGGGACAATCAGAACAATCTGTATGCGATTAGCCGGACGGCGGGAAAGTTGTTTGTCTTTACCATAACTCCCTCCGGCTATCACCAGGCGTCAGGCTCACCCTACTCAATTGGTCATCCGCGAAATATTATTGTTCAACCAAAATTGTAGAGGATCGGTTGAAATGCGGCAGATCGCAATTTTGGGTCCGACCCTCGGGCCCGCCGGCTTGTATTGCCAGCCGGATATGGATGGGCTCGACGTCCAGGGTATCGCGTTTGAGAGTCGCGGCTCGCTCCTAGCGCAGAACATGCGGCGAATCGTCCCACAAACAGCGCAAACAGCGCGCCGGCTATTGCCAGCCGCCTCCCAGGGCGCTATAGAGCTGGACCAGCGTCAGCGCCTCGCCCTGCTGTGCAGTCACCAGGTTGAGCTGCGCGGAAAAGAGATTCGAGTCCGTCGTCAGTACTTCAAGATAGCTCGTTGAACCTCCCTGGTAACGCATTCGCGCCAGGCGTGTTGCGTCCTGCGCAGCGGCCACCAGCATTTCCTGCTGTTCGCGATACGTGCGCTGCTTGTTTAGCGCGATCAGGGCATTTGAAACATCGCGGAAGGCTCCAGCGATGGTCTTCTGATAGTTGAGCACCATCTCCTGTTTGGTTTCCTGCGATAGTTGCAATTGCCCGCGCAGCTTTCCTCCTTCAAACAGAGGTTGCGCCAGAGTTCCAAGTCCATAGACGGTCTGGCCCGCAGTACTGAAGATGCTGCCCAGAGTGTCTCCCCCCACTCCTCCTGAAGCGCTGATCGACAGGCTGGGAAAAAACTGCGCGCGCGCGACACCAATTTGCGCGTTGGCCGAGATAAGAGTAGCTTCGGCCTGCTGAATGTCAGGACGGCGCTCCAGTAGCTGGGAAGGCAATCCGGTAGGAAGATCCTGCGGAGGAGGCGTAAGCGCGGCAGGGTCCTTATGCACGACAGGGCCCGGATTCTCCCCCAATAGAAGCGTAAGGGCATTCTCCTGCTGCTGAATCTCCTGCTCCAGTTGCGGCACCTCGGACGTTGCAGTGTAGAGTAGCTGCTCGGCTTGGCGGACATCGGATAGAGGAACGGAACCGCCCTTCTCAAGTCTCTTGGTCAAGTCGACCGAATCCTGCCTGGCCTTCAAAGTATCTCTGGTAATTTCCAGTTCACGATCCAATGCGCGAAGTTGCAAATAGGCCGTTGCAACCTGCTGAACGAGCGTCATGCGCACTGCGCGCTGGGCCCAGGTTTGCGCCAGAAGCTGCGCGCGCGCGGCCTCGGTCTGCTTCCGATAGAGGCCCCAGAAGTCGGGCGTCCATGCCGCAGAAAGATCAAACGATCCCTCTACGAGCGGACTGCTGATCGAAGTTCCGACCAGCGA
>Ga0116129_1001809_pt1 | contig 11393 bp, 7 predicted proteins | sample June2015DPH_17_2_FD_89732 | JGI IMG/M metagenome (GOLD analysis project Ga0116129, IMG submission 89732) | Peatland microbial communities from SPRUCE experiment site at the Marcell Experimental Forest, Minnesota, USA - June2015DPH_17_10 | ecosystem: Environmental > Terrestrial > Soil > Wetlands >...
CGTTCCGGCGCCAATGGCCACATCGGTTGGCTGTTCCACGCTTCGGTAAGATCCGTCCGCGCCGCGGCCAGATGCGAGTTGAAACTCTGCCAGCCCGGTTCCGTCACCGTGTTGGCGTAACCGCCGCCGCGCGCCGCCCAGGCGGCGATGATTTCGTGTTCGCCGTCCAAAGTCAGGGCCAGCCAGCGATAACCCGGGCCGGCATCATGGACAATGGCGCAAACCTCCGGCGCGTGACGCCAAAAAAAATTGTAACCCCAATTGTTGATAAAAATTTCGGCGATTTCCTGCTGGTCATTCGTGGTGAAACTCCCGTCCTGGAAACATTGCCGCAATAGTGGCAAGGCTGCCGCCTCATACCCATATGCCACAGTGGCATTCCCGGAATTCACCCGCTGTTGAAGTCGCGCGCTTAACTCGATATTCGCATTAAATTCGGGATAAGCCTTGTGGTGCGACCCCTTGAAGCCTTTCAGCGCCCGTTTATATTGTCTGATGGCATCGGTGGAAGTTTCTGCGCAACTGGCCACCGCAGTCAGCACCAACGGATCGGTACAATTCGTATCCTCCGATAATTTTTCACTCTCATCGTTGAGCGACATGTCATTAGTCGCCGCGCTGCCGCCGTAGTTGCGTGCAATCCATGTTTCCATGAACTTCACCACCTCTGCGTCGCATTCAGGATTGCGCTGGCCGCGCTGTTCGTAACCATCAAGCCATTGACGGGTGCGAAAATCCCGGGCGCGCCGGCTGGCTTCCGCCATGGTTGAAGTATTGGTCGTCCAAACCACCGGCTGGCTGGCGACCGCGACCGGCTGCTCGTGCGACCGGTTGGAATATTGTCGCGAATTGAAATTATAAGCGCGTTGATAAGCCCGCTGCCGCTCCTGGGTCGCCACCCGCGCGAAAAAGAACACGAGGGCCATCATGAGTACAAACCCGAACAGAACCAAACCCCAAATGATTGCCGGGTTGGACAGACCGCCGGTCGCCAGCGGCGGCGGCGTTGACGGGGCGGTGCGATATCCATGTTGGATCACCGAATCCAGCGGCTGCCAATCCAGCGCGCCGGCGAGCTGCACATATTCGCCGCCGGAAAATTCGCCCGTTTCGCGGCGGCGGGTCAACTCTTCCAGGCTGAATTCACCCAGATTTTCTCCCTGGCGGCGGACTTTGTATTTCATAGCTGGAAAAGTTTTGGCGGCCTTCCATCAGCCCCACAACTGGCGGTCCAGCGAGCGGAACTGGATCGCCTCGGAAATATGGTCGCTGTTGATTTTCTCCGCCCCGGCCAGATCCGCAATCGTCCGCGCCACTTTCAATATCCGGTCATAGGCGCGGGCACTGAGGTTGTATTCCGTCATCGCCTGCTTGAGCAGATCGCGCGTCGGTTCGTCGAGTTCGCAGAAGGTTTTCAACTCACGCGACCCCATGCGGGCATTGCAGGTGATGTGTTTCTTGCCGGCGAACCGTGCGTGCTGCAGCTTCCGGGCGGCAATCACGCGCTCGCGGATTTGCGCCGAGGGTTCACCCGGTTGCGCGGCGGACATTTCGCGGAATTTTACCTGCGGCACCTCGATGTGCAGGTCAATGCGATCCAGCAGCGGCCCGGAAATCCGGCCCAGATAATTCTGGATCTCGCGGGGCGAATTTTTTGATTCACCCGGCATTTTTCCGTCCGGCGTCGGATTCATCGCGGCGATCAGCATGAATTGCGAGGGGAAAGTCATTGTGCCGGCGGCGCGCGAAATCGTGACCAGTCCTTCTTCGAGCGGCTGGCGCATCGTCTCCAAAACGCTGCGTTTGAACTCCGGCAATTCGTCGAGAAACAAAACGCCGTTGTGCGCCAGCGAAATCTCGCCGGGGGAGGGATTGATGTTGCCGCCGAGCAAACCGGCATCGCTCGCGGTATGATGCGGCGCGCGGAACGGCCTTTGCGTGACGAGCGCCTGGCCGGATTTCAACAGGCCGACGATGCTGTGGATCTTGGTTGTTTCCAATGCTTCATCCAAGGTCAGCGGCGGCAAAATCGTGGCCAGCCGCTTGGCCAGCATGGATTTGCCGGTGCCGGGCGGCCCGATTAAAAGGGCGTTGTGACCGCCCGCCGCCGCGATTTCCAGGGCGCGTTTTACATTTTCCTGCCCCTTCACTTCGGAAAAATCATTTTCGTCCCCGGACTCGTGTTCGAATAATTTCGCCAGATCCACTTTGGCGGGAGAAATTTTGATTTCGCCCTCCAGAAATTGCGCGGCTTCCCGGAGATTCTGGATGGGAATCACGTTCAGCCCCTTGACCACTGCCGCCTCGGCGGCATTCTCAACGGGAACGAGAAGGCCGGTCTTGCCGCTGGCCAAGGCAGAGAGCGCAATCGGCAACACCCCCTTGACTGGACGCACGGCACCCGTCAACGCCAGTTCCCCAATCGCCACAAAATGGTCCAATTGATCCGTCTCCATCTGTTCGCTGGCCGCCAGCATCCCGAGCGCGATCGGCAGATCAAAACTCGGCCCTTCCTTCTTTACATCCGCCGGAGCCAGGTTGATCGTCGTCTTGCCCATGGGAAATTTAAAACCGGAATTCGACAATGCCGTCGAGACACGATCCTTGGATTCCTTCACAGCCGCATCGGGGAGTCCAACCAGGGCGATGAAGGTTTCGCCATAGCCGCAGTTGACTTCAACTTCGACCCCATAAGCGGCGATCCCGTTGACCGCCGCCGAACATACCCGTGAAAGCATCCGAAATTTATGCGCGAATATGTGCCAAAGAGCAAACAGCTTCTGTGATAAACCTTATCAAGTGGCAACAAATCCTCTCCCGGCCGATGGAAGAGATCTGCGAGTTGCTTTGCTCTGAATCGAATGAGGCCCAGCGGTTGCGACAAAATCCGCCCTTCGCGGGCATTCTCCCGCCGACCAAAGTTTGGGAAGTCAAAGCCCGCTTCCGCCAGGCACCGGCAGGACAGCGGATGCTTACTTTATGAGTGCCCGGTAATATCGCAAAGGCAGGCTGACGGCCGCTGTATCCATGTAAGAAACACTGCCGCCTGTTGCGGTATTGGTTGAAATGGGAACCCAGGTTTTAAGATCGGACGAGGCTTGAATGACGACGTTGGAGCCGGTGGGCGCGGACAATTGGATATTGAAGCCTTTCGGAGTCAGGCCGATTCCCGACGTAACGAAATTTACCACGTTTGAAACGGTGGAGACTAAGACAATTACCGTAGCGCTGCTGCTGACTGCGGAAAGATTGACGGCATTGGTGACTCGCAATGAATAATTTCCCGCATTTGCAGAAGAGAGACTATTAATCGTCAGCGTGCTGACCGTGCCAACAAGCGCATTAACATTCACAACAGTTGTATTTGTTGTCGGAACCGGTTGCCCATTGCAATACCAATATAATTTCATCGGCGTAAGGCTGGCCGCAGTTGCAGTAATGATGGCAGTGCCTCCATTTTGGACAGATAAGCCCAAAGGTTGGACAACGATGTATGGGGCGCCAAGTGCAGCGTGCCCAATCCTCGCAAAAAATCCGATAAAAACCAAGCAAATCGCTACTTTTAGCAGCGAACTTCTGATATATGCATGGAAACCGTCCATAATTCAGGACACTTAAGCTATTTTCGTGCCCAAAAACTAGAAATGATAGGTCAATTTGATGCGGAAACTAATTCCGTCCTGCTGAATCACGCTCTGTAGATGAAGGGGGGTGGAGGGTTCGTCGTATTTATTGTTCAGCAAATTATAAATGCTGGCGGAGGCATCCAGATTTTTTATGAGATTCTGGCTGAAGAGCGTGAAATTCACGACGGCATACCCCGGCGAATCCGGGCCGGCGAATGTGTCCCCTCCGCCAAGCCCGGAAAAAACCGTTTGGCTGGAGCTGGTATATTGAATTTCCAGCCCGGCAAAAATCTTGTCTGCATACAACGGTGCGCTGATGTTGAATTTGACCAAATGCATGGGCGAATCTGGCAGGCTGTCGTCCGTGGCGCGGTTTTCGGTATGCTGCAAGGTGTAACTTAAACGGGTGCGAATGTCGTATTCCCACCTGCCTTCGAGCGCGAGTTCCAGACCGAGCGTGTCGGCATTGATGTTGGTGAAACTTCCGTCTTCAATGTCAATCAGGTTGTCCATGCGGTCGTAATAACCCGAAACGGAAGAGCGCAGGTAACGCCCGATGCCCTGTTCATAAACCAGTTCGTAGGAGCTGATTTTTTCCGGCTGGGGGTTGATGCTCTGGGCCAATTCGCTCAACTCAAAAAAACTGGGGTCGCGAAACGCCGTGCCGTAGATAAACTTGAAAGTGGATTGCCGGAACGGATCGTAAATGATGGCCGCCCGCGGACTCCAGGACGGATCGAAATGGTTGAGTTGATCATAAGTTTGATCATACCGCAGGCCGGCGTTGACGTGGAGGTTCGTCATCACGGTAAAATCGTCCTGGGCGAAGACGCCAAAATTCTGGCGCTGGTCATTCACGGCCGTAGAGCTTTCCATGCCCGGTTCGGAGGCAACAGCAACGTCGTCTTGTTTGAAATCGTCTCGAAATTCTCCCCCAATGGTGACCATTTGCCGGTCCCAAAGTTTTTTATCAACCTGCACTTCACCGCTGGCTGATTCGCCGGTTTCTTGCTCTGCAGTAAAGTCAAGGCCCGGGGCTGGGGAAAGAGGCGGCCCCGGCAAACCAATTTGGGAATCACTCCGGTCATAACTGACGTTCGCCGAAATATCAAGCGTGTCGGAAAATTTATGCGCGTATTTCACGGTGGCATAGCTCCGATCATCCACTGTTTTCAACCGCGAATCGTCAAACGTCGTGCCAAACTGCGCCGTCGGATTCACTTTTTCGCGATTGATATATCCGCCTTCGACGGTGAAATCTGAGTAACTTACGGAGCCGAAGAAACTGCCAAAGCCATCGCCGTCCATGTTGTGGGCTTTGCCATTGTTCTGCGCCGGCGTGTTGAATTGCGAATAGAATAAATTTTCCGGCCCGTCATCGTTATAAATCGTGCCGGAGAGCAAAAATTGGAGGCCGTTGGTGAACAGGTCGCCGATGGTCACGCGTCCGGAATAAGCGTTGTAGCTGCCATACATGCCGGAAACCTCCGCACCGTCCACCTGTTTTCCCTGGCGGGTGATGACGTTGATCACGCCGAAAAAGGCGTTGTTGCCGTAAAGCACCGAGCTCGGACCGCGGATGATTTCGACGCGGTCAATCAAATCCACGTCCAGAATGAAGGATGTGTCAATGGCTGCGCTGTCGTTGAGATCGTTGTTGATGCGGTGTCCGTTGACGAGCAGCAAAATGCGGTCATTGGCATTGCCGGTATTGACGCCGCTCGCCCCCAGATAACTGTAGTTGCGGTCGTAGGTGGTGTAAAACCCCGGCACGCTTTCCAGGATGTCGGCCAGCGTCCGGTAACCATAGTGCTTGATATCGTCCGAGGTGAGAACGGTGACGGAGGAGGGAGCCTCGGTCGCTTTCTGTTCAAATTTGGAAGCGCTGACGACGGTGGGCACCTGGAGTTGCATCAACGTCTCCAACGGCAGGTCGGTCAAATCCTCTGTTTGATTTGTGCCTTTGTCCACCGGGGCGCTGACCGCCGGCACCGGTCCGGTCAAGGCCTTTGTTTGATTTGTATCGTCATCCGCATAAGCGCCCGCGGCCAGAAAGATCAGCACCCAACAAAACGGCCAGAACAAAAGCCTGCGCATGGTCAAAGTTGGCCAAAGGGCATTTCTATTGTTCATGCCCAAGCCAAATTTTTATTCGGGGTTACCGCCGGCAAATTCATGATTGTGGTTAAATCAGGCTGACAACTGCCTTCCAACAGCTGTTGCCCCGTCGCTGGAAATTGATTGTGGTCAGCCTGCCAGAGGGTGCAAGCAAAATGCAAGCCATGGCGCATAATCTCTTGATTTGAAGCGGTCACCGTTCATTTTTGTTTAAAGCCGCCTCAGGCGGAGTCGCAAAGGCGCAGACACAGACGCAGAATCGGCTGCTTTTTGAACAATAATTATGACACTCCATAGCACATTATTGACACTTTTTACCTCCTTGGCCAAGAGGCGGAAATGGGAAATCACCAGTTTTTTTGGGAGAAATGGCATTTTAGAGTTGGTTTTGTTTCGCAAAAATCACTTTATAATAAGAAAATGGGGCAGTCCCGTTTTTGACGGTTTTGGCCAATGCGCCAGCCGGAGAAACTTGACAACGCCCGGCAAATGCGTCGTCATAAATGGCAATCTTGTGTGACCGGCAAACAGAAAACCCCCAAGCTTAATCCCTGGTGTGCCTTGAACGGCGTTCAGGGTGTGACGGCGGGAAAAGTGTGGTTTGCCGCCGGCCAACGCAATCTGGTTTATAAAAGACGCGCGCCCGTAGCTCTCTTTATTTTGCTGTTCAGCCTGCTTTTCGGCCCCGGTTTCAAGTGCCCCGCCCAGGATTCAGCTCCAACGGAATATGAATATCAAATCAAGGCGGCATTCATTTTTAATTTTGCGAAGTTTGTCGAGTGGCCGCCGCAAGCGTTTGCCAAAGAGACCTCGCCGATTGTCATCGGGGTTTTAGGGGTGAACGTTTTTGGCGACAACCTGGAGCAGGCCCTCCGCAACAAAAGCATCCATCATCGTCCCTTGCAATATCAGGAATTTCATTCAGTGGCCGAGGTGACCAACTGCCAGGTCCTGTTCATTGGCGTATCAGAAAAAAAACGATATGCCAAAATTCTGGGGGCCTTGCGTGGCATGAGTGTTTTGACGGTGAGTGAATCGGATCAAGATCAATTCATTGAAGCCGGCGGCATGATCAACTTTGTCATCCAGCAGAATCGAATTCATTTTCAGGTCAATAATGAGGCCGCCAAATCAGCGGGATTGATAATCAATTCCAAACTTTTGGATCTCGCTGTACCTGGTCATTAAGCTTTAAACGGAACAGAAATAGCTTTCCCCCTCGCACGACGTGCCTCAATCAAGGTTGCGGCAGCGTTGTGCATCAAAACGAGACACCCGTGCCCGTGTTCCAAGACATTTCCATCAAGCGGAAGCTGACGGCAATCATCATGATTGCCAGTACGGTTGCTTTACTTTTGGTGTCTGCGGGTTTTGTGACTTATGATTGGGTCACCTTCCGGAAATCCATGGAGCGGGACCTTTCAACGCTCGCCGGAGTGATTGGCAATGAAAGCACTGCTGCCGTCACCTATCAAGACCAGAGCCGGTCGAAGGAAATTTTAGACGGCCTGAGCGCCGAAAAACATATTGTCGCCGCCGCGCTGTACGACAAGGACGGACATTTACTCGCCACATACTCAGCTTCGAAGAGTGCCGAGGGCTTTGTCCCGAGCCGGCCGGAACAAGTCAGCATGTATTTCCAGACTGATGCGTTGGTTCTTTTTCATAAAATCAACCTGGACGGCGAGTTGGCCGGCACGCTTTATTTAAAATCCGACCTTCAAGAAATCCACGACCGATTCAAACGCTACGCCGTCATCATCCTGCTCTTCATGGTTGCCTCGTGGGTGTTGACCTTGTTGCTCTCCGCCCTGCTGCAGCGGGTCATTTCCCGGCCGATTTTTCACCTGGCGGAAACGGCCCGGACCGTTTCTGACCGGAAGGAATATTCCGTTCGCGCGACCAAGCATGGCAAAGACGAATTGGGCCAGTTGATTGACGGATTCAATGAAATGCTCGACCAGATTCAGCGGCGCGATACGGACCTGCAGCAGGCCCACGACGACCTGGAAGTCCGCGTGGAAAAGCGCACGGCGGATTTGCGGGATGAAATCGCCGAGCGCCGGCGCGCTGAATCCGCCTTGCAGCAACAATTTTCGCGGATCAGCCTGCTCAACCAAATCACCCACGCCATCTCCGACCGGCAGGATACCGACACCATTTTGCATGTCGTTTTGCGCCAGTTGGAAGATCATATGTTGCTGGATTTCGGGGCGGTGATGCTTTTCGCGGCCAATGTGCAAACGTTGAATGTGGCGGCGGTGCGATTAAAAAAATCCCCGCTGACCGGGGGATTTGATTTGCGGGAAGGAGCGGTGTTGAATCTGGAGGAAAGCGGTCTGCAGCTTTGTGAAAAAGGGCAAACGGTCTGTTTTGCCGATGCCGACCAGGAGACGGCGCCATTGATTGAAAAGCTTGCCGTTGCGGGCTGGCGTTCCATCGTGGCGGTGCCGTTGATGGTGGAGGAAAAGCTTTTCGGGGTGCTGGTCTCCGCGCGGAGCAAACCCGAAAATTTCAGCAGCGGCGATTGTGAGTTTCTCCGCATGTTGAGCGAGCATGTGGCGCTGGCGGTGCATCAAACGCAGTTGCACAAAGACCTGGAAAAGGCTTACGACGACCTGCGCCAGACCCAGGCAACGGTTTTGCAACAGGAACGACTCAAAGCCCTGGGCCAGATGGCGAGCGGCATTGCGCATGATGTCAACAATGCGTTGTCTCCGATCGTCGGATTTGCCGACCTAATCCAGGCAAGGGAAACGACCCTGGGGGAAGATTCCAAACGCCATTTGCGGCACATCCGCACGGCGGGTGAAGACATTGCTCATATTGTGGCGCGTTTGCGCGAATTTTACCGCCAGCGTGAGGAAACTGAATCGCTGCAGGAGTTGCACGTCAACACGCTCGTGGAACAGGTGATTGACATGACCCGGCCGCGCTGGCGCGACCTGCCGCAATCAAATGGCATTACGATTGAAATGCAGACGGAACTGGCGGCGGACGTGCCCGGCTTGATCGGCATTGAAAGTGAAATCCGTGAAGCTTTGACCAACCTTGTTTTAAATGCCGTGGATGCGATGCCGGCTGGCGGTAAAATCACGGTCCGCACCCGATGGACGCATTCGGAGGCCGCCCAAAATGGCGGCCAGCCTCAAAGACAGGCCGTGGTTGAAATCAGCGACACCGGCACCGGCATGAGTGAAGAGACGCGCAAGCGCTGTCTGGAACCGTTCTATTCGACCAAAGGCAAGCGCGGGACCGGCCTCGGCCTCGCCATGGTCTATGGCGTCATGGAACGACATGAGGGGAACATTGAAATCCAAAGTGAACTCGGCAAGGGCACGACTTTCCGGCTGACCTTTCCAGTGCGCACGAATCTCTGTGCCGATGAAACCGACAAGGAAATCATCGAAGTCATCGAGCCTTTACGGATTCTGTGCATTGATGACGAACCGCTGCTGCGCGAGCTCATCAAAGAGATGCTCGAGCGCGATCACCACGCGGTGGAAGTCTGCGACAGCGGCCAGTCGGGTTTGGACGAATTCCGCTTTTCCCGCGAACGCGGGCGTCCCTTTGATGTGGTCATCACCGACCTCGGCATGCCGTATATTGATGGGCGGCAGGTGGCCAAAATCATCAAACAGGAGTCGCCAACCACACCGGTGATCATGCTGACCGGCTGGGGGGCCTTCATGAAGGAAGAAGGTAATGCCCCCACTAAAATAGACGGGATCATCAGCAAGCCACCGAGGGCGCGTGATTTGCGTGAAGCCTTGCGCCGGTTCCACCCCGGACAGAACGACCCGTCGAAAAACGGGTCGCACGGCGAACTGAACGGCAAAAGCCTGGCGGTGGCCGGTTCCCCCTGAACTTGATGATTTGACGAAGGTAATCAACAGAAACCGCACTAGTTATTTATGAAGACTGAAATTCGCATTCTCTATCTCGAAGATGTCGCGGCGGATGCGCTGAGAGTGGAAAGCCAATTGCGCAAAAGCGGTCTGGTTTTCCAGTCCCACCGGGTAGAGAGCCGGGAGGCCTTCCTGAGCCAATTGGAACCGCCGCCGGACATCATCCTTTCAGACCATGGTTTGCCTTCATTTGATGGTTTTACGGCCCTAGGCATGGCCCGGGAAAAATGTCCGGACGTGCCTTTCATTTTTGTCACCAATGCGTTGACGCGGGAAATGGAGATTGAAAAGTTCACGAGCGGCGTCACGGACTATGTGTTGAAGGGCGAGTTGGACTATCTGCCTTATGCCGTGCATCAAGCCCTGCACAAGGCAGAGGCGCAGCGGTCGCAAAGGCAACGCCTGAACGAGCTGTATGCCTTGCCGCCCCAGTCCAGGATTGAATCGCGCCCGCTGCCGATCTGTTCGAGTTGCAAGAAAATCCGGGATGAACAGAACCAGTGGAAATCACCGGAGGTGTTTTTCAACGAGCATTTGAATATTCATTTCACCCACGGTGTTTGTCCCGAGTGCACCCACAAGTTTTTCGAGAAAACCGCGGCAAAAGCAGTTGAGGGCTGATTGCTTTCATTGCCCGCGGCGACCGGGAGAAAAGAAGATTGCGGCGGTTGCCGGCGGACGGGATCATTTTTTACCGGAGGATGTTTCCGGCACGGGTAGAGCCCTTTCTTTCAATTCGACGGTTCCCAAGTTCACAACCGAATCATCGTTTTGATCCTTCGCCGCCGGCACGATGATTTCCTGCGGGGAAGTGAAGATCTTGAACGAAGTCAGGTGGGTGCCCATGACCCGCATTTGGAATTGAGCCTCATATTTGCCCGGTAACACGTCTTCCGCTTTGAATGAACCGTCGGTGGAAATTTTAACGGAAAAACTGCGGCGATTGGCATAGGCGGCCGCGACTTCCGGTGATTGATAAAACGCATCCCGCTCCGCGGTGGTCTTCAAACTGCGGGCCTTTTCGGAAATTTTCTCCATCGGCGTGCTGCCGGAAAGAAAACCATTGGAAAATCCGCCGTCGCATCCCCAGAAAATTTTATTTGGCCGATGATGGTCCGACCCGTGCCGCCAACATTCGTCACAATGGTTTCCCCGGGTTTCACTTCAACCGTTGCCAACTGGGTTTGCGTCCATGAATGCTCGCTGACAGGGTCCTGTCGCCACAGAGCCTGGTTACCGGGCGGAACGAATGTGATGATAAATTGTCCCCGGTCATCCGTTCGGGACTGGAACGCATTCATATCATAATGGGGCGGCTGGAGAACTGCGGAGCGAGTGTTGGTCATTGCCGAATTTTTGGCCAGGGGTTTCGTCCGATAAATTTCTGGCGCCCAAACTGGCAAGGGACTAGCCAATTGCACGATCTGGTTTGTTCCCAGATGATGCCCGACGCGCAACACGCCTTGGACGCGTCCCCATTTTTGCAATTTGATCTGCGGTGAGTTTTTCAATTGTTCCAGCGAGACCTGTGCGTAACCCGCTTCGTTCAGCGCAATGACCGATTCCGCGCCTTCACACATCGGCAGGGTGAAGCTGCCATCCATTCCCGCGCTCACAAACAAACCCTCCTGCCGCGCGTCATCGTTCACGGTCAAAGTGGCTTTGCCCAGCCCGAGATAGACACCTTCGACTTGCAAAGCCACGCTGGCATCCACCGCCGGCTGGCCATCGGGCAAAAGAA
>Ga0116129_1001811_pt1 | contig 11376 bp, 9 predicted proteins | sample June2015DPH_17_2_FD_89732 | JGI IMG/M metagenome (GOLD analysis project Ga0116129, IMG submission 89732) | Peatland microbial communities from SPRUCE experiment site at the Marcell Experimental Forest, Minnesota, USA - June2015DPH_17_10 | ecosystem: Environmental > Terrestrial > Soil > Wetlands >...
CTGCAGGAGTGGGATAGCCATGCCTTATATTACCAGCACCGCGGATCGGTGGTCGCGCCAGATTCGCGTCCATTCCAGCATGAACCAGGGGGTAAAGGTTCGTCCCCCTTCCGCAGCCATCTCGCGGTGCAGGGCGTCGGGGCTGATCCAGCGCCAGTCGCGGATCTCGTCGGAATTCGCCCGGACCGACTCGCGGCACCTTCCTACAAACACCGAACAAAGCTCATTTTCGGCGCCGGTGGCATCGAATTGGGCTTGATATCGAAATTTGAACAAAAAATGCAGCGGACAGTGAATGCCGAGCTCTTCGTGGAGGCGTCGCTGGGTCGCCTCCTCCAGCGTCTCGTCGCTGCGCGGGTGACTGCAGCAGCTATTGGACCAATACATCGGCCACAACCGTTTTGACGCCGCGCGCTGCTGTATCAGCAATTCGCCGCTCTCATTAAAAATCAGCAATGAAAATGCACGATGCAGCACGCCGCGGCCCTCGTGACATAGCGCTTTGCTCATGAAGCCCAAGCTGCGATCGGCCTCATCGACCAGAATCAGCGCCTCCGGATCTGCTGCAACAGTGTTCATGGCACGAATGATAGCGGCTCAGGGACGCGCCACGCTACGCGGGGCGCCCCGTGGCGATCCTGTTATCTTTTCAGCGCACCGTTTTCGCGGTACCACTGGATGGCATCCGCAAAGGCTTCCACCGGAGGGCGAAACCGATAGCCCAGCTCGCGCATCGCTTTGGCGCTCGAAAAAAACATGCGCTTGCGCGACATGCGCACGCCTTCCAAGGTGATTCGGCCGGCGCGGCCGGAAAGCTTGGCATAGCCTTCCGCCAGGTAGGCGATGGGGAGAACCACCCCGTAGGGCAGCCGCACGCGGGGCGGCTTGCGCCCGACCAGCGCTGAGATCACGCCGAGGATTTCGCGCAGCGTCATGTCCTGCCCGCCCAAAATATAGCGCTCGCCCGGGACGCCGCGCTCATACGCCAGCAGATGTCCGGCGGCGACATCGTCGACGTGCACGATGTTCAATCCGGTATCGACATAGGCCGGCATGCGGCCGGCGGCGGCATCGAGCACCAATTGTCCCGTGGGCGTGGGTTTCAAGTCTCCCGGGCCCACCGGCGTGGAAGGACTCACGATGACGACCGATATTCCTTCGCGCGCCGCCTCGCTGACGACTTCTTCGGCCAAGTACTTCGAGCGCTTGTAGTGACCGATCATATTCTCCAGCGAGTTCGGCGTGGCTTCGTCCCCCGGCGTGCCGTCGGCCGGGATGCCGATGGTCGCGACGCTGCTGGTGTAGACGATGCGTTGCACGCCGGCACGGCGCGCAGCGGTCAGAATATGGCGGGTTCCGTCGACATTGGCTCGATACAGTTGCGACGGATCCGGCGCACCCAACCGATAATCGGCGGCAACGTGGAACAGCCCGTCGCATCCACCCGCTGCGCGCTCGAGCGAATTCAGGTCGGTGAGATCGCCTTCCTCGACTTCAACAGCGAGGCCCCGCAAGTTGCGCCGCTCCGAGCCTTTGCGCGCCAGCACGCGCACTTGCCACTGCGCAGCCAACAGCGCTCGGGCAACCGCAGCGCCCACGAAACCCGTCGCACCGGTGACAAGCGCCTTCATGCGAGGTGAGGAGCGATCACTCTTAGTGAGCGGGTTGCGATTCGATACCGGTGCGCCAGGCGAAGGAGCGCGGCGATTTCACCGGGCGCCGCCACCAGACCGGCCACCAGGCGGCCGATGTGCACCTTCCCCGCCCGGCTGGCATCGACCACGGCGCGCGGCAACTGATCGGCTGCCGTATCCACAATGACGCGCACCGCGATGAAGGGCAGATTGTGCCTGCCGGCAATTTCCGCGACCGCCGCGCTCTCCATGTCGACGGCAGCGGCTCCGGTCTCGCGAAACGCCGCGGTTTTTTGCGCAGGGGAATCAATCGCCCGGGGGCTCGTGAGCAGATTGCCCTCGCTCACTGCACGCAAAGGACTGACCTCGGCCGCGACGCGTTCGCGCCACGATCGGGATGCGACCCACCGCGTTCCTCCCTCCGAGATCAATTCGCAGGGCAGGACGACGCTTCCTGCCTTCAGCGTCGGATCGAGGCCGCCGGCCATGCCGAATGTCATGAGCGCAGCCACGCCGGCCTCGACCAAGGCGCGGGCTGCCGATTCAGCTGCCTCGAGACCGATACCGCTGACGGCCAATAACGCTCCGTCACCCACCCAGGCCAATTCGCTCAAGTGCGGAATTCCGACTCGCGGCATCGAGGGTCCGAGTGCGCGTGCCTCCGCCGCGAGCGCCGCGACGACGCCCACTCGGCTCAATGGCAGGTACCGAGACTCAACGGGCGGTACCGCGACTCAATGAGCGACTCCGCGACGCGTGAGGTTCCGGTACGCCGCCAATGCCCACAAGGGGAAATACGCCGAATAGCCGTGATAGCGCAGATAAAATACCCGCGGGAATCCCGGCGCTGTGTGACTGGGATGAGTCCACAAATTATCCGCCTGGCGGGTATGCAATAGGAAGTCGGCACCGCGACGCACCGCTATGGATCCGGCCTCCCCCGCCGACATGAGGGCCAAGAGCGCCCAGGCCGTTTGGTACGGCGTGCTGCCAAAGTCTTCCGCGGGCCGCGACTGCCACGCATAACTGTCATTGCTCTCGCCCCAGCCGCCGTCCGCATTTTGTTGATTCTTGAGCCATGCAACCGCGCGCTTCATCATCGGATCATCCGGGCCGATATGCGCCTGTGCGAGCGACATGAGCACCGACCACGTGCCGTAGACGTAGTTGGTGCCCCAACGGCCGAACCATGACCCGTCCGCTTCCTGCTGCTTGCGCAGGTACAAGATTGCCCGATCGAGCGCTGGCTTATCCTGCGGCCGGCCGATGCGCGCCAGCACGGTAACGACCCTCGCCGTGACATCGCTGGTGGGAGGATCCAGCAGCGCGCCATGATCGGCAAAGGGAATTTTGTTCAAGTAGTAGCAGGTATTGTCGGCATCGAATGCCGCAAAGCCGCCGTCGCGACTTTGCATCCCGACCAGCCAATCCAGCGCCCGGCGCACGCTCTCGGCATAGCGGGCAGAGTCGCGCGCCTGGTGCATGGCCCAGGCCACCACGGCGGTATCGTCGAGGTCAGGATAGAAATCATTCGCGAATTGAAATGCCCAGCCGCCGCCCGGCAGATTGGGCCGTCGCACGCGCCAATCGCCGGGCTCATCCAGGAGTTGCTTTGTCTTCAACCAGTCCAAGCCGCGCGCGGAGGCATGGCGTGCGACATCATCGCCCGCTTCCTGCATCGCGAGGCACGCGAGCGCCGTATCCCAAATCGGCGACACGCAGGGCTGGCAATAGGCGCTGGACGGACCCACCACCAGGAGTTTCTGCAGGGCACGCTTGGCGGTGACCCGCTGCGGGTGGTCCTGCGGGTAGCCCAAAATCACCATGGCTTCCAAGGCATTGACCATGGCCGGGAAAATCGCGCCCAGTCCATCCTCGCCGTTCAGCCGCTCCAGGACCCAGGCCTCCGCTCGTCGAGTCGCATGCTCACGCATGCGCGCCGGAATCAAAGGGTCAATCATGCGGCCGACATGATCGAAAAGCAGGAATGCCTTGGCGAGCATGCCGCTGCGCTTGAAGTAGTGCCGCTCTTTCTCGGGCGGCGTCGTGAACAGTTCGCGAATGCTGATGTTGCGCGGATTTTTAGCCTTGGGCTTGCGCGTGCACAAGATGAACAAAGGCACCATCACCGTACGCGACCAGTACGAAACCTTGTCGATGTGGAACGGAAACCACTTGGGCAGCAGCATGATTTCCACAGGAATGTAGGGTACGCCGCGCCAGGGCAGCTCCCCGAACAATGCCAGGGCGATGCGCGTAAACACATTGGCTCTGGCCGCGCCGCCTCGCGCCAGAATCGCCGCGCGAGCCCGCGCCATATGAGGTGCATGTATATCGTCGCCGGCGAGCTTCAGGGCGTAGTAAGCCTTGACGGTGCAGCTCAAATCCAATTCGCCGTTGTGATACAGCGGCCACCCGCCGTGCTCGGCCTGGCGCGCGCGCAGATGGTTGGCGAGTTTGCTCTCGAGCCCCGCATCGATCTCGTCCAGGAAGTGCATCATCATGATGTACTCCGCGGGAATGGTGCAGTCCGCCTCGAGCTCGTAGAGCCAGTAGCCCTTCTCGTTCTGCTGCGCGATGAGCGCGTCGCGTGCCTCGGCAATGGCGCGGTCCAGCGGCGAGGAATCCGCGATGCGCTTCAGCGTGTGCGAGACGATGTCGCTGCGCGCGTCCGGCAGCTCCGCAGGAAACGGAGTAGGTTTCGGCGCGGTTCGATTCACGATCCCGAACTCCCGCACCGGCGCAGCGGATGGTCCGCGCTGTCGACGTCGTTCTCCATGACCGGCATCGGGCGGGGGCGCCGTACCTCGGGCGGCCGCGCCAGCGGCACGCCGCGGGCCGCCGCCGCGAACAGGCGCCGCAGCACCCAATCATTGCCGATGAAAGTATTGGTCATGAGCATGGTCATCCTCACGGCGGTTCTCGATACCTTGACCTGTGCGCCGGCCGTGAAACCGGGATTGCGCGCGATCTTGCGCAGGGTCAGGATGGCAAGACCTATCGCCCACAGGCAGAAGCGGCGAATGCCCTTCTCCTTGCCGGAGATTAATAATGTGTAATCCAGGGCGTTGCGCAAATGCGCATGGGCAACGGCCACGAGTTCGGTCATTCCCGCGCTGAAGCGCGGATCGCTGGATTCGCCGGAAAATTGACCAAGATCAATTCCGAATCGAGCAAACACGTCCTGGGGCAGCCAACTGACGCCGCGGCTGCGATCCTCCCAGACATCTTTGAGAATATTCGTCATCTGCAACCCTTGGGCGAAGGACGCGGCAAGCGTGCTCAGGGCCGCGCGCCGGGGCGCGATTTCCGGTGAATAGTCGCAGAACAGGTCGGTGAGCATCTCGCCCACAACGCCGGCGACGTAGTAACAATAATCATCCAAATCGCTGGACCTGGCGAGGCCCTTGACGCTGGCATTGAACTGGAAGCGAGGCATACCGTAGCACATAAGCTGCACGCAGCGCTTAATGGCCTCCTGCTGGGCTGCGTTGAGCCTGGAAGCGACCCGCACGACGCGGTCCATGTTGCTCACCAGATCGCGCTCCGTCGGCAAGGTGCGGTCCGACAGCCGATGCTCCACATCGCGGGCCAGGGCGGCAGCATCCCCGGTTCCGGCGACCACAGCGCTGAAACGCTGTAGGAAAGCCAGCGTCTCCGGTGGGGACAGGGCCGGTTCGTCCTCGATGGTGTCGGCAATTCTGCACAGCAGGTAGGCGCTGGTGACGGAAATGCTGAGCGCAGGCGGCAGTTGCGGTATGGTCAACGCAAAGGTGCGCGAGACATGCGGCAGAATCTGATCCTGGTAGACCTCATCTGAACTGACGGAATCCATGCTGGCAGTATCTCGGAAACCTGTAAAAATTGCATCATCTCAGCCGGCCAAACCTGGTGCAAATGCGCAACAGGGGTTTTAGTCGATTGCCACGATGACGGCCCGGCAGTATAAACTGGAGCGATATGGACTTTCCGCCCGACATCACCTACCCGCTGCTCGAAACCATCGCCTCTCCAGCCGACCTGCGCCGGCTGCCCGCGGCAAAGTTACCCGATTTGGCACAGGAATTGCGCAAATTCCTCATTCAGAGCGTTGCCACCCGCGGGGGGCATTTTGCCGCAGGATTGGGCACCGTAGAACTCACGATTGCCCTGCATTACGTGTTCAACACCCCCGATGACCGCCTGGTCTGGGATGTGGGCCACCAGGCTTATCCGCACAAAGTGCTGACCGGCCGGCGGGAGCAGCTGCATACCATCAAACAGGACGCGGGGCTGGCGCCTTTCCCCACCCGCAGCGAGAGCGAATACGACACTTTCGGCGTCGGTCACTCCAGCACCTCGATCAGCGCGGCTCTAGGAATGGCCGTCGCGGCGGCGCAACGCGGCGAAAACCGCCGGGTCGTGGCCATCATCGGCGACGGCGCGCTGACGGCGGGCATGGCTTTCGAAGCGCTGAATCACGCCGGCTCGCTGCCGGCCGATCTTTTGATCGTGCTGAACGACAACGACATGTCGATATCGGAGAATGTCGGGGCGCTTTCCAATTATCTGGCGCGCGTGCTGTCGGGCAAGATGTATTCCCACCTGCGCGAGAGCGGCAAGAAAGTCTTGCGGCAAATGCCCACGGTGTGGGAACTCGCGCGCCGCTCGGAAGAACATTTGAAGGGCATGGTCCTGCCCGGCACCTTGTTCGAGGAAATGGGCTTCAACTACATCGGACCGATCGACGGTCACGATGTGAAGGCGCTCGTCAATACGCTGCGTAATTTACAAAACCTGCGCGGCCCGCAGTTTCTGCATGTGGTCACCCGCAAGGGCAAAGGCTACGCACCGGCAGAGGCAGATCCGATCAAATGGCATGGACCGGGACCCTTCGATCCGGCCAGCGGCATGATTTTCAAGGAAGCGAGCACGGGACCTACGTATTCGCAGATTTTCGGCAAGTGGCTGTGCGACATGGCGGAGCGCGACTCAAATATAGTCGGCATCACGCCGGCAATGCGCGAAGGCTCCGGCCTGGTCGAATATTCGAAGCGTTTTCCCACCCGCTATTTCGATGTCGCGATTGCCGAACAGCACGCCGTGACCCTGGCCGCCGGCATGGCCGTCGAGGGATTGAAGCCGGTCGTGGCGATCTATTCCACCTTCCTGCAGCGCGCCTACGATCAGCTCATCCATGATGTCGCGCTGCAAAATCTCCCGGTGGTGTTTGCCATCGACCGCGCCGGCTTGGTCGGCAGCGATGGCGCTACCCATCAGGGTAGCTACGACCTGTCGTTTCTGCGATGCATCCCAAACATGGTCATCATGGCGCCGGCGGACGAAAATGAATGCCGCCAGATGCTGTACACCGGCACCACCTTGAATTCCCCGTCGGCGATCCGCTATCCGCGGGGCACCGGGCCCGGAGTTCCCATCGCTGCCGAAATGACGGCGCTTCCCCTAGGGTTGGCGCAGCTGCGCCGCGAAGGCCGTAGCGGCCTGGCGATACTGGCGTTCGGCGCGCTGGTCGAGTCGGCGCAGAAAATTGCCGACCGCTTGGACGCCACCATCGTCAACATGCGCTTCGTGAAACCGCTCGATGAAAACCTGGTGGTGTCCATCGCCGCACGTCATCGTGCCATCATTACCATCGAAGAGAACGCCATCATCGGCGGCGCCGGTGCGGGCGTGGGTGAATTGCTCGCGGCTGCCGGACTGCAGCTGCCCATGCTGCACATCGGCATCCCCGATCGCTTCATCGAACACGGAACGCGCGACACCTGCCTCGCGCGGGCGGGACTCGATCTTGCGGGACTCACGACCCAAGTCGAGGAGTGGTGGGCGCTGCAGGGCCAGACTCGCATCCGGTCCGTCAGCAGCGCCTAGCGCGCTTCATCGCTTCAGCTGGTGGCCTGCTGATCACAGGACACCTGCGTGTTCCAATCCGCAAAACTGCCCACGGGGTTCTGTTCCCAGGCCCAAACATGCAATTCGTAAAACGCCGGTAAACCGTAGCGATTCGGGAATTCAACGAAGTTCATCAAATGGCCCTCCAATGCAGGGGCGGCGGTGCTCCCCGGCGGAATCTGCATTTGCCAAATGCTGGCGAGAATGATGAATTCCACCCCGACCAGGCGAAACGCACCGTTCGGCAAGGGTTCATAGATCAGCGCTTCGGGTTCGCTTCCGTTTAGGGTCCCGGCGTTGATTCGGGAGCCCAATACAAAGTGCACCCCCATCGCGCCGAAATCCGGACCGCTGACGCAGGGCGTGGCCTGCGTGAAGCCGGCGGCAAGCGCGGCGTTGATGTCCTTGAACTTCGCCGTGGCTTTGCGGACCTTGTCGACCAGCGGCGAGTTTTGATCGACGGCGCTCATCGACATGACATGCGGCGGAGGATCGCCTGCGGCGGCGATGAAAGGAACGGATAGAGACAACAGAGTTAATATCAAGCGGCCTGTAATGTTCATCGAAAATCTCCCTTAGATTTGACTTGTAGGTGAGTGGGCCAAAAAGGCTTATTTGTAGAAGTACGGATCGAGGACACGAACCTCGGTGATTTGCGTGATTGGCAATTGGCTGCGAACTGCGGCGCGCCGCACAGCCTCGGGCGTCGGTCCGTCGTAAAGACAGAAGGTGCGTTTGCGATCGGGAGTTACGTAGGAGTGCAGCCAGGTGACCCCGTCTTCCGCATTGCTGTCGATGACGTTTCGACATAATTGGGCGCCGCTTTCATCCAGAGGGATGTGAAGACCGTCTGGGAACTCTCGTTCGACCAAATACCGCGACATGTAAATCTCCCATGCAAACCAACTGTGGGAAATCATGGTTTGATCGAGAGATCGGCAAATCAGAGGATCTACCCAATTTAGACGAGTCGCATACCCACATTGCAGCGGGAACGAAGCTCCAGCGTCGACTCGCTTTGCGTGCACGCCTGGGATCGGTTACAACCTCCCTAGAATGATCGCTGGAGACTGCATTTTCGATGGAGTTACTCGAGCGCAAGAAATGCCTGGCCGAGCTGACTGACTGGCTTCGGCGCGCGATCGAGGGTGCGGGGTGCATTACTCTGCTTGGCGCGGAAGCAGGCATTGGGAAGACAGCGCTTTTACAGGAATTCGCCAAGGCACAGCTCGGTGCGCGGGTGCTCTGGGGCGGCTGCGATGCGCTGTTCGCGCCCCGTCCATTGGGGCCGCTATACGACATTGCACGTCAGACACAAGGCGAGCTCTTGGCCGCCATCTGCAGCAATGCAAATCGCGAAGTCATATTCGCGGCGGCCCTTGACGAACTGGAACGCACGCCGACCCTTGTAGTCTTCGAAGACATGCATTGGGCGGACGAAGCCACGCTCGACCTCCTCAAGTATCTTGGGCGGCGCGTTCAGCGCGCCCGCGCGATGCTCGTCGTTAGCTATCGTGACGATGAGGTGGGACCGCGGCATCCATTGCGGTTCGTCATTGGGGATTTGCCGCGGACCGCCACGCACAGAATGTCGCTTTTACCCCTATCGGAGCCGGCAGTTGTTCAGCTTGCACGGCAGGCCGGCCAATCATCGGCGGGCCTGCACCGCATCACGGGCGGCAATCCATTCTTCGTCACCGAAGCGCTGGCCGCCGTGGCCGACACGGTGCCGGTCAGTGTGCGCGACGCAGTTCTTGCGCGCGCCATGAGACTGACCCCGGACGCACGCAAAATCGCGGAGCTTGCCTGCGTTGTTCCCGGCAAGACGGAATCCTGGTTGCTGGAGCAGGCAGTGCCGGTCGATGACGCCGCCATCGAAGGTTGCATGAGCATAGGCATGGTGCGATCAGATGACGGCGCGCTTAGCTTTCGGCACGAACTCGCGCGGCGGGCGTTTGAAGATTCTTTATCGCGGTCTCACCGACAACTCTTGCACGCGAAGGTTTTCGCAGCTCTTGCCGCGCGGCCCCAATCTTCCGCGGCGCGCCTCGCACACCATGCTGCCGGTGCGCGTAATGCTGCGGCTGTGATGCAATTCGCGCCGATGGCGGCCATGCAGGCGGCATCGGTGGGTTCACATCGGGAGGCTTGCTCGCTGTATCAGGTCGCGCTCCTGTATGCGCAAGAAATCGCGCCTGATGAGCGGGCACGCCTGTATGAACGATTGTCATACGAATGTTATTTGACGTGTCAGCACGAGCGGGCCATCGAAGCTCGCGGCGCAGCGCTCGAAGTCTGGCGAGCATCGGGCGCGCGCATGCGCGAGGGAGATGCGCTGCAGTGGCTGTCTCGCTTGAGTTGGTTCATCGGGCATCGCGCTGACGCTAACCGATATGGCGCCGAGGCGGTGTTGACGCTCGAATCGCTGCCACACAGCCCCGAATTGGCGCGGGCATACAGCAATTGTGCGCAACTCGACATGGAGTCGCACGAATTGGAATCGGCCATCCGATGGGCGTGGCGCGCCATCGAAATCGCGGAGCCCTGCGCGGCGAATGAAATTCTCTGCGATTCATTGGGTACGCTGGGCATAAGTCGGCTCATTGCCGGCGAGCCGTCAGGATGGGCCGATCTTGAGCGGGCTTTGCGTATCGCGCTCGGCGGTGCTCTACAAGAGCAGGTCGCGAGTGCCTATAATGATTTGTCTGCGATGGCCGTCTCCTGGCGACACTATGACAAAGCGTCGCATTGGCTTGGCGAGGGACTCGCCTACTGCGAAAAGCGCGATCTAGACGGCTCGCGGCTTTACATGCTCGCGTATCGCGCACGCAAAAATTTCGAGCAAGGCGACTGGCCGGCCGCGAGCGAGGATGCGGAGGCCGTGCTGCGCCATCCGCTTGCCACGCCCATCACGCGCATTCCCGCGCTGCGCACACTCGGGCACATCAGAATTCGCCGCGGCGACCCGCAGGCAGAGGCCGCACTCGAAGAGGCGTGGGCGCTCGGCGGTCCCGCACAGGAGCTGCAGCGTGTCGGCACACTCGCTGCGATCCGCGCCGAGGCCGCGTGGCTCGCCGGCGATCGCGAAGGCGTTCTGAAAGCGGTCGGGCCCGCGTACGAATTGGTGTGTCAGCGGCGCGATCCGCGGATGAAGGGCGAGCTCGCAAGCTGGTTGTGGCGGGTTGACGCTCTCGAAAAACAACCGGACGAGATAGCAGACCCCTACGCGCAGGAAATTGCGGGCGATTGGCGTGCCGCCGCGTCCAATTGGAAGCGCCTGGGCTGTCCCTATGAACACGCGTGTCTGCTGGCCTGGCATGGTACCGAAACCGAACAGCGAGAGGCGCTTGTAATCCTCGAACGGCTCGGCGCCGCCCCGGCTGCACAGGCCCTGCGCAAACGAATGCGCGCAGAAGGTGTTCGCGCCGTTCCACGCGGCTTGCGGACCTCGACCCGCAGCAATCGGCTCGGCCTGACGCGTCGCGAGGCGGAGATTCTTACGCTGGTATCCCAAGGCATGCGCAATTCCGCGATCGCCAAGCGTCTGTTCCTTTCGACCCGGACGGTGGATCGTCATGTGTCCGCGATCCTGTCCAAGCTGGGCGTGCAGTCACGCGGCGAAGCTGTCGCTATGGCCGGCAAGGCACCCGCCCTGAGTGAGCCGAAAGCGTAATGGGGTGGCCATTTGGGTCTAGACTAACAAAGAAATCCCGCAGGCAGGCGTTGACCCCGGTAGCATCGTTGGTAACACGGCGGATAGAAAAATGAGCAACAATAAACCCGGAGCAGGGCAGACAGCGCTGGTAACCGGCGCGTCTATGGGGATCGGTGTAGATCTGGCGGAATGCTTTGC
>Ga0116129_1001812_pt1 | contig 11375 bp, 10 predicted proteins | sample June2015DPH_17_2_FD_89732 | JGI IMG/M metagenome (GOLD analysis project Ga0116129, IMG submission 89732) | Peatland microbial communities from SPRUCE experiment site at the Marcell Experimental Forest, Minnesota, USA - June2015DPH_17_10 | ecosystem: Environmental > Terrestrial > Soil > Wetlands...
AGCACCACATCGCCGGGCTGAATACCGGCGTCGGCGGCGTGGCCTTGCGACTGCTCCACGACCAAACCTCCGGAGACCCCGGCTTGCTGGCGCTCGCTGGGACTCAACGGACGCAGCGCCAGCCCCAAGCGCGGCTGCCCCGCAGCGCCTTGATCAGCCGCTTCGGCAACCGTGACCGGCGAGGCGGATCCGATGGTTGCCGTCAACGTCGAGGTTTTGCCGTCGCGCCAGACTTCCAGCGTAGCTTTGTCGCCCGGCATGGCCTGTCCGACGTGGGCGGATAACTGTCCCGCATCGACCACCGTCTCGCCGTTGTATTTGAGAATCACGTCGCCGACCTTGATTCCGGCGTGCGCGGCTGCGCTGTCGGGTTCAACCTTGGCGACCAACGCACCATCGGGCGTGGGCAGCTTGAAGGAGTCGGCCAGCGATTGATCGAGTGTTTGAATCTCGATGCCGAGGCGCGCGTGGGCGACCTTGCCGGTTTTGACGATCTGGTCCTTGACCTGAACGGCGAGGTTAATCGGAATGGCGAACGACACCCCCTGATAACCGCCCGAGTTGGTGTAAATCTGCGCATTGATGCCGACCACGCTGCCTTCGGCGTCGAACAGCGGGCCGCCTGAATTACCCGGATTCACCGCGGCGTCCGTCTGAATGAACGGAACATAGCCGTCGCCGGGCAGTGAGCGTCCTTTCGCGCTGACGATGCCGGCGGTCGCGGTTTCTTCCAAGCCGAACGGTTCGCCGATCGCCAGCACATAGTCGCCGACGCCCAGCTTGTCCGAATTTCCGATGCGCACGCTGGGCAGGCCGTGGGCGTCGATTTTGAGAACGGCGATATCGCTGCTGCGGTCGGCGCCCAAAACCTTGGCCTTGTATTCCCGATGATCCGATAGCTTGACCGTCACTTCCCGGGCGCCATCCACGACATGCGCATTGGTCAGAATCAGGCCGTCGCTGGATACCAAGAATCCGGAACCTTGCGCGTGCATGAGTCCGTGGCCGCGGGGCGTCGGTGCGGGCAGACCCCGAAAGAACTGCGACAGCGGATTATCATCATCGTCATTGGGGTTGCCGAAACTGAACCCTTCCGGCGAGGAGGTTTTCATTTCGCCGGCAGTGGTTATGGCCACTACCGTTGCCTGATTGCGCGCCACGATGGCGTGGTAGTTGGGTGCTGTCGCGAGCGGGATCGGACCATCCGCCGGCTGCGCAGCGGCGGCCGGCGCTGCCGCCGCCGTCGATGAATCCTTGGATTCGAAGAGGGAAGGGGCCGTGAGGCCGGTGGCAGTGCCCACGGCGAGCAGCCCCAGGGCCGACCAGGCCATTGTCTTGACGCGAAGTTCCATGATGTTCTCCTGTGCAAATGCTGACATCCAGCAATTTGCCCGGCAGGCTGCCATTGCTACCTTAAGCCAAGCTTAAGACAGCGTGGGGAAGTGCACGCTGGCGCGTAATCCGCCCAAGCCTAAGTTTGCCGGCCCGGAATCCAGGGTTACCGCAGCGCCATGGCGTTGGGCGATGGCTTTGACGATGGCCAGACCCAGCCCCGTGCCGCTCTGTTCCGCGCCATAGAGACGATAAAACCGGTCGAACGCCCGGTCGCGGTCCGGCGGTGAGATTCCTGGACCCGAATCGGCGACTTCCAGCAGCACGCCGCCATCGGATGCCTCGCGGCAGGTCACTTGTACGGTGCCGTTCGGCGGCGTATAGCGCACGGCGTTGTCGACCAAGTTGCGCACCAAAATGCGCAGCGCCTCGGGATCTCCCCGCACGCGCAGCCGCGGCGCCGCGTGCAAACTCAAATCGATCTGACGGGCGACCGCCAAGACGTGGCAGTCGCCGATCGCCTGCGCTGCGATAGGCTCCAGCTCCTGCTGCTCGAGGTCGATGCCGGGCTCCTGCGGATCGACCCGCGCCAGCGTCAACAACTGCTCGACCAGGTGTATGGCACGCTCCACGGCCGCGCCCAGCATCTCGCGGGCTTCGAGCCGCGCCCGCTCGTCGGGAGCCCGATCGAGCAACTGCAGCTGCAGGCGCAACGAGGTGAGCGGGGAGCGCAGTTCATGCGCCGCGTCCGCGACGAAATCCCGCTGCGCCGCGAAGGCAGCGTTGAGACGCGATAGCAGCCTGTTGAGTTCAGCGACCAGCGGCTCGATCTCGAGCGGCAGTCCGGCCGCGCTCAGCGGCGCAAGGCTGCGTTCGTCGCGCCGCTGCACTTCGGCCGTCACGAAACGCAGGGGATGCAGGCCGCTCTGAACTATCCAAGTCACGCACACGATCATGATCGGCAACAGCAACATGAGCGGTACCACGACTCGAAGCGCCGCGGCACGTGCCAGCTGCTCACGAACCAGCGAGGGCTGCGCGATCTGAATGACGCCGTCAGCGGTCTGCAGGCCGTAGGCGCGCCAGGTTTGGCCGCGCAGGGACAAGTCGGCATACCCCAGAATCGTCTGATTGATCATGGGCAGGCCCGGCCGCGACAGGTACACGCGCGCACCGAACGGGTCCCAGATTTGAACGACGAAATCCGTATCGCCTTGATCCGGGGGAACCTCGATGCGAGGCGCCAGGGAGATCTGACCGCGCAGCGACAGCGCCATCTGGCGCAGCTGATAGTCGAACAAGGTTGAGGTCTCGCCGAGCACGCGCCGATAGGTCACGCCGCCGGCAAGCAGCGAGATCAGCGCGACCAGGACGATCAAAGCAATCAACAGCCGCGCGCGGATGGAGTGCATTACTTGGGCACGAAATATCCGACGCCGCGCAGCGTTCGAATCGAACCGCTGCCCAGCTTGCGGCGCAGTCCGTGGATGTAGACCTCGACCGCGTTGCTGCCGATCGACTCGTTCCAACCGTACAGACGGTCCTCCAATTGGGCGCGCGACAATACCGCACCCGGCCTCTGCAGCAGCGCCTCGAGGACCGCGAATTCATGAGCCGACAGCGCTATCGGCTCGCCCTTGAGATGTACGCTGCGCGTGGTGGGGTCGACGGTAAGATCGCCGTGCTGAATCGCCGGTTCGCCACGCCCGGCGCTGCGGCGCAAGACCGAGCGCATGCGTGCCGTGACCTCGTCCAGATCGAATGGCTTCACGATGTAATCGTCGGCGCCCGCGTTCAGACCGGCGATCCGGTGTCGCACCTCATCGCGCGCGGTGAGAATGATCACGGGAGTGACGTCGCCGCGCGCGCGCAAGTCGCGCAGCACGGTGTGGCCGTCGCGTTTGGGCAGTCCAAGATCCAGCAAAACCAGGTCGAAGGTCGAAGCCTGCAAGGCCGCACTGGCCGCGGCGCCGTCCGGCATCCAGTCGACTGCAAAGCCGCTCTGGCGCAGCCCTGTTTGCAGCCCCTGCGCTATCATGGCATCATCCTCAACGAGCAGAATGCGCACGCTGCCTTCCGTGTTTCCTACAAGCGCATGCACATGAGGATGACATACTCGCTTGCGTCGCGCGCGCTACCGTTCCGCGCCATCGGCACCAATGGATAATCGGCATGTCCAGAACCATGTTCATTCCGTCTTTCGCCCGCGCTTGTCTTTTCATGTATGTGCGCACGCACTCGCAATTGCAATACTACTTGAATCTTAGCAATACCCGCCGCGCCGCCAACGAGAGCGGACTGGGTCGGGCGGGCGCCCGCTGCTTCGGCAATGTGGTCGAGATCCGCCCGCTGAGCCGACATTCGCACGCCTGGTAGGCGGCGTCCTGCAGTCGATTCGGAGCGCGTCGGCTTGAGTTAAAGAGGGCAGTCGCCCACATTCGCTGCATGAACCTCGCCGAATTATTGCAGGGCTCTGCCAATGGCTATATGGTGGCCGCCCTGACAAAACGCGTCAGCAGCGATGTGGTGCGGCAGGTGCCGTATCCCCTCATCGGCGCCGCAGCTGTGCTCGGGGCGCTGGCGGGCATGATGATATCCCGGCGCCGCCGCAGCGCCCGGCGCTAGTTCCGCACCGTCGTCTGCACCGGCGGGCGGTCGCCGCAGGCATCATAAGCATCCGCGCGTGATATGTTACGGGCCGGCGGTCCGCCGAGCCCACGGCGTCGCGGATGTTGATTGTCGCGGAAGATCTGTGGATTTCCATGAATAATGATGACCTGAAGGAAGCACGCAAGAAGGCGGCGCTCGACTATCACGAGTTTCCGACGCCTGGGAAACTCTCCATTACCCCCACCAAGCAGCTCACCAATCAGAGCGATTTGGCTTTGGCATATTCACCGGGTGTCGCCGCGGCTTGCGAAGCCATCGCCGCAGACCCACTCAATGCGTTTCGCTATACCGCACGAGGCAATCTGGTCGGTGTCATCAGCAATGGCACCGCGGTGCTCGGTTTGGGCGCGATCGGTCCCCTGGCCGCCAAGCCCGTCATGGAGGGCAAGGCGGTACTGTTCAAGAAATTCGCGGGCATCGATGTATTCGACATTGAGATCGAGCAGCGCGACCCTGCCAAACTCATCGAGGTGATTGCCGCGCTCGAGCCCACCTTCGGTGCGATCAACCTCGAGGACATCAAGGCACCGGAATGTTTCATCGTCGAGCGGGAGTTGCGGCGGCGGCTCAAAATACCGGTGTTTCACGATGATCAGCACGGCACCGCCATCATCGTGGGCGCCGCCTGCAGCAACGGTTTGCTGGTGGTCGGCAAGGAAATGGCCAAGGTCAAGCTCGTGGTCAGCGGCGCCGGAGCCGCGGCGTTGGCGTGCGTCGATCTGCTGTTGGATCTGGGACTGCCGCGCGAGAATGTGTGGCTGACGGATTTGGCCGGCGTTGTCTATCAAGGCAGAAAAGAGTTGATGGATCCTGAGAAGATCCGATTTGCACAGCCTACCAATGCCCGCTCGCTGCGCGAAGTGATCGCAGGGGCCGATGTCTTTCTGGGATTGAGCGCCGGCGGAGTGTTGACCCAGGAGATGGTGAAAACGATGGGACCTAAGCCGCTGATCTTGGCGCTCGCCAATCCCACGCCTGAGATTCTTCCGGAGGAGGTCAGGGCGGTGCGCGATGATGCCGTGATCGCCACCGGACGCAGCGACTATCCGAATCAGGTCAACAATGTGCTGTGTTTTCCGTTCATTTTTCGCGGTGCGCTGGACGTGGCCGCGACGACGATCACCAGGCAGATGGAGATCGCGGCGGTGCACGCCATCGCCGCCTTGGCCCGCCAGGAGCAGAGCGACATCGTCGCCGCCGCCTACGGAGGCATGGAGGATCTGGCCTTTGGCCCCGAATATCTCATCCCCAAGCCCTTCGATCCGCGCCTCATCGTCAAGATTGCCCCGGCCGTCGCCAAGGCGGCGATGGAATCCGGCGTGGCGACCCGGGCCATACCCGATCTGGATGCGTACGCGCAGCGCTTGCAGCAATTCGTGTATCACAGCGGCACGCTCATGCAGCCCATTTTTGCCGCCGCGCGCAAGATCGCTCAGGCCAAGAGCCGCATTGTCTACGCCGAGGGCGAACGCGAGGCGGTGCTGCGCGCTGTGCAGGTGGCGGTGGACGAAAGGCTGGCGCAGCCGATCTTGGTGGGCCGCCCGGCGGTGATCGAACGCGCCATCAAGCGCCATGGCCTGCGCATCCGTATCGGCGAGAATGTCACGGTGATCAATCCGGATTTCGATGAGCGCTACAACGAATATTGGCGTTCCTACCACGCGCTCACGCAGCGGGATGGGGTCACGGTCCAATATGCCAAGCTCGAAATGCGCCGCCGCACCACGCTGATCGCGGCGATGCTCCTGAAGAAGGGCGAGGCCGATGGCCTGATCTGCGGCACCATCAGCACCACGGCCCGGCATTTGCACTATATCCATCAAGTGTTGGGAAGGCGGCCGGGCGTCAACGTCTACGGCACCATGAGCGGACTGATACTACCTGGCCGTCAGGTGTTCCTCGTCGACACGCACGTCAATCTCGACCCGACGGCGGAGCAATTGAGCGAAATCGTCGGGCTTGCCGCCGATCAATTGTGCGCCTTCGGCCTGGTGCCGAAGGTCGCGCTGCTCTCGCACTCGAATTTTGGCTCGAGCACGGCGCCTTCTGCATTGAAAATGCGGGCAACACTGGCTCTGTTGCGCGCGGCGCGGCCGGATCTCGAAATCGACGGGGAGATGCATGGAGATTGCGCACTCGATGAAGCTGCGCGCAAGGCCATTCTCCCGGACAGCACCTTGCACGGTAGTGCAAATCTCTTGGTGTGCCCCAATTTGGACAGCAGCAGCATTGCCTACAACCTGTTGAAGTCCGCCGCCGGCCACAACGTGGCCATAGGTCCGATCTTGCTGGGGTGCGCGGCGCCGGCTCACATATTGACGCCCGCAGCCACCGTGCGCCGCATCGTCAATATGACGGCCGTAACAGTGGTGGAGGCCAATAAGTGAACCTGGGGGCCGATTCGGTGGTCTGATGAAGAGCGTTCAGGCAGATAGTGGATTGAGGTGACCTTATGCATCGGCTCATTCAGGCTGCAATCTTAGGCTTCGGGGCTGGCATGGCGCTCTTGGGCGTCGCGCGCGCAGCCGATGCCCCGGTAGCGGCGGGCGACGTCGTTCCCGGCATCTGGCAGCATCACAAGGTCACCATCAACTACTTCGGCATTACCTCGGCCTATTCGTGCGACGGTCTCGAGGACCACGTGCGCAGCATCCTCGAGCATCTCGGTGCCCGCAATGATGCCAAGGTCATTGCCACCTGCCCAAGGGGTCCGAATGTGCCGAGTCATACCGCATGGATAGAAAGCGAATTCTACACCTTGGCGCCCGCCGACTCTGCCGCCCCCGATACGGTGCAAGCCCACTGGGCGGCGCGCGAAGTTACTGCACGTCGGCCGTACTTCATGGGCGAGGGTGATTGCGAACTCATCGAACAGATGAAGGATATGATCTCCAATAGCTTTGCGCTGCGCGATGTTCTGTACCGCACCGATTGCGTGCCGCACCAGATCACCCTCGAGGGCTTCGCCATCAAGGGGCAAGCGCTGGTCCCCGTGACCAATGGGCCGGCGGCCGTTAACGGTTAGTCCGGGAACAGGGTTGGTCGGGGCAGCGGGCGAGATTTCCATCAGCGGCGCGGTCAAGACCTGCCGCTATCTTTCTCGTAGGAGCGGCTCTTCCACTGCGCACCGGTGCCGCGCCAGTAATTGATCGCCGAACCGAGCGTAGCGGCCATATAGAATGCCGCGATCAGCGGCAAAGCCAGCGCCCAGAGAGGGCTGCGCCGATAGCGCCTCAGGGTCGGCTGGTAGCTGAGAGCCGCGAGAACGCAACCGGCGGCTCCGAAGGCACGGGAAATGTCGCTGCCGAAAAGCACTTCCCAAACGGGCACCCACCAGACCAGCGTCAGCCCGGCCAAGGTGAGGCACAGTAGTACCAGCGAAAAATGCAGCTGCGTGTAGGCGGTACGCGTGATCATGCGCCAGATATCGGCGAAGTCAGGATACGGCCGGATCGAGCGCGCCAGGCCTGAGTGGCCGAGGAAAATGCCGTCGACCTTTTTGACCGCCCTGGCCAGCGCTACATCATCGATGAGGGTTTCGTTGATCGCCTCGAGCCCGCCGATCTGCGCCAGAACATCGCGGCGGACCAATATGGTGCCGCCGGCAGCAGCGGCAAGCTTGGACCGCGGGTCATTCACCTTGGCGAAGGGATAAAGCATCTGAAAGAAATAGATGAACGCCGGTATCAGGGCGCGTTCGGCGAAACTGTCGCACTTCAAATGGACCATTTCGCTGACCATGCCGAGCCGCGCGTTCTGCATCTTCGCGACCAGAGTCGAGACATGGCGTGGGTCGTGGACAATATCGGCGTCGGCGAACAGCACGAGCGGCGCGCTCGTGGCGCCCAGGCCTTGGCTCAAGGCCCACAGCTTGCCGGACCATCGGTCCGGCTTGGCAGTCAGCCGCAGAACCTGCAGATTCGCGGCGGAACCTGCCAGGCGAACCGTATCGTCGCTCGAGTTGTCGTCGACCAAGGTCACGCGAAACTTGCCGGCGTAGTCTTGGGCAAGGAGCGACCCGATGACCGCAGCGATGGTATGTGCCTCATCGCGCGCCGGTACGATAACATCGACGTCGGGATATTCTCGGGGCTGCGCCGCGGCCAGTTCAGGCGAGGATGACCAAAACCTGCCATGCGCGGCAAACAAATACACCCAGATGCACAGCGACAGCAGGGCAATCGCCATTAGATCGGGTCGTCGATCGATTTTGCGAGCGGCGTGAAGGTTTTCGGGCCCGCGGCTGTCATGTGCCAACAGTCTTCCAGGCGTATGCCGAATTCCCCCGGAATGTAGATGCCGGGCTCGTCCGAAAAGCACATGCCCGCCGCCAACGGCGTCATGTCTCCGTGAACCAAGTAGGGCGGTTCGTGACCGTCCAAGCCGATGCCGTGGCCGGTGCGGTGCGACAGTCCGGGCAAATGGTAGCCCGGGCCCCAACCCTGCTTTTCATAATACCCGCGCACCGCGTCGTCGATGCTGCCGACCGGCGCACCGAGTTTGGCGGTCTGCAGCGCGATCTCCTGCCCACGTTTGACCGTATCCCATACCTGGCGTTGCCGCGCGCTCACCCCGCCGTATACCCAAGTGCGCGAGATGTCGGATTGATAGCCGTGCACCGAGCAGCCGCAGTCCATCAAGATGGTGGAGCCCTCGCGAACCGCCTGAGGTTTCACCGAGCCATGCGGGAAGGCGGACGCTTCGTTCACCAGGGACAATGAGAATTCCGGTGTTCCGCCCAATCTCACCGTGGTCTTGTCCATCAGTTCGCCGAGGTCCTTGCTTGTCATGCCCTTGACCGTCTGAGCCCGCACCAGCCGCAGCGCTGCTATCGTTATGTCGTTGGCCAGCTGCATGAGCGCGATTTCCGCGGGTGACTTGATCAGGCGGCAAGCGCGCACCAATGCATCCGCCGGCACGATTTCATACGTCGCGGCGACCTGGCGCACGCCGGCGATGATGAAGAAACGCATCGTGGATTCCACCGACAGCAAACCTGAATCGACACCGCGATCGCGAAGACATTGAACGATCTTGGCGAATGGGTTTTCATGTTCGTCCCACGGCCTGATATCCCCGCCGACTTCAAGTGTCTCGCGCACCGAGGGCTCCTCGAACGCCGGGGTCACGACCATGACGCCGCCCGCGGCGGGAATTATGGCCACGGTGGTGCGCTCGGAGCGGTGCCACCGGATGCCCGTGAAGTACTCGAGACTCGAACCCGGCTCGATCAGAAGCGCGCGGATTTTCTGTTCGCTCATCAGACTCTGCACCTTCGAAAGACGTGCCTGACGCTCCTCCAGCGAGATCGGGTGGGCGCCGCCGGTCATCGATTTCAGATCCGGAGCGGCCGCCGCTGCCCCAGGCAGCGCGCCGAGTAGGGAAAGTCCGACGGCGGATTGCAGGAAATCGCGTCTGGAGCCCATCATTCATCCCCGGCGAACGTAATCTTCTAGGATACTGCAAACGAAACGGCAGCGGTTGTCGGCGGCGGCAACGGCGGCTGGTGAGTCGGCAACGGGGACTGCTGAGTGCTCGCAAAAGAGTCGCCGCGGCGGACGCGCCCATTTCCCACAGCGCGTGCATGGCCCTTCCTACAGGAGCGCGTGCACCGCACGGTAGCATTGCTGCATACGAGTCGGCCGTCCGCCGGCGTTGCATCGAGAAACCGATATGAGCATCAACAAAGATCAAGTCGAGGGCCGCGTGAAGGAAGCGGGCGGCAAGGCGCAAGAAGTTGCAGGCAAGGCAGTCGGCAATACCAAGCAGGAAATCAAAGGTATGATCAACAAGGGAGCCGGCGCGGCCCAGGCCAAGTATGGCGATGTCAAGAGCGATCTTAAGGATCGGGACCAGAAGCGCTAGCGATTCGCCGTCGTGCTGCTGTCTCGCCGCTCGCTATGGGTGGCGGGACGGTCGCTCGAGCACCTGGCCAGCGGCACGCAGCCCGCTCGCCAGGGCGGCGTGAACGGTGCCCCACTGATCCTCGGTATCCGTGTGCTCGCCGGCGAAGAACAATGTGTCGTCGACGGGTCTGCTCATCAAGCGCGCTGCCTCCAGCGCCCCCGCCGGGACGTAGCTGTAGGCGCCGCGCGAAAATTCATCATGCTGCCAATCGTGGTGATGGGCGCTTATCAGCCATTGGGTCAAATCGCGGATGGAAATGCTGAAAATATTGGCGAGGCATCGCAAGGCGGCCGTTTCCAGCGTCTCTGTGCCGAGTTCGCGCAAGCGTTGCAGGCCCGATAGGGTCTTCGCGCCCGCCGCCCATCCCGTCATGATCGGCGCCGACTCCGGCATGGCCGTCCACCACGTGGGGATCAGTTCGTCCGGCGCGAGCAGGAAACTCAAGTTCGCAGCCCGTTCGCTCCAGAAGCGCCGACTGAACAGCAACGTGACCCGATTGGCCTGTCCCATGGCCAAGGACTGCCAATGCCGCTCGATCTCGGTGGGGACAGGATCGAAGGCCACGCAATTGGCCTGCAGCACGCCCAAGGGCAGGGTGATGATGGCTTGCGGTGCTCGCACGCTGAACTCGTGTCCGCTCGTGGCCCTGCCTTGCACGCTGACAGATCCTCGACTCCAGGCGACCCTGCGCACCGGGCTGTCCAGCAAAAGCGTGCCGCCGGCGCGCGCAAAGCAATCGGCGGCGTAACGGGGCAGTGCATCGTAACCAGAGCGGATATGAAAGATTCGATCGCCCTGCAGCCGATCCTCGGCGCGCTGCTGACGCACCAGCGCCGTGGCGCTAATAATGTTGCGATCGGCAGCGTTGAACCCCTCGACGTAGGCAGCTGCTCGATTCGCCGTGGCTGATTCGATCGCGGCCGCCCGCAGGTAGCCCGCGAAGCTCACGTCCGAACCAGGCGCGCGTCGTTCCAGCCATGCGGCCATGCGCTGCAATACACTGAACGAGTCGCGTTGTTGCTCGCCGCAGGATTGCAGATGCTGCGCTTCGCAGCAAAATAGATCCCCTTGCAATTCGCAAGTGGCGAGCTGCGCTTCCCGAACCAGGGACCAGGAGGTTGTAGGCAACCCGTGGATGAATTCCGCGCCTAGCTCTATGGGTATGTGGCCGTCGCCGGCCATGCGCGCATGCCGCGTGTGAATCCGGCCGCCGATGCGCTCGCGCGCTTCGATGATGCTGACGCGCTTGCCGGATTCAGCCAGCAATCGACCCGCGGCCAATCCGGCCGCGCCCGCGCCGACAATGATGACGTCGACACTCACACGGGAGGTCATGCCCTTACAGCCGTCTGGTCCGAGTCGAAGCCGCCATCAGCGCCTCGAGCGCGTCCGGGTCGATGGGCTTGATGAGATGATGATCGAAGCCGGCATCGAGAGCCTTACGCTTGTCTTCTTCCTGTCCCCAT
>Ga0116129_1001813_pt1 | contig 11374 bp, 8 predicted proteins | sample June2015DPH_17_2_FD_89732 | JGI IMG/M metagenome (GOLD analysis project Ga0116129, IMG submission 89732) | Peatland microbial communities from SPRUCE experiment site at the Marcell Experimental Forest, Minnesota, USA - June2015DPH_17_10 | ecosystem: Environmental > Terrestrial > Soil > Wetlands >...
GCGCGGCGTGCGAATTCGATGGGATAGAGGACATTGGGAGGCTCATTCACCAGTTCGCGCGCCATGATGACGCCATCGACGATGTGAGCGCCGGGAGCAAAGGCCTTCCGTGCGGCGTCCACCGCGCCGACCGCGAGCGAAATCTCGGCACGCAGTGCGGTGTCCTCGCCCTCCTTCTTTTTGGTCTTGTAGCGGTCGAATTTATAGGCCCGCAGCCGCAAACCCGACGCCACCGCGGCCGCCTGATCGGGCTTCATCGCCCCGTCAGGCAATTCCGCGATGATCGTCACGGCGTCATTGCCGGCACTCAATTTACCGGCTGCCGTGCCACCGAGCTTGAGAAAATCGATGTCCTTGAGGCCTGAGAGCTTGCCGGCGCCGACCACGATGAGACGAGCAACCTTGAGGCCCTCCGGCGCCAGGATATCGAGGGTGGACCCGCTTTTTCCCTTGAACTGGTTGGTGGCGGCCGCGCGCTTGACCGTGCCGGCCGCCGCGCCCAGCGCCTTTCGGGTCTCCGGGCCGAATTTCAGCGTCTCGTCACAAAATACCACCAAGGTGCCGCGCGGGGCGGTGGAAAACGCAACGAAGCCGACCTTGATGGCGTCGGACATAGGTAAAATCCTCCAAGAATTCAGGGCTGCCGCGGGGGCGGGGAACGCGCCGGGCGGTGTTTTGAAAGCTCCCGTCGGCTGCGAAGTGCATCCGTTGGGAACACGATCCGGCCACTATGGCCCCTCAACCACCGCGATGCCAAGCGTCCCCGTGGCCGGCGAGCCACAGGGCCCAATTATTAACCATATAGCGAGGGCGCCATGGCACAGCCATTTTGTCGACGGATCAAAGGGATGGTACTGAGAGAAAGAGTCGGCTGAGGCGATGGTGGCGCGTCCAAAAGGGGAACCTGATTTCAGGTTTGGTCGCTGCCGCGGTTTCAGCTCGCAGGACGGGGATCGTGCGTAGCGATGGGATCGATCGACAAGTATATTTTCCGCACGACGCTCGCGTCGTTTGCGATGGTTCTGGTCAGCCTGACGGGGGTGATCTGGATTACGCAGGCGTTGCGCGGCATCGACCTGATGACCAGCCAGGGTCAAACCATCCTCACCTTTCTTGGCATCACCAGCCTGGTGATTCCGGCGCTCGTGCTGGTGATCGCACCGATCGCGCTGATGATCGCGGTCTCGCACACCCTCAACAAGCTCGCCACCGACTCCGAGATCATTGTGATGAATGCGGCCGGCTTCTCGCCGTTCCGGCTGTTCCGCCCCTTCGCCTATGCCACCTGCGTGGTCGCGCTGATGGTGGCTTTTATCGCAGCCTATCTTGCGCCGGATGGCATGCGCCGGCTTGCGCGATGGGACGCCGAGATCACCGCGGATGTGCTGACCAACATCCTGCAGCCCGGCCGCTTTGCCCAACTCGATCAGAATCTGACCATCCGGATTCGCGAGCGGCGGCCCGGCGGGCTGCTCGTCGGCATCTTCGTCGACGACCGTCGCGATCCGCAGGAACGCGTCAGCATCGTCGCCGACCATGGCACGGTCCTGAAGAACGAGGGTGGCTCGTTTCTGATCCTCGAGGACGGCAACCTCGAGCGCTTCGAAGTCGGCAAGCGCGATCCGGCGCTGGTGGCATTCGGCCGTTATGCCTTCGACATGTCGAAGTTTTCCAATCGAGGCCATAACGTGGCGTTGGGGATTCGCGAACGCTACCTCTGGGAATTGCTTTGGCCGTTGCCCGAAGATCCGATCTACCAGGCCTTGCCCGGACAGTTTCGCGCCGAGTTACATGACCGTTTCATGGCGCCGATCTATCCCTTTGCATTCGCGGCCCTGACCTTTGCGTTTCTCGGCGCCCCGCGCACCACGCGCCAGAGCCGCAATTTTTCGATCGGCGGCTCCATCCTGGCGGTGTTCGCGTTGCGCACGGCGGGCTTCATCTGTTCCGTGATGACGGTAAAATCGCCGCTGGCCGCGGTGATTCAGTATCTGATGCTGGCAGCGGCAATCGGCGTAAGCCTGTGGATCATCCTCGACAGCGTGGTGGTGGAACCGCCGGTCGCATTGCTGGAAGCCATCAGTAGATCGAACGCGCGCCTCCTCCGGTTTTTCGGGCGGCCTGCCACAGCATGAGCATGATAACGAACACGCTTGGGCGATATTTCGCCGGCCGCTTCGTGGTCTCGGCGCTCGGCGTGTTCCTGAGCATCTTCGTCCTGCTCGTGCTGGTCGATTACATCGAAATGGCCAGGAAGACCTCGGGGCTGGCTTCGGCATCCGCAATCACGGTCGCGGAAACTTCGCTGTTCCGCGTTCCGCAGTTGCTTGAAAAGCTGATGCCGTTTTGCATCCTGATCGGGGCGATGACCTGTTATCTGGCGCTTTCGCGGCGGCTGGAACTCGTGGTGGCGCGCGCCGCGGGCGTTTCCGCCTGGCAGTTCGTCGCACCGGCGCTGGCCAGCGCTGTCGCCCTCGGAGTCCTGGCAACGACCATCTACAATCCGGTATCCGCCAACTTGCGCGAACTCTCAAAACGGATGGAGGCGGAGCTGTTGGGCTCCGCGCCCGGCGGCGGCGTACAGGACGCATCCGGGTTCTGGATCAATCAGGTGAACGATGAAGGCCAGGCCATCATCAACGCCGTCCGCAGCGAGCAGCAGGGCGTCCGCTTGACCGGGCTCACGGTGTTCACATTCGATCCGAACTTCCGGTTCAAGGAGAGGATCGAGGCGCAGGAGGCAACGCTGGAGGAAGGACGCTGGGCGTTCAAATCCGCACGCCGCTTCTCGCTCGACGGACCCCCGGTCGACCAGGACAGTTTCTTCCTTGCCACCAGCCTGACCCCGGCCCAGGTCCGCAACAGTTTCTCGACCCCCGAGACTGTATCTTTTTGGCAACTGCCGAGCTATATCCGATCCTCGGAGAACTCCGGATTCGCGACGGCCGGCTACCGGTTGCAGTACCAAAAGCTTATCGCACAGCCATTTCTGCTAGCGGCAATGGTCATGCTGGCAGCATCTGTGAGCCTGCGGTTCTTTCGCTTCGGCGGCGTCCAAAAGATGATTTTGAGTGGCGTGGGCGCGGGCTTTCTGCTCTATGTCTTGTCGAAAGTAACTGAAGATCTGAGCAAGGCTGAGTTGATGCCTCCCATCGCTTCGGCGTGGCTGCCCGTATGCGTGGGCGGCCTAACCGGTTTTTTGGCCTTGTTGTACCTGGAGGACGGGTAGTGGCCGTTGTCGCCGCCCGCCAAGGAAAGTCGCCCGCGTTCGGGCGGCGCACCGTCGTGCGCCGCTATCGGGCTCGCTTGGCCGCCGCCGGCGGACCCGTTCTGGCCGTCGTTTGTGGACTCATTTTTGCCGCCGCGCTCGGTCTGACGATGACAACCCCGGCCCTGGCGCAAGGCTTTACCTACAATCCGCGTCCCCCCCGGCCGCCGGTCCCGCCCCGGCCTCCCAACGACGGACAGATGCTCGTCCAGGCGGTTGAGGTGGATTACGACTACAACAATTCGCGGGTGTCGGCGGTCGGCAACGTGCAGATGTTCTACAACGGAACGAGCGTCGAGGCCGACAAGGTCATCTACGATCAGAAGACCAAGCGGCTTCACGCCGAAGGCAACGTCCGCATGACCGATGCGGACGGCAAAATCACATACGCCAATATCCTGGATTTGAGCGACGATTACCGCGACGGTTTCGTCGACTCGCTCCGCCTCGAGACCGCCGACGCGACGCGAATGGCCGCGCCGCGCGCCAACCGCAGCGGCGGCAACTACACCGTGTTCGAAAATGGTGTCTACACGGCCTGCGCGCCCTGCAAGGACGATCCGAAGAGGCCGCCATTGTGGCAGGTCAAGGGCGCGCGCATCATTCACGACCAGATCGACAAGATGCTGTACTTCGAGAATGCGCAGCTGGAGTTCTACGGCGTACCGATGGCGTATATGCCGTATTTTTCGACGCCCGATCCGACCGTGAAGCGCAAGAGCGGGTTCCTGATGCCGATCCCCACCCAGAATCCGACCTACGGATATGGCCTTGAAATCCCGTACTACTGGGCGATCGCTCCCGACTATGATGCCACCATCAACCCGCGGTTCATGACCCAGCAGGGCGTGCTGTTGCAGGGCGAATTCCGTCAGCGCCTGCTCGACGGATCGTATCAGATCCGCGCCTATGGCATCGATCAGCTCGACCCCGGGGCGTACAATGGCGAGCCCGGAGACCGCATTTTGCGCGGCGGTGTCGAGTCCAAGGGTGAGTTCGCGCTGAACGATAAATGGGTGTGGGGCTGGGAAGGCGTCGCGCTCAGCGACATCAATGTGATGTCGGACTACGGGCTGTCCCTCTACCGTGACCCGCAGGCCGCATTCCTGAATCTGCCGACCGAAGCCATTTCCCAGCTTTATCTGACCGGTGTCGGCGATCGCAGCTTCTTCGACGCCCGCGCGATCTACTATCTCAGTCTGTCAGGCGATCAGTCCCAGGTGCCCGTGATTGCGCCGGTGATCGACTATTCCAACGTGATCAACCACTCGGTGCTGGGTGGCGAGTTGAGCTATAAGGGGAACTTCACCAGCCTGACCCGCGAAACCGCGGCTTTCGATCCGATCACGGCAGCGGCCCTCACCAATGGCTCATGCCTGCCAACTTCAGCCGATCCAGCCAAGACCATAAACCCCCAGAACTGTCTGCTTCGAGGCCTGCCCGGCACCTACACGCGAGCGACGGGTGAAGTGGATTGGCGTAAATCGTACACCGACTCGGCAGGAGAAATCTGGACGCCGTTCGCCAGTGTCCGCGCCGATGCGATCGATGCTTCGATCGCCAACCAGCCGGGCACTTCGAACTTCCTTCCCGTAGGCGAAACGCAGGACCTGCGTGTGATGCCCACGGTCGGCCTCGAATATCGCTATCCCTTCATCAACGTTCAGCCCTGGGGCTCCACCACGATCGAACCGATCGTGCAGGTCATCGCTCGTCCCAACGAACAAGATGCCGGCAAGCTTCCCAACGAAGATGCCCAGAGCCTGGTCTTCGACACCAGCAACCTGTTCAGCGTCGACAAGTTCTCAGGCTACGACCGCGAAGAAGGCGGCGGCCGGGCCAATGTCGGTTTTCAGGCGACGACGCAATTCAACCAGGGCGGCTCAGTCAAGGTGATGTTCGGGCAATCCTATCAGCTGTTCGGCCTGAATTCCTACGCCGTCGGGGGCGTGACCAATACCGGGCTCGAGTCCGGTCTGGACAAGCCTGTATCGGATTATGTCGCCAGCGTCGCCTACTCGCCGAACAAGACCTATACCTTCTCTACGAGCGCGCGCTTCGACGAGGAGACCGGGAACGTCGAGCGTTTAGAGATCGGGGGCAAGGCGAACTTCGACCGCTGGTCGGTCAACCTGATGTATGGCGACTATGCTGCCCAGCCGCTACTGGGATTCCTGACGCGCCGCGAAGGCATTCTCGCCGGCGCTTCGGTCAAGCTGGCAGAGAACTGGGTGGTGACAGGATCGGCCCGTTATGACCTTGTCGCGAACCAGATCAATGACTATGTCGTCGGCGTCGGGTATGTGGACGACTGCTTCGTGCTGGCGGTCAACTACGTCACCTCGTATTCCTATACCGACAACGTCGTCGGCGGCGCCCTCACCCCGGTTCTCGGCCACGAATTTCTCCTGCAGTTCGGCCTGCGAACGATTGGCAGCACGGGCACAGGCGGCGCGGGCGGTATACAATAGAGCCGGTCTTGACGCTCCCGGAGGATCTTCCCCGCATCGCCAATCCCAGTTCGAATCGGTTGATATAGCCAATATGACCATGACGACATCATCGCTCCAGCATCGCCTCTCGCCTTTCATCATGGGTTGGGCCGCCGCACTGATCTTGATCTGCTGCGGATCGCCGCTGCATGCGCAAACCGTCGCCGTCATGGTCAACGGCGAGCCCATCACCAACTACGATATCGAGCAGCGCAGCAAACTGAACTTCCTGAGCACTCACAAGCCCGCGGTTCGACAGGAAGTGATCGACGAACTGATCGATGAAAAAGTGAAGATCAGGGAAGCCAAGAAGTTCGGTGTCGACCCCGGTGCTTCCGATGTCGATGAGGCGTTCGCCGGCATGGGTACGCGGATGCACATAACCGCCGACCAGCTCACCAAATCTCTGGAGAGCCAGGGCGTTCGCCCCGACACGCTGAAGCAACGCCTGAAGGCCGACATGGTTTGGACCAGCCTGGTCCGCGGACGATACAAGGAGAGTCTCCAGGTCGGCGAGAAGGAAGTCGACGCGGCCGCGCGGTCGAGCAGCGGCGACGAAAATAAAGAGCAGACCGAGAGCTTCGAATATCAAATGCGTCCGATCGTTTTGCTCGTCCAGAAGGGATCTGCGCCGGCCGTCATGGAGGCAAGACAAAAAGAGGCCGAAGCCTTGCGCGCCCGGATACAGAGCTGCGACGAGGCCGACTACTTGTTCAAGTCCATGCAAAATGCCGCGATTCGCGAGAGCGTAAGCAAGACCTCCGCCGACATACCGCCTGTTCTTCGCGAACTGCTCGACAAGACTCCGCTTGGCCATTTGACCCCGCCCGAAGTAACGAAACAGGGCGTGGAGATGGTTGCGCTCTGCGGCCGGAAGCCCACTACCATCGACACCCCGAGGAAGAAAGAAATCCGGGACAAGATGTTTGCCGAGAAATACCTGGCAAAGGCGAAAGCCTACCTGCAGGAAATCCGCAAAGCCGCGATGATCGAATATTTTTGACGCATGGCAAAGCCCCTCGCGCTGACCTCCGGCGAACCCGCGGGCATCGGGCCCGATATCACGATGAAAGCGTGGCTGCGGCGCAATGAACTGAAGCTTCCGGCATTTTACCTGCTCGGCGATCGCGATTTCTTCAGCGCCCGGGCGAGAACCCTTGGGCTTGAGATCAGGCTCGCCGAGGTTGGCGCCGAGGATGCGTCAGCCGCATTCGCCGACGCCCTGCCGATCGTGGCCACCGGCCATCCGGCGACTGCGCGGCCAGGCCAGCCGGACAATACCAGCGCGGACGCAGCCATGGCCTCTATCCGTCGGGCGGTCGGCGATGTCGTCGCCGGACGGGCCGGCGCGGTGGTCACCAACCCGATTGCCAAGAGCGTTCTGTATCGCGCCGGATTCCGGCATCCCGGCCATACCGAGTTTCTCGCCGAACTCGCGGCAACGGGCGGCCATACGCCGCAGCCCGTCATGATGCTGTGGTCCCCTGCCCTCGCCGTGGTCCCCGTGACGATCCATCTTCCGCTGCGTGACGCCATCGCGCAGCTCTCGGGCGACCTGATCGTCACGACGGTCCGCATCGTGGTCGCGGCGTTGAAGGCGCGCTTCGGTCTGGCCAAACCGCGCCTCGCGGTTTCCGGACTCAATCCCCACGCCGGCGAAGACGGTTCGCTCGGCACCGAAGATCAGACGATCGTGGCGTCGGCCGTCGAAATTCTGCGCGGTGAAGGCATCGAGATCAGGGGGCCGCTGCCGGCGGATACCATGTTCCACGACGCGGCGCGCAAGACCTATGATTGCGCGATCTGCATGTATCACGATCAGGCCTTGATTCCGGTCAAGACGCTGGCGTTCGATGACGCCGTCAATGTCACGCTGGGATTGCCCTTCATTCGCACATCGCCGGATCACGGCACGGCGTTTGACATTGCCGGCACTGGCCGGGCCGATCCCTCCAGCCTGATCGCGGCATTGCGGCTGGCCGCCCGCCTGGCGGCGGCGCAGCCGGCATGAGCACGATCGACGACCTTCCGCCGCTTCGCGAGGTGATTCGCCAACATGCATTGTCGGCGCGCAAATCGCTTGGTCAGAATTTCCTGCTCGACCTCAACCTCACCGCGCGGATCGCGCGTGCCGCGGGGCCGATCGAGGATGCCACAATTGTCGAGATCGGTCCCGGTCCCGGCGGGTTGACGCGTGCGCTGCTGGCGTTGGGCGCGCGGCGCGTCATCGCCGTGGAGCGCGACCAGCGCGCTTTGGCGGCGCTGGAAGCGATTTCAGGGCGATATCCGGGACGGCTGGAGATCGTCTGCGCCGACGCCCAGCATTTTGATCCACGGCCGTTTCTCGCCGACACACCTGCGAAAATCGTCGCCAACCTGCCCTACAACATCGCGACCGCGCTTTTGATCGACTGGCTGTCGATCGAGCCATGGCCGCCATGGTACGACATGATGGTGCTAATGTTTCAGCGCGAGGTGGCGATGCGAATCGTCGCGCGCGAGAATGAAGAAGCTTATGGACGGCTGGCCGTGCTGGCGAACTGGCGCGCCGAGACCAAAATCCTGTTCGACATTTCTCCAGCGGCATTCGTGCCGCAGCCCAAGGTCACCTCGTCGCTGGTGCGGTTGGTGCCCCGCCGCGCCCCGGAGGCGTGCGAGCGCCGCGCGCTTGAACAGGTGGCGGCGGCGGCGTTCGGCCAGCGCCGCAAGATGCTGCGGCAGAGCCTCAAATCACTGGCCGTCGATCCGGCGCGGCTGGCCGCGGCGGCGAGTGTCGATGTGACGCGGCGTGCCGAGACCGTTCCAGTAACCGGCTTTGTTGCCATGGCGCGTGAATTGACTGATATACGAAACGCAAGGTTGAACGTGCCCTGAGGAGGAACACCATGGCGCTCATGCGTCGCCAGTCCCTGGTAAAATTCGATACGCCGTTGTGTGAAACCATCGTCGAGACGCCGAAGCCGCTGGCCAGGCAAGTGCTGGTCCGTATCGAGCGCTGCGGGCTGTGCCATTCCGACCTGCATATCCAGGACGGCTGGGCCGACCTCGGCGGCGGCAAAAGGCTTGATACGACGCGCGGCATGACCCTGCCGTTCACGCTGGGACGCGAGAGCGCCGGGATCGTCGAGGAAGTCGGGCCGGATGTTTCAAGCGACCTGATCGGCGCCAAGAAAGCGGTATTCCCGTGGATCGGCTGCGGCCAATGCCGCGACTGTCTCAATGGCGACGAAAATCTCTGCGCCAAACAGCGCTTCCTCGGCGTTGCAATCGACGGCGGTTTCGCCAGCCATGTGCTGGTGCCGGATGCAAAATACCTGCTGGATTACGATCCGCTGCCGGTCAATCAGGCGGCGACCCTGATGTGCTCCGGGGTGACCGCCTATGGCGCGCTCAAGCGCCTGGCCGACCGGCCGCGGCAGCGCAATCTGCTGCTGATCGGGCTTGGCGGCGTCGGCATGATGGGGCTGGCGTTCGCGCAGGCGATGTTCAGCCAAAGGATATCGGTTGCGGATTTGAGCCCGGCGGCGCGAGAGGCGGCGCTGAAAAACGGCGCCGACGTCGCCTATGACCCTTCCGAGGCGGACGTGGTCAAACGCATCCTGAAGGAAACCGAGGGCGGTTTCGACGCGATCGTGGATTTTGCCGGCAACGAAAGGTCGATGGCGTTTGCGGTATCCGTCGTCGCGCGCGGCGGCAAGATCGTTGTCTCCGGATTGATGGGCGGCAATTTCAGCCTTCCCATGGTGCAATGGATCTACAAGCGCATGACAATCGAAGGGTTCATGGTCGGTACGTTGACCGAGGGGCAGGAACTGATGGCGCTGGCCCGCGCCGGCAAGATCAGGCCAACGCCGATGCAGGAAGAGCCGATGGCCGACGTCCAGAAATGGATCGACCAGTTGCGGGCGGGAAAAGTCGTCGGACGGATCGTGTTGGAAAACTAAAGGCCGGGCGTTTCACAGGGTTTTGCCGCGACAATCTGACGCGCGAAAATATAACGACCGCCCCGAGGGGCTCGGGCTCGTTCGAAAACGCTCCAAAGCAGGCCCGAATTAAGCCTCATCCTGTCCGGAATTGCGGCACATTGCGACCCTAGTTTTTTCGGAGATTTGGCTGCCGCGAAGTGTCCCGTATTATCGCCGGAGCAGTACATGCCAAACCGAACCGCGAAATTCGTATCAGCTATCTTAGCCAGCCTGCTAGCAGGTGCCGCTCTGACAGCCGTATCGGACAACGCGGCAAACGCTGACGATAGTTGTGTCTCCGGGCCGCAGGGAGCGCCGCCGCCAGGCGGCCATTGGTACTACCGCATCGATCGGCCCACCAAACGCCACTGCTGGTACGTTCGAGACGAGAACGGAAATCTGTCGCAGGCGGCGCCACAGGATTCGCCCGCACCGGCAAGCCCCGTTTCGCCGCAGCAACAGGCGGCCACGCCGCAGTCGATCGCCGACGCGCGCGCCGAAATGCCCATGCCGCAGACAAGCATAGCGCAGGACACGGACGCCACGCCGGCGCAGCGAATTCCGGCCATGGAAGCTGGCGCCGCGACCACGGATCAGGGGACCAACGCCCCGGATGCGGGCGTGTCGGTCGTCGCGTCGCGCTGGCCCGATCCCTCGGCAGTGAGTTCGTCAGCCAGTACGACATCAACCGGCCCAATGCCTGCCACGGGCAATTCGGTGGCGAACTTGTCGGTGGCGAACGCGCAGTCAAATCGGTCAAATCCGACGGCGGCGGCCGATGCCGCCGTCACATTTGTGGCTGCGGACTCATCGCCTGCAAAACAGCCCAGTTCGTTCCCGAAATTGCTGACCGTCATCGTCGGCGCATTGTCGGTTGTAGCCGTCATGGGCGGCTCTGTTTTCAGGTTCGGCGGCGCCCGCCCGATCGCCATCGATCGCCGATCGGCGCCGATCTATCCGAACTCCGGAGCAGGTTTCGAGCGCGCCGATTTCCGTCGCCGATCGCGGACGGCGGATGATCCGAGCCGCAAAATCGAGGAAATGCTGGCGCAGCTTTCCCGAACCCGAAGCGCGCCGGGCTGACCGCTTGAGCTATTTTTCCAGCTGCTGCTGCAGGGCGCGAACGAACTCCGTCAGGCCGGTGCGGCGTTCGCGCTTGAGCCGCTCGGCCTTGAGGATCGACTGCACCTCGGCGAACGCCTCATCGACGTCGTGATTGACGACGATATAATCGTATTCCGCCCAATGGCTGAGTTCATGGGTGGCGCGGCTCATGCGCCCGCGGATCACCTCATCCGAATCCTGCGCACGTGTATGTAGCCGCTTCTCGAGATCGGTCGCCGACGGCGGCAGGATGAAGACGCTGACTACGTCCGCCCGCGCTTTCTCCCGCAATTGCTGGGTACCCTGCCAGTCGATATCGAACAGCACGTCCTGTCCGGCCGACAAGGCGGCTTCGACCGGCGCACGCGGGGTGCCGTAGCGATTGTCGAACACGGTGGCCCATTCCAGCAACTCGCCCCGCCTCGCCATCTGCTCGAATCCGGATTTATCGACAAACAAATAGTCGAGGCCATCGACTTCGCCTGGACGCATCGGCCGCGTGGTCGCGGACACCGACATCTTCAGGCCGGGCATCCGTTCGATCA
>Ga0116129_1001814_pt1 | contig 11371 bp, 7 predicted proteins | sample June2015DPH_17_2_FD_89732 | JGI IMG/M metagenome (GOLD analysis project Ga0116129, IMG submission 89732) | Peatland microbial communities from SPRUCE experiment site at the Marcell Experimental Forest, Minnesota, USA - June2015DPH_17_10 | ecosystem: Environmental > Terrestrial > Soil > Wetlands >...
ACACCATTCTGGCGCGGCAGCGCCAGATCAAGAACTATTCCTCGCGCTACGAGAACACGCCGTGGGTCAACCGCCTGCCGGCGGAGGATCGCAAGGAGTTCGAGACCGGCTTCCAAAACGTGCGCGACTTCACCCGGAGCTTCGTCGCGGCGGGCGGCAAGATTCACGCCGGGACCGATACCGACACCGGAGGAACGCCGGGCCTGAGCCAACATCACGAAATGGAGATGCTGGTCGAGGCCGGCCTCACGCCCATGCAAGCCTTGAAAGCCGCGACTTCATGGCCAGCCGAACTGCTGGAGGGCAAGAACGGAGCGCGCGGCCCGGCCAAAATAGGCTCGATCCGTCCCGGCAATTTCGCCGATCTCGTGGTCGTGAGCGCGGATCCCCTGATCGACATCTCCAACACCAAGAAGATCGAACGGGTGATGAAGAACGGACACTGGGTGGAACTGGCCTACCATCCCGAATATGTCACGCTGCTCCGGCCGGCCCGCCCGCTCGCAGGCGCGACCCTTGCGCCCGTGATCAGCGCGATGGCACCCAGTCGCGTGGAGGAAGGATCTCCGCCAACCCGGGTAGTGCTGGAGGGCAGCGGATTTACCATGTCGTCCCTGGTTCGGGTCGACGGGATCTCGGTCAAGACAACATTCCGGAACCCGCGGCGATTGGAGTTCGATCTCCCGGCCGGCGCGATCGCGCACGCCACGCCCGACCCGTATTTTCCGCCAGGCCCCGCGCAGAACGTCGGGATCATCGGCAACCGCGCCGTTGCGGTGCATGTGTTCAATCCGCCTCCGGAGGGAGGGACTTCGAACACGGCTTATGAGTTAGTCGTGCCGAGGTAGCGGGAAACATCGTCAGAGCGTTGTGAAGGTGGCGACGAAGCGTGCGGCGAGCGGCGGCTGAATTTCGTCTCATCGTCTTCACCGGCATGCTGGTCGTTCATCGGGTGTCCACTCATCGCTTCGCTTATGATGCTCGAAATGCTTGCGCGTCCGGAATTATGGCGCAAACGCCACAAGAAGGCGTCGCGGACTTACCCGACACCAGACCGCCGCTGGAACTCTTCAATAAAATCCTTCGCCTGTTTGAGCCCGGCTCCGCTTGATTGCATGTACGATTGGATCGCCTTCATCTTCTGGCCCGCCCGCACGGCTTCGGTAATTTCGGGGGGCAAATTGGCGTAGGGGTCGAATTTGACGTTGGCCTGCTTCAGCAAGAAATCGAGCTTGGCTTCTAGCCTGGACAGCACCCCCAGACGGCTTCGCATCTCAATGAGCCGAAGCGCAACGCTGACAAGCACAAGTAGAATGACACCGAGCACGACCAATACGATCAATCCAAAGCTCTCCGGACTCAGCATTCGCGCCCCCATTTCCTCATTCCTGATGCGGATTTCGGTGGGTTTGAATCGTCGTCGCCGTCCCCGGACTTGATCCGGGGATCAGTCCCGGCGCCCCCGAAAGGAGGGCACCGTGCCCTCCCAATCGAGATGGCCGGCAAATGGCGCCCATCTTGCCCGGCCATGACCACTGAGTGAGCAAAGCTGAACGGAATCCGCTCTAATGTGGAATTCCCTTCATCTGGGATTCTCCAGTTCCGTTGCTTTGGGATGATCACCGCAACGGATCTCCATCAAGCGCCGAACCAAACGTCATGTTGTCCCTGGTCGCCGGATCAGGACCCCGTCCCTCGGCAAAGGCGCGCTCTTCCATCCGCCTTCCATGCAGCAATCCCGGGAGAGCGAAATTGCCTTCTATGCATCTAGGCTCGTAATAAATTCTATTCTGCTCGTCGCTCTGCTTTGCGAACTCTTGCTTGACCGTCCATGGCAGCGTCCACACCGTCGGGTCTTCGATCGTGACTGCGTATTCGAGCGCGGTTGGCCCGAGGCGCGTCCAACGCTCCACCACATGCAAATTTTCGCGCGAGCCGAGAAAATCGGACTTCGGGCTGAAGTTCGTCACATCGATGACGAGGGTATTGCTCTCCCAGCGGCCACGCGAGTCGCCATACCATTGGCGAATGCTCGTCGGCAGATGGGGCCTTGCGTCCATGATGATGTTGCGCTGCCAGCCTTGACCCTGACCCACGTCGTAGAAGATCGAGATGCCGCCGGGTGTCTGCACGATTCGACGGAAGCTCCCGCCGAATGCGGTGCCAAATTCGGGCAGCCCACCGGTCAAGCAGCGCTCCCCCAGGGTAACGTCCTCCGGCCCGTCCTGGCGATTCATCGGCGCGGTGTTGTAACGAGGAGGACGTTCCGCACGTCGCGGCGATGGCGTCGGATCATATTTGCCGCCGGCGCAAACCACGGACTTGGTCCTGCACTTTTCAGTCGATTGCATCAAGGCAAGACGAAATTCCCGCTCGGCGGCGGCAATCTTCTGAGCTTCCGCCGTCCGTGGTGGAATCCGGCCATTGGGTGGGTCCACAATCAGTGAGGTGCGCGCGCCGACGCGCTTCACGGAGAGAAATACCGAGTTATAGGCTCCGGTGACGTCGGCTTCCGTGCCGCGCTCGGCGCCCCTCTCCCGGACGAGCAGTGTCGCCCGCTCCCTATCCAATTCCGCCCGCTGTGCCTCGGTAAAAAATTCTTGGGCCTCATACTTGGGGAGGCGCTGCAGTGGCGTATCTGTTTCGACGGTCCAGATGCCCTGCAGATCGGGCTCGCCCCAGGGCGTCTTCAGCGACACGGCAGCGGGTGGCGTCGGCGAGGAATCCGCCGGAACCTGAGCCAATGTCGGTGTGATGGACACCAAAATGATGGCGGCCGTGGCAAAGCCGGACGCCATTATCAAGCTTGAGAGCAGCGCGCGCATGATGGACTCCGTTTGCCTCGCAGCGTGCTGCTGCAACGCAATTCGCGATCATCCAAATCCGGCGCTCTGATGGTACCGCGTCCGGGCGCTGGCCGCACCCTCAAAATCTCAAAACGAAAGGACAAGGCCGCGGCATGCGGCCTTGTCCGTTTTGTTCTTTTGGGCATGATCTTGTCCGAAAAGTCTGCAACTTTTCGGGATCATGCCTTGGCCGGTGAGACGCGTGGCTTCTCGAAGTCGCACGTCGCTGCGTTGCCCGGAATTAGTCGAGCGGCTCCACTTTCACGATCCTGTGGTCGTGGTTGCTGCCGACCCAGAACGTCACCGGCGTCGTCGAATTGTCGACGAACACCGTGCGCATGTTGGTGTCGGACGGCATCAGATATTGCACCGCGTTGCCGGTCTTGGGATCGAGCCGCACGACGCGGTCGGTGCTCATCGTGGAGGCCCAGAGTTCACCGTTCCGGTCGAAATTGGCCCGGTACGGGAACGTGTATTGCGGCAAGCTGATTTCGGTGAACTTTTCCGTCTTGGGGTCGAACAGCGCGACCTTGCTGGTGCGATATTCGGTCAACAGGACACGGTCCTGATCGTCGATTTCCAGGCGGCGCGCACGGGCGTGCGCGGTGGGCGTGGCGTACCACGTCACTTCCGTCGTCTTCGCATCGATCTTGCCGAGATGGCCTTCGGTAAATTCGGCCATCCAAAGGTTGTTCTTGGAGTCCGCTATGACCTGATAGATGCCGGCATTCTTGACGCTCGGCAGCCGGTCGGTCGGGTGGAATTTCTCCCATGTGTTGCTCGCCAGATCGACCCGGAAGATGTCCTGGGTGCCGACGCTCTTGGTCCACACCTTGCCGTCGACCTCGTGGTGCAGTCCGGTGAAATTCAGCTGCACGCGGTCGTCATTGTATTCCGGAGCCAGCGGATAATAGGAAATCTCGCCGGACTTCGGGTCGAGCGCGCCGAGCGAGCCCTGGTACATGGTATCGAACCAGATCTTGCCGGCATGGTCGAACTCGATGCTCAGCAACCCGGTGGGCGCCTTGTCCTTGAACTTCTTGATCGGATATTCGGTGAGCTTGAGCGTCTTCGGATCGAATTTGCCGATGAACATTTCGCCGAAGTCGCTGTACCAGACGCTGCCTTCCTTATCGACCAGGATGTCGTGCGGCTCGGTCGTGGGCCGCCCCATGTCGTATTCGGTGACGATGGCGCGCGTATCGCGGCCCTTTGGGCGCGGCAGCGTCTTCAGCTCGTATTGCCAATGGTCGACCGTGCTCAGATTGATGGTCGCCAGATAGTCGGCCATCTTGCGGTATTGCTCCTGCTCGCCCGCGCGGGTCGGATCCAGCATCCGCTGCGGCTTGATCGGCTGGCTTACGGCGCCATAGCCTCTCATGCGGGTGATGACCTGCGTCCACTCGTCGGAATCGTGCGTCGAGCGCATGATGCGTTCCACGGTGTGACAGCTGGTGCAATTGAGCAGCGACGACTTTTGCTCTTCGGTGCCCGGGATGCTCATCATCCACTCGGCGTTGGTGAGCTGGCCGGCGAGATTCTTGGTCTTCTTGAGCTTGATGTCGGTCGTGCTGGTCTTCTCGGACTCCACGGTCGCCTTGGTCGGGGCGTCGATGTCGTAGCCGACCGCGCGGATGCTGATGGTATATTCCCCCGGGGCCAGGCGGCTCTCCGGAAAGGCGTAGCGGCCCTGCGCGTCGGTCGCGACGCTGACCTGGACGATCGAGTCGGGCCTGCTGGCGGTGACGATGACACCTTCCATGTTGCCTTCGGCCTCGGAGCTGATGGTGCCGGTCAGGGCCGCCTGGCCTTGCGCTAAGGCCGTTTGAACGGCTGGATGGAAAAGCATCACGGCCGCACTGGCGGCGAAGCTCAGCATCAGTCTATTTCTCATCGGGTTCTCCCTCGCAAAAAATTTGCTTGCCTCGAGGCTTAACTCGCCCGGGATCGCAGTCATTGTGGCCCCCCTTGGGTGTTGGAACAAGCGTAATCCACGGGTTTCGGCGCTAAATTTGCTGCGTTGTAGGGACAATCCGGGCGTTTCCGGATGGGTTGCGGCGGCCACGCTTTACCTGGATACTTGGCCCCGCACCGTGCGCAGCCACGGGAGGGAGGGATGCAACTATGTTCGGACGTTTGTTTTCGACGATTTTCGCCGCTGGAGTTGGTTTTGCGGTCGCCACCTTGCCGGCCTATGCGGCCGACGACATTGAAGCAAAGGCGCAGGTGTGCACCGCTTGCCACGGCCAGAATGGCGTCCCCACCGACCCAAAAACCATCCCGATCATCTGGGGCCAGCAGCAGAGCTATCTCGTCAAGCAATTGCACGACTACCGCAGTGGCGATCGCGACAACCCGATCATGTCGCTGATCGCCAAAGGCATCGACCAGCAGGACCTTCGCAAGGTCGCGGCCTATTTTGCGGCCAAGAACTGGCCGGCTTCGCCTGCCCCCGCCGTCGCGGCCGCGTCGCCGCCCAAAGGAATCGCTCAATGCCAGGCATGCCATCAGCCGAACTTCGAGGGCGGCATGCCGGCGCCGCGGTTGGCTGGGCTCAGTTACAAATACCTGGTCGCGGCGATGCGCAACTTTGCCGACGGTCAAAGGACCAACAACCTCGACATGCCGAAATTCATGCACGCGCTGACCGAGAGCGATCGGGATGCCATGGCGCGCTATCTGTCGGCGCTGTGACAAGCGATGCAGGACGCCCGAGACTCCAAGCTGCGCCGAGCGAAAAGCCGTCGCCGGGCTACGGCGCGGCGACCTTTTGTTTGTTGAACACCGCGTCGATCGCGGCTTGGGCGCATTTCTCGCCGTCGGCGCTGGAGACGCCCATCGCGCCGATCACGTCGCCGTCAAGCATGATCGGCAAGGCGCCGGGTTGCGGAAAATCCTTCATGAAAGTCGGCGCCAGATTTTGGCCGGTGCGCACGATCTTGTTCATTTCCGAGGTCGGCCGGCGCCAGCGGAGCGCCGATTTCGCTTTCAGCAGAGCCGTATCGATGGAATTTGCGGCGGCGCCTTCCATGGCGTGGGATTCGATCTGATTCCCCGCCCAATCCAACACCGACATCGCGAGCGTCATGTGATTGCGCTCAGCCCAAGCCGTACAGGCGTCCACCATGGCGCGCGCGCCGGCGCTTGAGATGACCTTCTGCTCGCGCACCATCGACTGAGCGGATGCTTCCGCGGCAAACGCGATGGCGACGACCGCGGTGAGCGGGATCAGGCAGGGTTTGAAACGCATGATTTCCTCCCTATTGCGCGAACGCAGGAAACGCCGGCAGTTTATCAACGTCGCGCGGATCGTGTTGTATAATGATGGTGGCCTTGAGGTTCGCCGCGATCTGCTTGACGCGATCGATCGACGCCAGGGACTCGGCGCGGTTGGCATTGAAACCGGGCACAACATTGTTGTCGTAGTTTTCCCGGAAATGCGCAAGATCGCCGCTGAGCAGCACGTTGCCCATCCTTGGAAGCTTGACCAGCAGGACGTGATGGCCGGGCGTATGCCCAGGCGTGTTTACCATGATCACGGTGCCGTCGCCGAACACATCCTTATCCAGCAGCAAGGGTTCGACCTTGCCGTCGCCACTGATCCAATTCACGAACGGCTCGGAATTCACCACGTCGCCGGGTGGGCGACGAATTGATGGCGGCAGCTTCGGGCCAGCCAGAATGTCCCAATCGGCCTTGCCGATCAGGAGCGTCGCCTTCGGAAATGAACCCGCCTGACCGACATGGTCGCCGTGATAGTGGCTGAGGCCGACATAGGTGATTTGCTCCGGCTTGACATTCACCTGCGCCAAAAGATCGACGAGGCTGGTCTTCGGCGCAACGGGGCCGGCGTTCATGCCAAAGCCGGTATCCCACACCATATATTCGTTGCCATGCTTGATGAGATAGCAGCTGAAAACAAGCCGGATATTCGGTACGCTATTCGCGAATGTGTCAGAGAAATTAAGACCGGTATCGCCTGCCATGGCGGCTCTGGGAGTGCCGCAGTCGAGGCGCGTCAGGGTGATTTCAGGCGCCCCCTGCGCGAAAGTAGCCGCCACCGCCAAAGCGTTTGCGCAGGCACCTATCACCAGCAAGGTCAATCGTCGCCGCATGGCTTCCCTCCTTCAACCCACAATGACTCGCAACTCACAATGACTCGCAACTCACAATGGCTGGATAAGTTACGCGTGCGGCTTCACCAAGCCTAGATCATCGACCATGCACGCACAAGCGGCTGGCATTTGACTCAGAATTCCAGCAGCATACCATGCGAAAAATTCATTATTGGGAGGGAGCGCCATGCGTCCGCGAAGCCTTCGCTCGAAAATCTTCATGCTCGGCATCGGTTCGGCGGTGCTATGTGCAGCGCACCTCGCGGTCGTGGCGAAAGCCGCTTCTGCGCCGCGGTTCCACCTCGAGGAGGCGACGATTGCCGAGGTGCATCGTGCGATCCGGGCCAAGGAGATCACCGCGGAGCAACTCGTCCAACACTATTTCAAGCGTATCGAGGCTTATAACGGCACCTGCGTCAAAGGCGAAGTCGATCCGGCGACCGGCCTTATGTTCGGCGAAATAGCGCCGATCGAGAACGCCGGCCAGGTGAACGCCTATATGACGCTCAACATCCGCGGCAAGCGCTCGAAGACCGACCCCGCCGACAATGACCCGAAGATGCCCGACGCCCTCGAAACGGCGCGGGCGCAGGACGCGTATTTTGCCCGAACCGGAAATCTGGTCGGGCCGCTGCACGGCATCCCAATCGCCGTAAAGGACAATTACGACACCATCGATATGCGCACGACGGCAGGCGCCATCGCGGATTATGCCGACGACAAGCCGCCGCGGGATGCCACCATGGTGGCAAAGCTGCGCGCGGCCGGCGCGATCATCGTCGGCAAGACCAATCTCGACGAATATGCGCCGGCCGGCATCGGCCGCAGCACGCTCGGCGGCCAGACCTGCAATCCCTACGACACCAAGCGTATCACCGGTGGTTCCAGCGCGGGTTCCGCCGCGGCGGTCGCGGCAAACCTGACGATCTGCGCGCTCGGCACCGATACCTCCGGGTCGGTGCGCTATCCCTCCTCGCTCAATGCGCTGGTCGGAATAGTAGCGACGCAGGGGCTGGTGAGCCGCGCCGGCATCGTGCCGCTGACGTTCTCACGCGACCGGGGCGGCCCGATGTGCCGTACCGTCGAAGACACCGCGGCCGTGCTCGAAGTGCTCACCGGCGATGATCCGCGCGACGCCATCACGGCCGTTGCGCACGGCAGGCAGCCGGTCGTCTATTCGAATTACACCGGCCGCCATTCGCTCGCCGGCAAGCGGCTTGGCGTCGTGCGCGACTTCATGATCGAGGCGACGATTGCCGACCGCGAAAACATCCGCATCGGCAACGAGGCGCTCGCCGACATGAAGAGCCTCGGCGCGACCCTTGTCGATCCGGTCGATTTCAGCGGCGCCATCGCGGAGATCATGACCGCCTACGAGCCGAGCTTCTTCACCCAGAGCTTCCCGGTCGCAATTCCCGCCGGCGTAAAGCCGATCGACCACTTGGCGGCGATCGCCAGCGATCCGAAGCTGCTGCCGGGCGGCGCGCGCGGCGTCAATTTGCGCATGCTCGCGGCCCAGAACCCGCGTATCGAAGCCCGCTACGCGCTCGATCTCTACCTCAAGGAGCGCGGCGACAGGAAGTTTCGCAGCGTCGAGGATCTGTACAAGACGAAGTCCTTTGCCGGCGAGAACGACTGGTTGCAATTCGCGCTCGGCGCCACGGCGGAAACGCTCGGCACCGCGGATGCGATCAGCCACACGCTGCGCATCACGAACCTGCAGCGCATTCTTTACAAGGTCATGGCGGACAACAATCTCGACGCCCTCGTCTATGTCTACACCACGCTTCCGGCGCCGCTCGTCTATCCGAGCCGGGTCGCCGCCGTATTCAATCCCCGCGTCGAGCCGCGTGTGCTCAAGGCGGGAACCAAGATGTCAGATCCCAATCTGGTGTCCGGAGAGGCCAGTCTCAAAACCGATCTCGACACCTGGCGAAGTGCCGGCGGCAGCTTTGCGGTGAACCTGAGCGCCGTCAGCGGCTTGCCGGCGATCGTGGTGCCGGCGGGCTTCACCCGCGTGATTTATGATCGCGTGCCGGATGCGAGCGATCCGAACGGTAGCCGCCTGGAAGGACCCAAGCCCGATCAAACTCCCGTCGCCATGGAATTCCTCGGGCGGCCGTTCGACGAGGCGCTGCTGTTCGAGATCGCCTCGGCCTACGAAGCGGGCACCAAACACCGCCGGCCGCCGAAGGCATTTGGCCCGCTCGCAGGCGAACCTTAGAGATCCCGAAAAGCTGCAACTTTTCGGGATCATACTCTCAGCCAGGCATTACTTGACGTATCGCGGGGCTGCCGCAACATTTGGCCCTCGACCGACAGTTTCATACTGATCGAGGGCACGCAGTGCGCGCCAACTGAAGCAGAAGCCGGCGAGGTGAAGGACTATGGTCGACCAGGTCCGCGACGACTCTTCCACGGCATTCAGTCTTGCGCGATCAGCGCGAGTTCAAGCCGCTGCAGTTTCGGCCACCTGACGCGCGTCCCGGTCCGATTGCGGCAGCATGAAGCCGTCGAAGAATGAAGCGAGCTGCTTATATCCATCGAGCGGCAGCACTTGCGCGATGTATTGATCTGGCCGCACGACGACGATACATCCTGCCACCCGGTCGATGCCGCGCATTGCAAAGATGTCGTTGCCACCCTTGATGTCGGCGCAGAACATCTTTTCGTAGTCGCGAAGGCCGTATCGTCCCTTGCGGGGCAGAAGCAGCGTGGGCATGGCCTCGATGGCGAGTTCACGATGTGCTTGCTGGAACACTGCGCGGACATCGATCACCGCGTCGATATCTTCGCCGCGACGCGTATACTTTCGAACGGGAGAGTCCGGATCCTCGGCGAGAAAATCGCACAACCGACGGATGGCGGAGCCCGAGGCGGCGGGATTGCCTGCTCCGGCGAAGGCGAATATCCGAAAGCGTCCGTCCGCCCTGACGACGTGGCCGAGGTGAACCGGCTTGGCATCCGCGAGACGAATGACCGGCGCGGAATGAAAACGTTTTCCAACGACGAATCCTTCAGCCAGATGCTGGTGGCTGCCTTCGCCGGTCAGTATCGAAGGACTGTAGTGCGTCGCGGTTCCCGCCGTATAGTGCCCGTGCTGGACGAAATAGCTCTGGGTCCTGGCGGCGTCGGCCCCACTACCTTCTCCGTGTGTCGAGGCCAGCAGCGCAGCCCATTCGCGATCGAAGTCGATCAGTTCCTTGGCTATGGCCCGCCGTTCCGCGGAATAAGTGTGGAGCAGCGATGGCGGGCACCGTTTGCGCAGGACAGAGATGAGCTTCCAACCCAGATTGAAAGCGTCCTGCATGGAGACGTTCATGCCCTGGCCCGCCTTTGGACTGTGGGTATGGCAGGCATCGCCGGCGATGAACACGCTCGGAAGTCGCGTGGCGATATCTTCCGCCGGAACGTCATCGAACTTGTCCGTCAGCCTTTGCCCAATGTCATAGACCGACCACCAGGGGATCTCCTTCACATCGAGCTTATACGGATTGAAAATCCGCCGTGCCTTCGCGACGAGATCATCGAGGGTGACGTTGCGGTCGGCGACCCTCTCGCCGCTTTCGAGCTTGGTGAGTTCGACGTAGAGCCGGAAGAGGTAGCCGCCCTCACGCGGGATGATGATGATGCTGCCTTCGCGGTCGGACTGGATAAGCGACTTGCAGCGAATGTCCGGGAAGTCGGTAACACCCAGCACATCCATGACCCCCCAGGCGTGGTTGGCGGATTCGCCGCGAAGCTCGCGCCCAATCGATGTACGCACGATGCTCCGTGCGCCGTCGCAGCCGACCACGTAGCGCGCCTTGACTGTCTCGATCTCTCCCTGGTGCGGGGCATCGAGCCGCTCGAGCGTGACGGTCACCCGTTGTGCTTCGCCGTCGCTGCCGCCCACCCCCGGCCGAACAGCGACGACGCGCCGTGCGTAATGCGGCTCGATTTTCGCGGCCGATCTGCGCATGACGTCGAGATAGAAATCATGCACGCGCGCCTGATTCACGACCACGTGCGGGAACTCGGACAACCCGTCCTGGACGTCCTGCACCCAGCCGCTGCGGACGATGTCGGCGGGTTGCCGATCGTCCGGCTTCCAGAACGCGGTCTCATTGATCCAGCAGGCCTCCTTCAGCACGCGCTCGCTGAAGCCAAAGGCCTCGAACATCTCCATGGTGCGGCAAGCAATGCCGTCGGCCTGGCCGCGCAACAGTCGATCCGACTTCTGTTCGACGATGCAGCACGTGATGTCCGCAAACGCGGACAATTGCGCCGCCAGCGTCAAGCCTGCCGGCCCGCAACCCACGATCAGGACATCGACCTCCTCGGGAACAGAACCTTTCGCACCCGACGCCGAATATCGCTCCGACGGATCGACGATCTCCGGGTCGCCCGGCTCAAATCCATTGAGGTGAA
>Ga0116129_1001815_pt1 | contig 11368 bp, 12 predicted proteins | sample June2015DPH_17_2_FD_89732 | JGI IMG/M metagenome (GOLD analysis project Ga0116129, IMG submission 89732) | Peatland microbial communities from SPRUCE experiment site at the Marcell Experimental Forest, Minnesota, USA - June2015DPH_17_10 | ecosystem: Environmental > Terrestrial > Soil > Wetlands...
AAGAGCAGATTGTCGCCTAGAACGAGGAACAACATGCTCGCGACAAATAGGTTCATGTATGAGAAGAAGCGCGCGCAGTCGCCATACTCCCGCATGTACCACGCGGCGAACACGTGGATGAAGAAGCCGACTCCCGTGATCACGCCGAGCATGGTGAGCGACAAGCCATCGAGTCGCAGTGCAAAGCCCGGCGCGAAGCCGCCCACGTCGAGCCACTGCCAGAGCGGCTGGGTGAATGCGCCGCCCGCCGGAGGATGGACGAAGAATTCGATGCCCACCGCGAGCGTCGTCAGCGCCGACACGCCGATGGCGCCCATACCGATCGCCGCCGCGGCGTTTTCCGACAGGCGATTACGGCCGAAGGTGAGAACGACGAAGCCCAAGAACGGGGCGAGGAAGATGAGAAAGAGTAGGTCGAACATGGCGCGCGTCAGCCTCTCATCTCACTGGCAGCGTCGGTATCGAGCGTGCGGAAGCGGCGGTGGAGCTGTAGCAGCATCGCAAGGCCCACGCTGGTCTCGGCGGCGGCGAGGGTCAGCACCATGAGGAACATCACCTGGCCGTCCGGCTGCGCCCAGCGGTTGCCCGCGGCCACGAAGGCGAGCGCCGCCGCATTGATCATGATCTCGATCGACATGAGCACGAACAGGAGATTGCGCCGGACCAGAACCCCGAGCAGCCCCAAGGAGAACAGAATGCCCGCCAGCATCAACGTAAATTGCAGGGATGCCGCGTTCATTCGTGTCGACCCAGATGGAACGCCGTGACCAGCCCGGCAAGCAGCAACATCGAGGCCAGCTCGACTGCCAGGAGATACGGCCCGTAGAGCGCCACACCTACCTGCGTCGCCGCGATCGTCTGACCGGCCACGGTGACATCATCGCCCCGTCGGACGAGGACGCGCGCCAGCTCGACCAGCAACGCCAGAGACAGCAGTCCCGGCCCGATCCAGGTGCGCGGCAGGAGCCAGCGGCGCTCCTGATCCACGGTGGTCTTGCCCAAATTGAGGAGCATCACCACGAACACGAACAGCACCATGATGGCACCGGCATACACGATCACCTCGAGTATGCCCGCGAAGGGAGCGCCCAGGCTGAAGAACACCATCGCCACCGCGAGCAGCGAGACGATCAGATACAGAAGCGCGTGCAGCGGATTGTAGTTGGTGACCGCAAGCAAAGTCGCGATCACCGCCACGGTCGCCTCGAGATAGAGTGCGGGTTGCATATTCGTTTGCCGTACCTCAGGGCATCAAGTCTTTGACGTCGACCGGCCGCACCTTTGGGCTTGCCGGCGATGGCGAGGCCGGCGATGCGGTAGAAGTTGTATTCAGGCACTTTGCCAGTGCCGCTGATCAGAAGGTGCTCCTTCTCGTACACGAGGTTCTGGCGGTCATACTCGGCGAGCTCGAAATCCGGCGTGAGCTGGATCGCACTCGTGGGACAGGCTTCCTCGCACAGGCCGCAGAAAATGCAGCGCGAGAAACTGCTGCGCCTCCTCATCCGCGATCGAAATGCGGGTGCCATCGGCCGAGGGCGTCATGCAGGACATCACGATGTGCCCCACCTTGTCATTGGCGTCGCGGTACTGCTTGACCGCGCACTGCCGGCAGGCGCCGATGCTGCCGAGCGCCGGATGCCAGCAGAAGTAGGGAATGTCGAGACCCTGCGACAGGCAGGCGTGCAGCAGGTTGTCCTCGGCGCCCACCTCGTACTGCCTACCGTCGATGTAAATCGTCGCCATGTCGCTTGACCCTTTTGCCTCAAGCCACTGCTTGCGCAGCCGGTGTGTGTTGAGCCACCGCTTGCGCGGGCGGCTGCACGATGCCGGCCTCGAACTCGTGGCGGAAATACTTGATTGCCGACTGCAGCGGCTCGACCGCTCCCGGTGCGGGAGCGCAGAACGTGCGGCCGGGACCCAGGAAGCGGCACAGCTGCTCGAGAATCTCGATGTCGCCGGGTCGGCCCTCGCCGCGCTCGAGCGCCGCGAGGAGCCGCACGCTCCACCCGGTGAGCGCGGTGGCGAACTCTACGTAGCAGCAGGAGAGGCCGAAATTGAACGGCCAAAGGGAGTTCTTGCGGCCCCAGTTGACGAGCTCATCGAGCTTCGCCAACACAATGTTTTTCCGTACGGCCTGCTCGATGATGTAGTTGTCGTCGTGATTCACGCCGGGCGGCTTCGGCGCGCGGCCCCTGGCGGGATCGATCCGGGTCAGCGTGTAGTCCATATCCGGCCTTTGCGGTTGGGGGCCCAGTCAAGACCACCCACGCGCCAAACGTAAAAAAGTGCTGCCAGCAGCACGATGATGAAGACCGCGGCTATGGCGAAGCCAGTCCAACCGTTCTGCCGCACCGACACGGCCCAGGCATAGAGAAACACGGCCTCGACATCGAAGATGACGAAGAACATGGCCACGAGGTAGAACTTCGCCGGCATCCGCAACTGCGCGCCGCCCACGGAGACCGCGCCCGACTCGAAGGGCTCATTCTTGGCGCGTCCGTGATCGCGGCCGCCGAGCAGGTAGGAGGCGCCGAGCATCAGGCCCACCACCCCGAACACCGCAACGCTGTATATAGCCAGAGCCCAATTCCCTGGCGGGAAGCGCGTGATGAATGCGATCAAGGAATGCATGGAGCGATGCTAGTTCGGAAGCGCTGCCGACGATTGTGTCTGCGTGCTGTTGAGGCGCTCGCGTTCACTGAGCGAAGCATTTGCACGGAAATGCCCATTGCGTTCAAGAAAAGCGCGCCGCGGTCAAGACTGGGTGCTGCGCCTGGCGCTTGATGCGCGCAATGAGACGGAGAGCGGGCAAGGACCGACACACTAATTGGCGGAGTTTGTTATGACGAAATCCAACGTCGAGCTCAAACGCTTTGGCAGCGCACACTTGCTGGAATCGGAAGTCGCAAGCGATATTGCGGCTCAGCTCGCGGATGCGATCACGGCTCGAGGCCAGGCCAGCCTTCTTGTATCCGGAGGACACTCGCCGGCCGGGCTGTTCGAGCGGCTGCGCAGGCAAGCGCTCGATTGGAGCCGAGTGTCGATCGCGCTGGTCGATGAACGGTGGGTCGAGCCGACCGATCCTGGCAGCAATGAGCGAATGGTGCGCGAGGCGTTATTGCGCGACGGGGCGGCCGCGGCACGCTTTTTCGGATTGAAGAATCCAGCGCCGTCGCCGGAGTTGGGCGCCGCGGCGGCGTGGAATGCATCGGCGCGCGTTCCGAGGCCTGTCGACGTCACCTTGCTCGGCATGGGCGATGACGGGCATACGGCATCGTTATTCCCAGGCTCGCCGAATCTCAAGAGGGCACTCGATCCGGAAACTCCCGCAGGTTACATCGCCATGTGGTCGCCGGGCGTACCGCACGAGCGGCTCAGCCTGAATTTGAGGGCGCTGCTCGACTCCCGACGCGTCTTGCTTTTCCTCTTGGGCGAGGCGAAGTTGCGTACCTATGACGCCGCGTGCGGCCCTGGCCCGGTCGAGGAAATGCCGGTACGCGCGGTACTGCGCCAAGAGCGAGTCCCGGTTGAAGTCGTTTGGGCGCCCTGAGGCCTAGCGGCCTCCGCCTCCCTATGGCTGACTGGTGGCGTAGTAGGCGGCGGCCCGTTCGATCTCGGTGTGCGTCATGCCGCGCGCGACATTGCGCATTTGCTCGCTGATGTCGTTGTGCCGCTCGCCGGAGGCAAAGGCTTCGAGCTGTGCGCGCAGATACACCGGTGATTCGGCTTCGAGCCATTCGGTTCCGACTTTGTAGCCGATCGTACCGTGACAGGCCGCGCAGGGCGGGATATTTCGCATCGGCGCACCGTGAACGACGATCAGCGGCGCCGGCTCATTGCCCGGATGATACGGCTGCAGGCGCGGCAGGTATGCATAGAAAGCCGCGAGGTCGCGCATGTCTTGATCGCTCAAGTTCTCAGCCAACGGGTTCATGATGGGATTGGTACGAGCGCCGCTCTTGAAGTCGCGCAGTTGCTTGTAAATGGCGGGCGCGTATTGGCCGGCGAGATTGGGCGTCTTGGCGTCGCTGACGCCGCGCGGGCCATGACACATGGTACAGCGCAAGGCGAGCGTGCCCCCGCGCCCGATGGACTCCGCAGTTGCCGCCGGCAGCATCTCGGGCGATACCACGACGGTGCTGGTCTTGTAGTTCGCCCCGCGGCTTGGGTGTTGTGCTGGATCGTTCCGGCAGGCTCGAGAGCCATGCGGCAAGCGCCGTCACGTCGTCTTCCGACAGAAGCGCGGCGACGAGCTGCATGCAATCCGGCGCAATGGCAGTGCGCGTCCCATAACGGAAGGCGCCAAGTTGTGCGCTGATATAGTTGCTCTGCAAGCCGACCAGAGCCGGGATACCGGGTTCCACTCCGGTGAACGACGGGTTGTGACATGAAGCGCAGGCCGGGATGCCGCGGCTCGCATCGCCATGGGTTGCGAGCGCCTCACCGTGAGCGAGCACGGCGCTTGAAAAGATGCCCGGCGGGCGAGGCAGGAACGGGGGTTCCTGACTCGCAAAATAGCTGGCGATGGCCTTGAGATAATCGTCGTTCTGGTATTCCAGCAGGTAGTTCATGGGTGAATAATGACGTCGTCCGCTGCGAAACGCGGCTAGCTGGTTATAGAGATAGCCGGCGGGTTTTCCCGCCAGGCGCGGAAAGTAATCGTCATACGTGCCTTGGCCTTGCAGGCCGTGGCACGGAGTACATGCCCGCATGCGAGTCTCCATGTTATCTGGAGCGGGTTCATTACCGGTCGCGCCGTAGGAATGGAAAGAGAGCATGCACGAGAGGAGCAGGGATAGCCGCGCGAGCCGCGTGAATGACCGGCGCAGGGAGCAGGCCCCTGCACGAGGCTGTTCGCGCGCCTCGGCTTCATTGGTTCCCATACTGGTCGCCTCAGACTTTGTCGCTTGCTCGGGCACGGCAAGCCCATTACAAACTCAGAACTTCCTTCAAAGCGAGGGCGAGATTAGTATCGAGGGGTCGCGAGCCACAATGAGACTTAGGTGTTGCACGCTCGGCAACCGACGGATTTCAGCTTCAGCCCACGCGCGCTCGTGTGGACGCGGATTCATCCGACCAGAGGCGAAAACCGCCGAGAAAGGCGTTGGCGTTGTCACCCGCACGGCACCCTTTGGGCAGCTTTTTCAGCAGTTTGGCGTTGCCGCCGCCCAATACGATGTCGTCGGGTTCGAGCGCGGCGATCAATTGCTGCACGACATCAGCGACATGTTTCTGCCACTTCTTCTGGCCGTATTTTTCAAGTCCACGAAGTCCGATGTAGTCTTCGTAGGTCGCTTTCTTGTAAGGCAGATGAGCCAATTCCATCGGCTCGACCATGCCATCCACGATCATCGTGGTGCCGAGTCCGGTGCCCAAGCCGAGAAAGAGCAGCTTGCCGCCCTGGTAACTTCCGAGCGCCTGCATCGCGGCGTCATTCATGAATTTCATCGGGCGCTTGAACGCGCGCTGAAAATCAAAGGTTGTCCAACCTTTCGCGAGATTGTGCGGCTCGGTGACGGGCCGGTTGTGCAGAACCGGCCCGGGATAGCCGGCCGAGATCGCCTCGAACTTCCAATCCGCCGCGAGTTTCTTGACTCCGGTAACCATCATTTGGGGAGTCATCTTGGGCCCGGAGGGGAACTTGCGCGCTTCTTTCTCTCCACTGACAAGGATCTTGACATGAGTTCCTCCGATATCGATTGCCAACACATTCATACTCATCTCCCAGCGCAGGACTTCCAAAAAATTGGCGTCACAGTAGCATCGGCTGGTCGCAAGCGACAATGAAACGTTGGTACCGCAGGCCTGAGTAGTGGGTGCTGCGTTTGATGCGAAGGTATCGGTCGATACCATAGTCCAATTAATTGGATTGTCTGCTCGTGGCGTAATTGGATGCGTGTTTCAACGCCAACTCGAATCAACAGCCTGTAGGAGCACGGAAATGACAGAGCTATATGCGCTCGGGACGATCTCGTCCACGGGCAGTTCAGGTGTTGCTGAGGCACACGATTCATCGTGCTACTTGAACCGTTCGCTGCGCTCAGTCGCGTCGGCGTCCATTCGGGTGGGTCATCTCGTAAGGCAGGCCATGACGTTTTTCGAGACGGACCGCAAAGCGGCGTGGCGCTGCCTGCGCGACGCGTCGACGTTGCTCGGGCCGGACGCACAGGATGTGGGGGTCCATGCCCCGGGCTTGGACATGCTTCGACGGGGCGGCTTGGCGACCTGGCAAGCCAGGCGAACGCTCGCGTATATCGAAGCGAACCTGGCATCGAAAATGGATATCGATGACCTGGCGAATGTGGTAGCCTTGAGCAGGAGTCATTTTTCCCGCGCGTTCAAGCACAGCGTAGGTCAGTCGCCGATGGAATACGTTGTGGTGAGACGGATCGAGCGAGCCAAGGCGATGATCAGCGGAACGAGGGAGCCGCTCGCAGGGGTCGCGCTGGCCTGCGGATTTGCCGACCAAGCGCACCTCAACAGACGATTTACCGATATCGTCGGGATCAGCCCCGGCCGATGGCGGCGAAGCAACGCCTCCTCCGTGGCGAAGCCAAGCCTGCATCGCAGCGCGGAAGTGCAAACGACGGTTGCTCTGCGGAGTCGCGCATCCCCAGAGGTCGGCCGCCGTGAGTTCCGATAATCGAATCGTGGTCGGCGATGTCGGCGGCACTCACGCGCGATTTGCCGTCGTCGAGCACCCTGACGCCGGGACGTGGCGCATCCTTCACCGTCTGGACCTCGTCGAGCCGTTTGCGACCTTCAACGACGCGCTGCGAAGCTATCTCCAGCATGCTGGGGTGGCCCCGCTTCCGCCGCTGGCGGCGATTGCCGTGGCCGGTCCGGTCGTGGCGGGCACCGCTCGGTTCACCAATCGAGGGTGGGATATCTCGGAGCAGGCCTTGAGAGACGTCGGGTTCGAGAGGGCGCTCCTGATCAATGATTTTGCAGCGCTTGCCCTTGCTGTCGATCTGCTGGATGAGAAACATTTGCACCCCGTCGGCCCGCAGCTCAAAGGAGTCGAGGGCGGAACCATCACCATCCTCGGCGCAGGCACGGGATTCGGCGTCTCCTGCCTCGCGCGCTACGGCGCTCTGGCGGTGCCGATGGCGACCGAGGGCGGGCATATGAGCTTCGCGCCAAGCGATGCGCACGAACTCGCAGCGCTGCAGCTCATGTGGAAACAGGCGGGACGCGTATCAATCGAGCGCATCCTCTCCGGCGATGGGCTCGAGCGCCTGTACCGGACACTGGAGCAGTTGGCCGGCCGCGCGACGCCCGCGCTCTCGGCGGCTGAGATCAGCGCCGCGGCGCTGCGCAATGAGGCAGCTCCCCGCGCTGCCCTGACCATGTTCTGCTCCATCTTTGGCGCCGTCGCAGGCGACCTGGCGCTCGCGCATGGAGCGCGCGGCGGCGTGTACATCGCGGGCGGGATCGCCGCAAAGATCGAAGAGTTTCTGATACACAGCCCGTTTCGCCGGCGCTTCGAGGACAAGGGACGGTTGAGCGCCTACGTCGCGGCGATTCCCACCCAGCTGATCGTGAATCCGGATGTTGCCCTGCTCGGAGCGGCGCGATCGAGCATCATGTTCGCGCCCGTTGCTTCGAGGTAGGACTGTCTCCTGGCGATCGGTGATTGCCAACTTGAACGTCGCCTGCTCCCGCGCAAGAATTGGATCGCTGAACGATGGCAGCAATGCGGTCCAATGAATTGATCTGAACCTCCGGCAATCTAGCTTGCGAGTTCACTTCGACAGGAAGCACTGCAGCACGAGCACATCGATCTTTCGATGTGGCGCATTCATCGCCGCATCGCAATGAGCGGAGGATTATTCACCGGCGCGACCAGCGGCAATATGGACGTGGCAAAATGCAACCTCGACCTGCTGGGCATCGACCCGAAGGGGGCGCGGCGTGCGCGCGGCCTTGCTGCAAGCACGAATATTGAAAAGCGAACCAAGAGGTTACTTTATGAAAGCGACGAAACAATTAAGCTCCGCCGGCCAAAGCATCTGGCTCGACAACATCACTCGCGAGCTTCTCTCCACGGGGACCCTGGCAGAGTACATTCGGGATCTATCCGTCACCGGGCTCACCTCCAATCCCACGATATTCGATAAGGCGTTGAGGCATGGCACCTCGTACGATACCAGCCTGCGCGCGCGAGCGCGGCCGGGCATCTCTCACGAGCAGCTATTCTTCGAGCTGGCTCTCGATGACATCACCCGTGCGGCGGATTTATTTCTGCCCATCCACGAGCGCACGGCCGGCGTCGACGGCTGGGTGTCTCTCGAGGTGTCGCCGCTGCTTGCTTCCGATGCGAAATCGACACTCGCCGAGGCGAAGGATCTGCATGCGCGAGCCAAGCGGGCCAATCTGTTCATCAAGATTCCGGGCACGGCTGACGGGCTCGAAGCGATCGAAGAATCGATCTTCGCGGGAATCCCGATCAATGTGACCCTGATTTTCTCGGCGAAGCAGTATCAGGCCGCGGCGGAGGCGTGGCTGCGCGGGGTGGAGCGTCGCATCGAGGCAGGCCTGAATCCGAGCGTCGGATCCGTGGCTTCGATGTTCGTCAGCCGTTGGGATGTGGCGGTGGCGGGAAAGGTGCCTGCGCCGCTCGACAACAAGCTCGGTATCGCTGTCGCCCAGCAAATCCACAAGGTATATTCGAAGCTGCTGGAAAGCGCGCGCTGGCGGCGCGCACTCAACGCGGGCGCGCGCCCGCAGCGACTATTGTTCGCGAGCACCGGGACGAAGGATCCCAAGGCGTCCGATGTGCTGTACGTGGAAGAACTGATCGCGCCTCTGACCGTGAATACCATGCCGGAGGGAACCCTGCATGCGTTCGCAGCACACGGGAAAGTCGGTCGGGAGTTGAGTCCGGACGGCGGCGACTCGGCCGAGGTGCTGCTCGAATTTACCCGCAGCGGCGTCGATCTCGAGGGGCTCTCGACACGCCTGCAAGAAGAGGGCGCTGCTGCGTTCGTCAGCTCGTGGCAGGACCTCCTGGGTGTCATTGCCTCCAAGACCACCGCGGCCGGCAAGGAGCAATCATGACAGCAGCGACTTTGCCGCTAAAACGGCGTACCGCCTGGAAGAAGCTTCAGGCGCACTTCAAAGTCATCGGCCGCCGCCACCTGCGCGACCTGTTTGCCGAGGATGCGGTTCGCGGCGAGCAGCTCACCCTCGAGGCGGCGGGAATCTATCTCGACTATTCGAAGAACCGCATCACTCGGGCCACGCTCCAGCTACTCGTTGAGCTTGCCGAGGAGTCGGGGCTGCGCGAGCGGATCGATGCCATGTTTGCCGGCGACCCGATCAACGTTTCTGAGCATCGCTCCGTTTTGCACGTGGCGCTGCGTGCTCCGGGCAACGCGTCCATATCGGTCGGCGGCCAGGATGTAGTACCGGCGGTGCAGGCTGTGCTCGGCAAGATGAGCGCATTCGCTGACAAAGTTCGCAGCGGCGCATGGCTCGGATACACCAACCGGCCGATCACGAATGTCGTCAACATCGGTATCGGTGGCTCCGACTTAGGTCCGGTGATGAGCTATGAGTCCCTGAAGGCATATAGCAAACGCGACATGGCGTTTCACTTCGTTTCGAACGTCGATGGGACCGACCTCGTGGAGGCGGTTCGCGATCTGGATCCGTCGCAGACGCTGTTCATCGTCTCATCCAAGACCTTTACGACCCTCGAGACGATGACCAATGCCACGGCAGCCCGCGAATGGCTGCTGCGGGGCTTGGGGGGCGATGCCCGCGCGGTGGCACGGCATTTCGTCGCGGTTTCGACCAACGCCGCGGAAGTGCAGAAGTTCGGGATCGACACGGCGAACATGTTCGAGTTCTGGGACTGGGTGGGGGGACGATACTCGATGGATTCGGCGATCGGGCTGTCGACGATGCTTAGCATAGGGCCGGACAATTTCCGCGAAATGCTCGCGGGCTTCCACGAGATGGACGAGCATTTCCGCACCGCGCCGTTCGCCCACAATCTGCCGGTCGTCATGGGACTGCTCGGTATCTGGTACAACAATTTTTTCGGCGCCGAAACCGTGGCTGTGCTGCCGTACGAGCAGTACCTCAAGCGCTTCCCCGCCTATTTGCAGCAGCTCACGATGGAGAGCAACGGCAAGCACGTGACGCTCCTCGGAAAGCCCGTGGGCTACAACACGGGCCCAATCTATTGGGGCGAACCGGGGACCAACGGCCAGCACTCGTTTTATCAGCTGCTGCATCAGGGCACGCGGCTCATTCCGTGCGATTTCATCGCGTTTTCGCAACCCTTGAATCCGCTCGGCGAGCAGCATGAGCTGTTGCTTGCCAACGTTCTCGCGCAAGGACAGGCGCTTGCTTTCGGCAAGACGATCAAGGAGGTCGAGGCTGAAGGGACCCCTGCCGCTCTCGCGCCGCACCGAGTATTCGAGGGCAACCGGCCCTCCAATACGCTGCTCCTGGAACGATTGACGCCCGGGGCGCTCGGCCGGCTGGTGGCGCTGTATGAGCATAGCGTATTCACTCAAGGGGCGCTTTGGCAGATCGACTCCTTCGATCAATGGGGCGTGGAACTCGGCAAGGTGCTGGCCAAGCGCATCGTGCCGGAATTGCGCGATGGCGCGGCGACCACCCTCGATCATGACAGCTCGACCAATACATTGATTAGGCGGCTGCAGCGCGCGCGCAAAGAGCGTGCGGCAAAGACTCTTTAGTTCTCAACCTTGGAGGCGTTTATGCAATTAGGAATGATTGGGCTGGGGCGCATGGGTGCGAACATGGTGCGCCGGTTGCTGCGAGCCGGCCATGAGTGCGTGGTGTTCGATCCGGTGCCCGAAGCTGTGGAGTCACTGGTCCGCGAGCGGGCGGTCGGGGCGGTCTCGATCAAGGACCTCATTACCAAACTTCGCCCACCGCGCTTTTTATGGCTGATGGTTCCAGCGGCTGTGGTCGACCAGACCATCGAGCAAGTCCGTGCATCGCTCGCGGCTGGAGATACGCTGATCGATGGCGGCAACTCCTACTACGTCGATGACATCCGACGATCCAAGATGTTGGGCGCGAATGGCGTGCGCTACGTCGACGTCGGCACGAGCGGCGGGGTTTGGGGCCTCGAGCGAGGATACTGCATGATGATCGGCGGCGACCGAGATCCGGTACGTCAGCTCGATCCCATCTTCAAAACCCTGGCGCCCGGGCTCGGCGAGATCACGCGCACCCCCGGTTTCGAGCGGCTTGGGGATAGCACCGCCGAGCACGGGTATCTGCACTGCGGCGCGAGCGGCGCAGGGCACTTCGTCAAGATGGTCCACAATGGGATCGAGTACGGGTTGATGGCCTCCTTCGCCGAGGGGCTCAACATTCTGCA
>Ga0116129_1001817_pt1 | contig 11363 bp, 8 predicted proteins | sample June2015DPH_17_2_FD_89732 | JGI IMG/M metagenome (GOLD analysis project Ga0116129, IMG submission 89732) | Peatland microbial communities from SPRUCE experiment site at the Marcell Experimental Forest, Minnesota, USA - June2015DPH_17_10 | ecosystem: Environmental > Terrestrial > Soil > Wetlands >...
TCGCCGGTTTGCCTATCATGCGCGACACATCACAACCAAGAATTGGACAGAAGCTTGCTTGTGTGTCGATAGGCAAAAGGTAGCGATGGCTGCCGGCCTTGCCCTCGGTTCCACCGCGATTAATTGTCGCGACCGTTTCGCGGGCTGTCGAACGAAGACGCATTGGCATCTCCAATCGATTGATTTGCTTTTTCGATCAAAAATACAATCCGCTGCTCGGTGCGTTCGGCGATCTCGAGCTTGTCGCCGGTCTTACGAACCAGATTTGGAACGTCGATGATCGCAAGCGGATCGGAGCAATGGACCTCCAGCATCTCGCCCGGCGAAAGCGCCTTTAATGCCTTGGCTGTCCTCAGCGCGGGCAGCGGACATTTCAGCCCGGTGAGATCAAGCTTGGTCGGGATCATTGCCGCCTCTTTAGAGCTCGCTAACGCTTGCTGCCAGCACATCTTCGATCGGAAGCGCATACTTCTGCATCATCGCGGCCACCGCCGGAATATCGTCGAGATGCGCGACATCAAGCGTGGTTTTAATGGCAACGTCCGTCGCAACGCCGGCAATGGCGGGATCATCGGGAAATAACGGCGGCTTGCCGCTGGCCTTGCGATACACCTCGATCCTGGGATACGGCTTCGACTTGAAGCCTTCGATCACCACGAGATCGACCGGCGACATCTTCTTCAATAATTCCGGCAGTTCCGGTTCCGCCGCGCCGCGCAGCTCGTGCATCAACGCCCAGCGGTTGGCCGACGACACCAGCACCTCCTCGGCGCCCGACTGCCGATGCACCCAGGAATCCTTGCCCGGAATATCCACGTCGAAATCATGGTGCGCATGTTTGATCACCGAGACGCGCAACCCCTGCTGGCGCAGATACGGAATGACGCGCGATATCAGGGTCGTCTTCCCCGCTCCGCTCCATCCCGCTATCCCGATTACTTTCATCGCTGACCACTCGTGCTGTTGGAAAAGCCTTATATCGGCTGTTCTCGATTGTCATGCTAACCTCTCGACATGATGAACAGCGGCCAAGCCCCGAACGGTACACCGGCAACGCCTGGTATCCTGCTTGCGGGCGGGCTTGCGCAGCGGATCGGCGGCGGCGACAAGCCGATGCGCACCATTGCCGGCCGCACCATTCTTGACCGTGTCATCGCGCGGCTTGGTCGGCAATGCGACTGTCTCATCCTCAACGCCAACGGCGATCCGGCGCGGTTTGCAAGTTTTGGCTTGCCCGTGGCTGCGGATTCGCTCGCTGATTTTCCTGGCCCGCTGGCCGGCATTCTCGCCGGCCTCGATTGGGTCGCCGCAAACCGGCCCGATGCGGCTTTCGTGCTCAGCGCGGCGGCGGATTGTCCATTTCTGCCGAACGATCTGGTGGCGCGTCTTCATCAGGCCCGCATCGAACAGAACGCGCAAGCAGCGGTCGCGGCTTCCGGCGGACAGTCGCATCACGTCATTGGATTGTGGAGCGTTGGCTTGCGCGAGGAGCTTCGCCATGCGCTCGCCGTCGAAGGCATCCGGAAAGTCGAACGCTGGACGGCGCGCTATAAAATCGCGACAGTGACATGGCCGACCGAGCCGCTCGATCCGTTTTTCAACGCCAACACCGCCGATGATTTGGCGGAAGCCGAAAGGCTCGCGGTGCTGGATGGGGGCTAGCTGAGGCAGCCAAATGGTGCGGCGCTTTGCATTGACGCCATCCGCGGAATGGCGAATGAATATAGCAACAAGGGCGGCCCGAACCTTTCGGCCAATCCGCCAAACACGCCAAGGGAGGGACCAATGCGCGCTTGGAAGGTGGCTTCGAGCTTGGCTGTTGCCGCAGCGATCGCGGCCCCGTTGCCTGCAACCGCCCAGATATCCGACGATGTCGTCAAGATCGGCGTGCTCACCGACATGAACGGGCCGTCTTCCACGGCCGATGGCCAGGGATCGGTCACGGCGGCGCAAATGGCCGTCGACGATTTCGGCGGCAAGGTATTGGGCAAACCGATCAGCGTGATCGTCGGCGATCATCAGATCAAACCGGATGTCGGCGCCAGCATCGCGCGGCGCTGGTACGACACCGAGCAAGTCGACCTGATCGTGGACGTGCCGGTGTCGGCGGTGGGGCTCGCGGTCCAGAACGTCGCCAACGAAAAGAAGCGGCTGTTCATCACGCATTCGACCGGCACCGCCGATTTCCACGGCAAGTTCTGCTCGCCCTACGCCATTCAGTGGGTGTTCGATACCCGCGCTCTGGCGGTCGGCACCGCGCAGGAAGTGGTGAAGCGTGGCGGCGACAGCTGGTTCTTCCTGACCGACGATTATGCCTTCGGCCATGCGCTCGAGAAGGATGCATCCGCCGTCATCGCAAGGAACGGCGGCAAGGTGATCGGTGCGGTTCGCCTGCCGTTCGCATCGCCCGATACATCGTCCTTCATTCTGCAAGCGCAGGCTTCGAAGGCCAAGATCATCGGCATCGCCGCCGGACCGCCGAACAACATGAACGAAATCAAGACCGCCGGCGAATTCGGCCTGTTCAAGGGTGGCCAGCAGATGGCCGGCCTCCTGGTGCTGATCACCGACATTCATTCGCTCGGCCTGGCCGCGGCGCAGGGCCTCTTGCTGACCACGTCGTTTTATTGGGACATGGACGACAAGACCCGGGAATGGTCGAAGCGCTTTTTCGCCAAGATGAACCGGATGCCGACGATGTGGCATGCCGGCGTCTACTCCTCCGTGATGAACTACCTCAACGCCATCAAGGACAGCGGCACCGACGAGCCGCTGAAGGTCGCGGCAACGATGCGGGAGAAACCGATCGAGGATTTCTTTGCCCGCCACGGTCGCCTGCGAGACGACAACCTGATGGTCCATGACCTGATCCTGGTGCAGGTGAAGACGCCGGAAGAATCCAAATATCCGTGGGACTATTACAAGGTGCTCACGACGATTTCCGGCGAGGATGCGTTCGGCCCGATGGATCCGGCCTGTCCCTTGGTCAAAAAATGACGGCTCTCGTGTCCCGGACGCTTCGCGTCATGCAATGATGCGATGCAGATCCGGGACCCACAAATAGGCCCCGGATCAGCAACGCACGCCACAGCGCATCGAAGACGCGCGTGAACGCGCTTATGTCGCGGCGTTGCGTCCGGGGCACGATACCCCTCGTCACTTCACCACACCGATCTCGCGGAAATACTTCATCACGCCGGGGTGAATCAGCGCCACGTCAGGCACGGCCGCCACCGTGTTCGCCGCGGTGGTCTCGCAAGCCTGCTTAAGCTTCTTGCAGAAGGCGCCTTCGGCACCGTGCAGCGTGCGGGCCAAACGGTAGGCGACATCGTCGGGCAGATCGACCCGCGTCAGAATGAAACTCCATGAGCCCAGCGAGTTGATGGGCGCGGTCTGACCCGGATAGCTTCCGGCCGGAATCGTCATCGGCTTCAAGAGCGTATACTTCGCGCTCATCCGCACGATCTCTTCCGCGGTCGGCGCGATGAATCGGACGCTGGAGGGGCCCTTCGCGAGTTCGAAGAATCCGGGATAGCCGATGCCGGCGCCCCATATCGCATCAGCCCGTCCGTCGAGCACCATCTCCGGCCCCTCGCCCGCGTGATCGAGCAAGATCGATTTGAAATCTTCGTCCTGTTTCAGCCCGATCCCGTCCAGCATGTAGCGCCCCAGGATCGGAATGCCGGAGCCTTTGGCGCCAAATGCAACCCGCTTGCCGATCAGATCCTGAATGCTGTGATAGGGGCTGTCGCCCCGCACCGCGAACATGCCGGCGGTGCCATAGATCGCGGTCAGGATCTTCAGCTTGAGCGGAGGCCGGCCGATGCCTTGCAGCGCCTGATAGAAAGACTCTCCAGCGACCAGTCCGAGATCGAGTTGGCCTGTCTCCATCATCGGCATGTTTTCGCTGGAGCCCATGGTGTTGCGCGTCTGGATCGACAAGGTCGGATCGGCTTCCCCCATCACTTCCGCAAAGGCGTTGCCGTAAACCGGAAAGCCGCCGCCCTGCGTCGCTGTTCCCAGGATGATGGTCGTTTTTTGAATGCTCTTGTCTCCCTCTTGCGCCGCAGCGCTGCCCGCGAGCAGCAGCAGCACGCCAGCACTCATCACAGCTTTGATTGACATCAACGACCTCATTCGCGCCTCAACGCAGATTCCGCGGAAAATTGAACACCGGTGAGTGTAGGCAAATCCACCTTGTTATGAAAGCATAGCCGGGCGAGGCTTTGAATGGAGCGCCTGTCATGAATGGGTTGCGCGCGGCGGTGATGGCCACCATCGGCCTTTTGAACCTTGCAGGCGGCGCACAGCCGGCTTCCGCCGCCGATTACCCGAACCGCCCGGTGCACTGGCTGATCGGCTTTTCCGCCGGCGGACCGGTCGATGTCGTGGCGCGCATCATGGCCCAATGGCTGTCGGAGCATTTCGGCCAGCAATTCGTGGTGGAGAACCGCACAGGCTCTGGCGGCAATATAGCGGCTGCGGCGGCCATCAACTCGCCGCCGGACGGCTATACGCTGCTGTTTGTCGCGCCCAACAACGCGATCTCGACCTCGCTCTACAAGCATCTCACCTACGACTTCATCCGCGACACCGTGCCGGTCGGGAACATCATGCAGCTGACCAACATGATGGTCGTTTCCAACGCGATGCCGGTGAAGAACGTTGCCGAGTTCATCGCCTACTGCAAGGCCAATCCGGGCAAGATCAGCTACGCCTCGTCGGGCTATGGCACGTCGGTGCACATGTCGGGCGAACTGTTCAAGGCGATGACCGGATGCAACATGGTGCACGTTCCCTATCGCGGATCGATGATCGCCTATCCCGACATCATCTCCAACAAGGTGCAGTTGATCTTCGACAATCTGCCGGCGGGGCTCGAGCAATCGCGCGCCGGCGCCGTGCGTGCGCTTGGCGTCACCTCGCCGCAGCGCTGGACTGGCCTGCCCGACGTTCCCGCGATCGCCGAAACCGTGCCGGGATTCGAATCGGTCGGCTTCTACGGCATCTCCGCGCCGAAGGGCACGCCGCCGGAGATCGTGGAAACCCTCAACAAGGCGATCGCTGAGGCCTTGAAGGATCCCAAGGTCGTCGAGTTGCTTACCACCGCCGGCGGCATCCCGAAGCCGATGACGCCGGCGGAATTCGGCAAACTCATCGCAGACGAGACCGAGAAATGGCGCAAGGTGGTCGAATTCGCCGGCGTTTCGGTGGATTGAGTTTCCCGTCATTGCCTCGACTACGCCGTTTCCGTCGTCCCCGCGTGCGCGACGAAGCGATCCAGTTCGCTCTTCGTCATTCCGAGATGCGCCGTCGCGACAAAATAGCGGAGCTATTTTGCGCGGGAGGCGCAGGCCCGGAAGCCATTCCTCCCGGCATTCGTGCGGCGCCGTGGATTCTCAGGTGCGCAACGGCGCACCATAGTTCGCTCGTTTCACTCGCGCCCCGGAATGACGAGCCAAACAAGACACACCCTCACCTTCCCGCGACGCGATCCGCGTCCGGGTGATGGATCAGTCCGCCCTCGAAAATGGAGAGGGCGCAGGGAATGCCGGGCGCTCGGCGCGCCCGCAGCCGCGTGTGGTGTGTAGAAAGCACACGCGTTAGTCACCGCAGGTACACCCGGAAACACCCGGCATTCCCCGCGCAATGGTTTTAACGGCTTGCTTCGTGATCTCCTCGGTGAGCCGGGCTTTCTTGCCACCGTCCCCGCGCAATGCGAAGCATTGTCGCGAGTTGATATCAGCGTCGGGATATCGGGACCACACGACTTCGCCGTCCGCCCAAAACCCTGCTCGTCCGGCAGGGCGAAGGCGTCCACCGCATCCCGCGCCCAACGTCCGTGACGATCGCGAAACGCCCCTTTGAGATGGCACGGGATGCGAATCGGCATATTCCTGTTTCTACCCGGCCGTCAAGCAAAATTCGGAAAATCAGAAATTGAGCCGGCGGCGAAAACCCGGCATTGCCGGATCGGCTGGCGCATTGTAAGGGGTCATCTGCCAACCGTTGCCTGCCGCGCTTCGCGGCAATCACGCGGCGGGGGCCTGTAGCTCAATGGTTAGAGCCGGCCGCTCATAACGGTCTGGTTGCAGGTTCGAGTCCTGCCGGGCCCACCAACCTTCGCTCGCGCGAGCCGAGTCTCCTGCGCTGCGGAGCCTTTAGCGAATGCGGGCTCTTGCTACGAACGTCGGCTTAGCGGGCGATGCTCGTTGCATGACCGTCAAACCGCAAGACTCGTGGTATAGTGGCAGCGGCCAAAGCGGCGAGCTTTGCCGGCGGGGACCGCGCAAAACGGCAAGATAGTTTAATTCAGAATGACGAAGCGCGACGAATTCACCGCTGCAACGATCCGAACCTTGGCGCACCGGGCCGGCCACCGTTGCTCCAATCCTGACTGCCCGCGCCCCACATCCGGTCCGGCAGTGGAAGAAGGCAAGTCCATCAATGTCGGGCAAGCAGCACATATTACGGCTGCGGCACCGGGCGGCAAAAGGTACGATGCCTCCCTGACGCCCGAGGAGCGTCGCGCCGCAAGCAACAGCATTTGGCTCTGCCAACTCTGCGCCAAGCTAATCGACACTGATGACGCGCGCTTCACCGTCGAACTTTTGCGCAAATGGAAGCGGGATGCGGAAGAGCGGGCCTTTCGAGACATAGCAACGACGGCGCCGGCAACGTATCGACGACCGGCGGTCGTGGTAGAACTCGACGATCAGGACCGCGCATTCCTCCTTGCGCTGGCCTTGCCCGAAGAAGACCATCTCGATGCGGTGGTCGCTCGCATGTTGCCGGCCGCCCAGCGCGACATCGCCACCTTCCGTAACGCGAAGGAATGGCCATCGCATGCCGTCGCCCTGAGCCTGACAGTTCGCGGAAGCGGAGGCAGCGAGCATGCGGCAACGATTGAAGGCTTGGCCAACGCCGTCGGCACCGCCGAGGCGCTAAATATCATCGCGCCGCCTGGCACTGGCAAGACAACGACGCTCGTGCAATTGGCCAAGACACTGGTCGGGGCCGGCGAGGTGGTCGCAGGATTCGTGCCCTTGGGCGAATGGTCGGACCGCCGCGAGGATTTCTTCACCTTCCTGACGCGACGCAACGCGTTCGGGACTTTCTGCGCGCAGCATTTCATGCAACTCGCCTATCACGGCCGCTTCACGCTGCTGCTGGACGGGTGGAACGAACTCGATCCGGCGGCGCGGGTCGCGGCCAACCCGCCTGTTGAAGGCGCTCAGACGACAATATCCGCTGCTCGGCATCGTGATCGGAACGAGGCGGCATCTCCTGCCGATTTCCGGCGTGGTTGTCGAAGTCGAGCCGCTTTCCGAGGGCCAGCAACTCGAACTGGCGCGGGCGTTGCGGGGACAGGAAGGTGAAGCGCTGGTGGACCAGGCTTGGCGCACACCGGGCGTGCGCGATCTCGTGACCATCCCGCTCTACCTGACGGCGCTCCTTCGCAGCACGCCGGGAGCGCGATTCCCCCAGACGAAAGAAGAAGTCCTGCGGCTTTTCGTTACGCAGCACGAAGAGGAGCCCGAAAAGGCGGCGATCCTGCAAAAGGAACTGCTCGGCTTTCACAGTGACATGCTGATCGGCCTCAGCGTCGAGGCAAACCGCGTCGCGAACACGGTGCTCTCCGACACGTCCGCTAACCGGGTCATCGTGGACGTCGGTGCCCATTTGGCCGCAGCGGGACAATTTACAAACCCGCCGCAGCCTACGACAACGATCGAGGTTCTGGTAGGCAGCCATCTCTTGATCCGCACGCCTTCGGGCGGCATTTCATTCCAGCATCAACAGTTCCAGGAATGGTACGCCTCGCGCGATGTCGGGCGGACGATGCGCGAGGCGGCAGGTGGCAACGCGGAGGCCCGAACACGGCTTCGAACCGACATTCTGAACTGGCCCGCTTGGGAGGAATCAGTCCTGTTCGCCTGCGAACGGTTGTCGCGCGAGAACGCCGACGGCGCGCAGGCGGTTGCGGCTGCGATCCGCGAAACCCTCGGGATTGACCCGATGCTGGCGGCCGAAATGATCTTCCGCTCGTCACCTGAGGTTTGGACGCTGATCAGCGCGGAAACGACGGCCTTCGCGGCACGTTGGCACACGGCCGGCAAGGTGGATCGCGCGGCACGCTTTATGATGACGACAGGGCGGCCGGAGTTTGCACCTCAAATCTGGCCGTTGATCTCCAGCCCGGACAACCAAATCTATCTCGCAGCCGTGCGGTCGCCACCACGCTTTCGGCCGACTGTCTTGGGCGACGGCGCCGAGCAAAAGCTGGCGGCCTTGCCGCTGGAGACGCGCAAGCACGTCGTGGCGGAAATTGCGGGCTACAGTGGCTTCGATGGGATGGAACTGGCTGTCCGTGTGGCGAAGGCCGACCCGAGCGCGGATGCGGTGCTCGAAGTGCTCCAGGCGCTGCAATTCCGGCGCGCCGACCGGATGGTGTCGGAAATTCTGCAAATCGCGTCCAATGAAGTCTGGGAACTCACGGCCGGCACCGGATATCCCGACGAACTCGCCGATCCCGAACAGAACCAAAGGCTCGCGGACCTTCGGGGGATGCAGACCGAGACCGATATCGATCCTGTGACCAGTTTAAGAAGGCTTGCCGCGCGTCAGGTCAAGGACGCGGAAACCGAAACGCGGATCGAGGAGTTGATCGCGTCCACCAGCTTTCCCGCACGAGGCGACGTGGCAGCGCATGCTCTCCAAGAAGCGCAGGCCACCTATCCCGGACCGGTGCGAAGAGCGCTTCAGCGCCGCATTGCCGCGCGCTTAGATCTGCCGTTCCGTGCGCATGAGTTTTTGGTGGGCGGTGAAGCCCTCGACGAGGGTCCCGTCGTGGAAGCGTTACTCGATGCGAGCACTCCCGAAATGGTGACGCGGGCCGCCTTCGTGGTCGTCGGTCCCAAAACCATCGGTGCGGCGATCGACCGGCTTTTCGAACTTCATCAAGGCTATCAGCGCGATCGCAACGCCTGGGGACGCGCTGAACATCAGGCCGAACGCGAAGAAACCAGACGGTTGCGAACCGCCATCGAAGCTTCGCGCGAAGACTCGTTCCTGGTGGCTCTCTTGGAACGTGCGCAGACGGACGATCCTGTCCGTATCGAGTTTCTCGCCGATCTTGCGCGCTGGCAAGGTAGGCCCGGAGGAGGCGAAGAGCGCTCGGACGTCGGGGAAGACATACGCTCCGCAATGGTCAGGGCCCTTCAGCGTTGGATGAACACGCTGCTGGAATCGCAACAGACCAACCGTCATCATCTCGCTGCCGTGTCCCGGGCGATGATCCGTTTTCCTGATCCGCAATTCGTTCCCGGATTGCGCCAGATGCTAGAGCGTGACCTGGCTGATTGGGCGCGGGCACGCGAGGAGCGAGCCAAGGCGGTTCATCGCAGTCCCAGTTCGCCCGACGTGACCCACGACCACACGCAGGGATACCGGAGCGTGTTCGTCGCGATCGGTAACGGCGCCGTGGTCGCCGCCCTGAAGGAGTATCTGCCAGATCCGCGCTTCGGCGCGCAGGCGGCTGGCGCTCTCCTGGAAATCTGGAACCGCGATCATCCATCGGGAAAAGCGCCGATTGTTGCTTTCGGGCAGGATTATTCCCGCGCGAAGCAGTTCGAAAAGCAACGCCGCGAGGCTCGCGAAACGCTCGCGACCTGTGACTACGCGGAAGCGATCTTTAGCGTCGCAAGGTCGATCGGGACCAACGAGGCGGAGCCTCGCATCCAACAGCATGCCATCGTCCTCGCGGTCATGGGCCTCGGCATGCCACACGGCTCGAAGCGTACCGAGATCGACAGCCTGCTCGCCTTCCCTGTACCCTACGCGGGGAAGCAACGGCTGCTCATCGCAAGCGCCATGGCAGGCGAGGTTCTTCGGTCCGATATCCTCATCGCGGGATTAGGGGAACTGCTCGAAGCCGGGAAGACACCACCTTGGCGCCTGGCGGAAAATCACGGTGAACTCATGAATTGGGTCGAGTTGTTCGCGTTCTCTGACCATCCCGAGGCCGTGCTCGGTGTGCTTGACCAACTGCCCCAGCAATATAGCTATCCAAGGTCGTTGGATCGCCTGCTGTCGGCGCTTGCGAAGAGCCCACACGAAAGCGCCCTTGAAGTCCTTCAGGCGCTCGCGCGCCGCGATCCGGGACTGTTAGCCCAGCATGATTGGGCGCGGGCCGTGATCAAGGTAGGCACCGAGAAATCCGGACAGACCCTTCTCGCGCTGGTCTGCGAGGGCGAACTGGGCAATACGGGTGGCACTGATTCCTTTCACCTGTCGAGACAGCTCGCGCATCTCGGCGAGGAATTCCCAACGCTCAAAGAAGAGATGCTACGATCCTATCAGCGCTTGAACTGGGGACGACCTAAATCAATCTTGGAGTCAGCGCTGATCGAACTCGCCAACGCGCGGATTATCCGCGCGCTCGTGCAAGGCCACGCGGCCGATCACCGGCCTTACGATGGCGGGCTTGCCAATGCCGTGCGCCGCGCAGCACTTGGTAGACGCCCGGTCGAAGGCTGGAGCGCGAACGCCTATGAGGAGTTCAGCGTATCGCTCGCCGAGCTTCGCCGAGAGCTGTTCAGGCTTGCCTTGGCCAAGAACGCTCAATCGCGACTGGCGGAAGCATGCCTGGTCGAGATCGAGGAGCTCCGAGATGAGCATGGCCGGATTGATGACGAACCGCGTCACCCGGACATATCTTCGGGACAACCCTGGCCGATCATCCGGTAGCGCTTACGATACCCCGCCACCGCACACAGTTTCGCAGCAGAAACGACGCGAACGAAACGCAACGGATACAGTCCGGCTCTACGGTCCCTGCGTCACTCTGGAAAGAGGTCGGACAGCGGCTGCTCGATGCCGGCGGAAGGACCGGAGCGTGAGGTCGAGGCGCTCGCCGTATCAAGTCGCGGTTTGCGAAGTCTGCCCGGCCGGGACCGTCGACGCGCGCCCGCCGTCGAAAACGTCGTGCACGAGCCCGAGTTTCCCGAGCCCCCGAATAATCAGGCCATTGATGTCGACTTCGTACCAGGCGTGCGAAATATAGGCGTCCCGCGGAAACCGATGATGGTTGTTGTGCAGCCCTTCACCGAGGGTGAGGATCGAGATCACCAACTCGTTGGTCGTGCCATCATTGAGCTCGAAGCGACGGTAACCGTAGCGACCGTCGCTATGGCAGACCGAGTTGACCAGCGAGGTGGCGAGCACCATGAGGTAGGCGCGTAACAGGCCGGAGAACAGCACGCAGCCGATCATGGCGTGGACCCCGCCAATTGCGTAGCCAATGGCGCCCGGAATGAAAACAGCCGACATGGCGTACCAGACCCAGCGCGTTCTCACGAAGA
>Ga0116129_1001818_pt1 | contig 11360 bp, 8 predicted proteins | sample June2015DPH_17_2_FD_89732 | JGI IMG/M metagenome (GOLD analysis project Ga0116129, IMG submission 89732) | Peatland microbial communities from SPRUCE experiment site at the Marcell Experimental Forest, Minnesota, USA - June2015DPH_17_10 | ecosystem: Environmental > Terrestrial > Soil > Wetlands >...
CCCGGCGACGTGCTCGTCTACGGCATGGGCTACTCGGCAAACCGGTTCAGCCCACTCACCCAGATCAACAAGGATAATGTGAGCAAACTGGTCCCGGTTTGGGCCTATTCGCTCGCTGACCTGCAAGGCGGTGAAAGCTTTCCGGTCGTCAAGGACGGCGTCATCTACGTCACGACCCACAATGCGACGGTCGCAGTCGACGCGCTCACCGGCAAGCAGATCTGGCGGGTCCTTCACGACTATCCGCCGGAAAGCTTGCGTGTCGTCTGCTGCGGCATCGTCAATCGCGGCGCCGCCATCTACGAAGGCATGATCATTCGCGCCCTGATGGACAACCGGCTCGTCGCGCTGGATGCCAAAATGGGCAAAGAAATCTGGATGGTCGACTCGCCCGAGCCCGCGATCTCTGAAAACGGCTACGCGATGACCGGTGCGCCGCTGATCGTCAATGGCGTTGTCATTATGGGCGTGGCCGGTGCCGAGTTTGGCCACCGGGGCTTTCTCGAAGGCTACGACGCCAAGACCGGCAAGCACCTGTGGCGGCTCTATACCGTTCCGGCCAAGGGTGAGCCGGGGTCTGAGACCTGGGAGGGCGATTCCCAGCTTACCGGCGGCGGCAGCAGCTGGGTCACCGGCACCTACGATTCCGAACTCGACCTCGTATATTGGGGCATCGGAAACCCGTCGCCGTGGAATCCGCGCGGTCGCAAGGGCGATAATCTCTTCACCCAATCCATATTTGCTGTCAGGCCGCAGACCGGCGAGCGCGTATGGTATTTCCAGACGTCACCCAACGATCCGTTCGACTACGACGCTGTGCAGACGCCGATCATTGCCACGATCAATGTCCAGGGAACGCCGCGCAAGGTCGTCATTCAGGCTAACCGCGGCGGCTTCCTGTATGTGCTCGATGCCAAGGACGGCAAGCTGATTGCCGCAAATCCCTACGGCAAGGTGAACTGGGCGAGCGGGATCGACTTGACCACCGGACGTCCCATCGTAACGGATGTCTATACCGGCGCTCTCGAGGGCAAGAACGTCACGGTGTGGCCCTCGGGCTCCGGGATGACCAATTGGCAACACCTGTCATTCAGCCCGCGCACCGGGATGCTCTATATCAACACCTTGCATATCGGCATGACCTATCAGGCGCCCGAGCCGCAAAAAATGACGCCTGGACGCCCGTCCGGCACTCCGACGGTCAAGCGGACGGTCGTTGTCGACGATCCGAACATTCGCGGCTATCTCAAAGCCGTCGATCCCATGACCGGGAAATCGAAGTGGGAGGTGCCGTACAAGAGTCCCAACTGGTCGTCGACGATGGTGACGGCGAGCAATCTCGTATTCACCGGCGTCATGACCGGAGAATTCCAGGCTCTCGATGCCGACACCGGCAAGATCCTGTGGAGCTTCCAGACACCGTCGGGGATCATCGGTCAGCCGGTGACGTGGGAAAAAGACGGCAAGCAATACATCACCGTCATGAGCGGCATCGGCGGCGTCTATGCGCAGCGGTCCGGTGACCCGAACCTCAACAACTTGCCTACCGGCGTGTCGTTGTGGACGTTCGCGCTGTTTGACAAGTGACTTCCTCACCGTTCGACAAACGGCCTGAAAACGGAGTCTAATCGACGTGGCCTCCGTTTCCGCCAGACCCCACATCAGTTTACCCGGCCTTCCCGCTGCACCTCGGAAGCGCAGACCGGAGACAACACGCAGGCAATATCGAAAATGCCAATCGAGACAAAAAACAAAATCTGGCATGTGGGCACACGAACCTGCGCTGTGATCATGTTGACCGCAGCACTTTCGCCCGATGCGACGGTGTCGGCACAGGACGCCGCGAAGATCGAGGCTGGCGAGAACGTCTTTAGTACCAACTGTGCGATCTGCCACGGCGACCAGTTGGTCAGCACGGGTCAAACCTTCGACCTGCGCCGGCTAAAGAACAACGAGCGCACGCGCTTTGAAAACTCGGTGCGCAATGGCAAGAACCAGATGCCACCGTGGAAGGGCAAGTTGACCGACGAAGAGATCGATCAGCTCTGGCACTATATTCGCGCCAACGCGTATCAAAAATAGATGGAGGCGACGCGTCGCGTTAAGCGCGCTGACCTCGTCGGACGCTGCAGAACTCCGAAGGGACTATTTATTTGTCGCGGATCAGCGCGATCGCACTGCGATTGGCACCTCAGCCGAGATTTGTGGAGATATGTACGCGCCTGCGTGTCCACGCCATCGCTTTCGTCCCGAAACATTGGTGCTTTTACGCCAAGCCTGTCGTGGGATGGGACCAGAAGGGGACGGCACCGGAAGTTCATTTTGCTTCCGGTGCCGACCCAAAAGCACCACACCCTGTTGGGGGACGGCGTGATGCTTTTAACGATCGGGCGGGCTTGCGGGCGGCCCGATCGATGACGGAGGCAGCATAGCGGGCACGAGCAACTTCATTCGCCGACGGCACATCGCTCATACACATGCCGATGGGCCTGTTTCTCTTCTTCCAGTCGCTTTTCGACAAAACGACGCTCCAGATCCGACAGATTGCTGTGCAGCAACTTTCCATAACGCTCGATATTGGCTGCATGGGTCCATCGTGTTTCCAGCTTCTGTTGCAGCGTCATCAATTCGCTCCCCGATTTTTATTTTCATTTGTGGGTTAAGCTGTGCGATCGCATACCAACCGGCCTCGCTTTTTCTTCAGCTGGCAATTGGGAGATCGTCATTTTCATTTTCGTGCGTCGTCGTATCTGCGACGGACGCGATAGCGCTTGATATTCCACTCGACCATCAATCTTGACCTCGGCCCGCACATAGATCGTCGCCCAGGCGATGGTCGCCCTCGCCGGCAGCTATTTGCTGTTCGGGATCGCGCGCGAGCGCTGCCCCAAGGGCAGCGATGGTTTTCGTCGAGCATGGAGAGAAAAGTCATCCGCGTACGCCTTGCACAATTCTGAATCATGACTCTTACTCACGTCGCGGCAACGGCTCCATGAGGGGCGCGATTCGACCGGGATTCCGCGAAAAGTAAAGCCTCTGAATTGTAAAGATTTGTGCTCCGAACACGTCAGGATGTTTAGCAACCCCAACTGCCGACGACGTAACGAGTTCGGAGCCGGTCGACCCGCTGTGTCACCAGCCGCTTGCAATTGCTGTCGGGCTACAGGATGCTTGCCGGGTGAAGCGCGGGCACGGCGGGAGCCGATCATGCTTTGATCGTGATTAAGGCGCACGACGGCGTACTTTCCGCGGTGTGCGACCTGCTTAGCGGCCCAACGCCGGGCAATCTCGTGACACAGCGGTGAGGAAAATGCCAAGCAATCCTGACCTGAGTGCTGACCGATTCCTCCGCTTCGTGGGACGATGCAACTCTTGGCCGCTGGTGTGGCGCATATTGGCAGCGACCACACTCGTCCTGCTTGCAACCGCGGTTCGTTCCTTGCTGTCGGTGGAATTTGGAAGCAGGTTTATCTACGTCAGCTATTTTCCAGCCGTATCGACAGCCGCCATGACGACCGGTGTTGCCGGCGGTGCGATTGCGACACTTCTTTCCGTCATTCTCGCTCACGTGGGGTCTGACACCCAATTCAACGTCGCGGATCTGATCCGGGCGGTCGGCTTTGTCGCAGGCAGTTCGGTCACTATCGGCATGGCGAGGCTTCTCCACATGGGACGGGATCGCCTGGCGGTCTCGGAAGCAGCCCGCCACGACGAGGAGCAATTGCGCCAGTTCATCGAGCAGGCGCCGGTTGCTCTTGCCATGTTCGATGAGCAGATGCGCTACATCGCGAGCAGCCGCAGATGGCGCGACGACTATGATCTGGATGACCAGGATATCATTGGCAGATCGCATTACGAGATTTTTCCGGAAGTTTCCGAAGCGTGGAAGAAAATCCACCGGCGGGGACTGTCGGGTGAAATTGTCCGCGCGGACGATGACTTTTTTCTCAGGACGAACGGCGACAAGCAGTGGCTCAGGTGGGAGACGAGGCCGTGGTACCGTGATGGGAATATTGCGGGCATCATCATCTTTTCAGAGGACATCACGGTTCGAAAGCAATCCGAAGAGAAGGTCCTGCGCAGCGAAGCCCGGTTTCGCACCATGTTCGAAAACTCCTCCGTCGGCATGGCGCAGGTATCGTCGGCTGGCCACTTCCTGCGCGTCAATGAGCGTCTTTGCGAGATGCTTGGCTACTCGCAGACGGAAATGGAAGGTCTCCTGTTTCAGCAACTCACACATCCCGACGACATTGCCGCCGATCTTCTCGAGGGTTGGCGGCTGCGAGCCGGAGAGATTGACCGGTTCGACCGTGAACAACGCTATATCCGCAAGGACGGCAGTGTCGTCTGGGGGCATCTCTCCGCCGGCGCTGTGCGCACTGCAAGCAAGAAGCTTGCCTATCAGGTCGCCGTCATCGAAGACATAACGGAACGCAAGCGTGCCGAGGACGCCTTGCGCAAATTCTCGCGCGTAATCGAGCAAACGGCGAGCACTGTCGTGATCACCGACGCCGACGGGATCATTGAATATGTGAACCCGCATTTCTCCGAGATCACCGGCTACACCGCGGAAGAGGCGATCGGCAAGCGGCCGGACATGTGGAAATCCAGCCACGCGGGCCCGGTCGCCGATGACGAACTCTGGCACACGATCCAGAGTGGACAGGTATGGCGCGGCGAATTCCACAACCGCCGAAAGGATGGCTCTCTATTTTGGGAAGCGGCTATCGTGTCGCCGATCCGAAACAACGACGGCGCGATTTCGCACTTTGTCGCCATCCAGGATGACATTACCCAGCGCAAGGAAATCGAAAATCAGTTTGCCGCGACGCAGAGCTTAGAGGCCGTCGGCCGGCTGGCGGGCGGCATCGCGCACGACTTCAATAACCTGCTTGCGGTGATTTCGGGAAACTTGGAGTTGATCAAACAACGCAGCGAGGATGACCGCGTTCAGTCGTTGGTCAAACCGGCGCTCGCCGCAGCACTGGCCGGAGCGGCATTCAATCGGCGAATACTGTCTCTCAGCGGCAGACAAACACGCCTTGGGTCGGCGACATTTGTGGTCAACGATCGGATCAGCGATACGAAAATCCTGTTTGACCATACGATTGATCCCAGAATCAAACTGAAATACGTATTGGCCGATGATCTTTGGCCGACGACCGCCGATCCTGGCGAGTTGGATAGCGCACTTCTGAATCTCGTGATCAATTCCCGTGATGCCATGCCGAACGGTGGAGAGATCATTGTACAGACTCAAAACGAGCACTTGGATATCCGCAATGCCCATGCCTTGTTGAAGGGCGCGCAACCGGGTGATTACGCCTGCATCTCCGTGTCAGACAACGGGGTCGGAATGAGGAAGGAAGTGCTGGAGCACGCACTGGAGCCATTCTTCACCACCAAGACCGAAGAAAGAGGGACAGGCCTTGGCCTCAGCACTGTTCGAAATTTTGCGGTCGAGGCGAGAGGTTTCGTTACCATTGAGAGCCAGGAAGGCTTGGGAACGGCCGTCAAGATTTATCTCCCGCGGACGCAGCAGGAATTTGTGGTAAGGAATGACGCGATCGAGAAGACAGAGATTCCGCTCGGGGACGGCGAATGTGTGCTCGTGGTCGAGGACGACGAGCGGGTTCGCGACGTTACACTAAAGCGCATAGAGGCCCTGGGGTATGTAGCGGAGCAGGCGCGATCCGGGTCGGAAGCCTTCGCGCTGTTGAAATCCGGTCTCTCTATTGACCTGGTATTGAGCGATATCGTGATGCCTGGCGTCATGAGCGGACTAGACTTGGCCCGCCGGGTACGCGCTGAAATGCCGACGATCGGATTCGTATTGTCGACCGGTTACAGCGGGGAGCCTTTGGGAAAAACTCAGACGTTCAATGTGCCGGTCCTGCATAAGCCATATACCCGCGAGCAATTAGCCAGGAGTCTCGCGAAAAACCTCCGCAAACGGGCCTAAGCGCGGGAAACGTCGCCTGCGAATACGTAGCCGATGCCACGAACGCTCTTGATCAGCCTTGGCTCGTCGGCTGGATATTCGAGCTTGCGGCGCAGCCGCGCGATATGGCCATCGATTGTCCGATCGAAAGGTGACCAGTCATGGCCATTCAGGGCTTGTGAGATTTCGTCCCTCGAAAGCACTCGGGTGCAGTTCTTGATCAGGAGCAAAAGCAGTCGGAATTCGATGTCGGTCAGATCGATCTTTTCGCCACGCTTCGCCCGAACTTCACGCTTCGCTGGATCCAGAACGCAATCCTCAAAGACATATCTGCAAGCAACGCCACCGTCAACGCCACCGTTCACCGTGTCATCGAAAGCCAGAGGACGAGAGTAGCGCTTGAGAATATTGCGCAGCCGCAGCAACACTTCTCGAATATTAAAAGGTTTCGTGATGTAGTCATCGGCGCCGTGTTCCAGTCCGGCCACACGGTCATGCGCCTTATCGCATCCGGTGATCATGACAATCGGAAGGTTTCGCCTTGTGCGGATTTCCTGCGCAACTTTCAAACCGTCCACTTGGCCCAGCCGAAGATCGAGTGTTATCAGATCAACAGAATTCTCGGCGAGGCAGCGCATTGCCTCATCCCTGTTTCCCGCCTCGAAGGTTTCGAACCCTTCGTCAATCAATGCTCGACTTAACACAGCTCGCACAGCCGGTTCGTCATCGACGATTAAAACGCGAAATCCGGTCATTTGCTACCGTCACTAAAAGCTACTACTCGAAAAGTTCAACCAATAAGGTGCCAGTCAATATTCGAAAGTTCCATAAGCAGCAGGTTTTGATTCTTATCAAAACAAGGGGCCCAATCGGATGGGGCCAAATGTCGCCGGTTCCAGAGCCAGTAAATATCCCAGTCAAAGCCGGCGACTACTTACTTTGACCCTGACGCCTCGGCGCCAGTCAAGAGCGTTCGCTGAAGGCAAAAGAAAAGTCGTTCAGGCTTATTCGGTCTTCTCGTCTGCGCATTTCCAGTCGCGACGCCGCGCCGGTCACGACTTCCTCGCTGAGAAAAAAAACTGGCGCGGCCTTATCAAGGGTACGGCGGCCCGAACCGCTCTCGGCGAATGCCTCGCCCGTGAGGTCTTGGACTGAGCCAACCCGCTCAACTGCACGCGCCGATCTGAGAGAAAGAAAGAATGGAAGCGCGAGCGCTCCGTAGCGCAAAAACCAGCGCCGATCGCTGGAATTGTCGTTTTTGATCTCGCCAAGTCCACTCATCGTCGCCTCCCGTCAAACCAATACTACTTCTCCAGCAATAAGTGTCTTTGTGGCGGATACTCGTTCACAGAGTCGAACGGGCAAAACCGTCCCGCGATGCCGCCGCGGTACCGTCAATCAACAGCTTCCCGGCGCTTCTGCCTGTCAGCGCTGAGCATCGTTACCGGCCGGTCAGCGCCAGCGGCAGTCGATCCGCGCAATTTCGGGATCGACTACAGCCATTCTACCCCCGGCGACCGGCGCCCCAAAAGCGGAATCCCGTTAATTCTTATTGGCACGGAGACACCACACAAAATGAAAGAAAGCCCGAGTTTAGCTGGCTTTTTGTGATACCTTTGAGGATTCGAACCGACACATTCCCGTTTTGTAAGCACCCTTTGAAATATCAAGAGAACTTCAAACGTTTTCTCTGAAATTCGAGCCGGAGACTTTCGGAACTATACTTCCTGGACTTGGGGAATATGGAAGACCAAGTCAGAAAATGTCGTCTCGTTTGACCCTGTGGGCCGACATCGGCGGTGGCATTTAAAAGTCCTCTAAGGACTGACTACAAGCGGACATCGCTCACTCCGTAAGCATAGTCGAGCCAGCCCGCGGTCAACCGGCAAGGTGACAAACTTTTGGTTCGGCCGATAAGGCAACTTTCACACTCTGAGGTACATGCCGGCAGATGCCGACTTTTTATCGTTGCGGGGTCAGGGTAGCATTGCGGTTAATCGACGATCCTTTACCCGGAGGACGGAACCGATTTCTCTTCGCACGCCGCTAGCGCTTCTCTTCATATCCTTGGCTACAATTGCCGCGGTGTGGTGGTGGCTGGCCATTCCGACCAGTTTAGCGCGCGCACCGATCGATCCGAATGCCAAACTGCAGTGCGTATCATACGCGCCCTTCCGCGACCACCAGACGTCACTGTCGCCGGCGACGCGGGTATCGCGGGAACAAATCGCGGAAGACCTCGCCCAGCTGGCCAAAATATCCGACTGCGTCCGTACCTATGCGGTCGATCTTGGTCTCGATCAGATCCCCGAGCTTGCGGCCCAGGTCGGACTGAAAGTCATTCAGGGAATTTGGCTCGGTAGGGACCAGCAGAAGAACTTGACGCAGATATCAACGGGCATACGCCTCGCCCAGGAATATCCGGAAACCATCACCGCGCTCGTGATCGGCAACGAGGTTTTGTTGCACGGAGAAATGACAGCTTCCGACCTTGCTACCGTGATCCGCTCGGTCAAGGCGCAGGTACCCGTCTACGTCACCTACGCCGACGTCTGGGAATTCTGGCTGCGCAACCGTGAACTTTATGACGCCGTCGATTTCGTGACCGTTCATATCCTGCCATATTGGGAAAATTCCCCGGTCCCGGCGAAACTTGCCGCCGCTCATGTTGACGCCATCCGCAAGCAGATGGCGTCGGCCTTTCCGGGCAAGGAAATCCTGATTGGAGAGACAGGTTGGCCGAGCGAAGGGCGGATGCGCGAGTCAGCGCTGCCGTCGCGCACCAATCAGGCCCGGGTTGTCTCGGAGATTCTCGATCTCGCCCAACGCGAGAATTTCCGCGTCAACCTGTTCGAGGCCTATGATGAATTGTGGAAGCAAGAACTCGAAGGCACGGTCGGCGGATCTTGGGGCCTGTTCGATTCCGTGTGGCGCACGCTGAAATATCCGCCCGGCTTCCCCATCAGCAATTTTCCGTTCTGGAAGCTGCAAATGAGCAGCGGAATGGCGCTGGCGATCCTGATATTCGGCGCTGCGTGGCTGACCTTGCGTAGCAAGCCCTGGCAGCCCCGGCTCGTCTCATGGCTTGCGGTCGGAATATCGGCAACCACAGCCGGAATCCTGTTCGGAGTGGCCGCCCAAAAGATGTTCTATGAAAGTTACGGAGCGATTGGCTGGCTTCTGTGGGGCACACTTCTGGTGACGGCAACCGCTTCGCCGGTGTTCGGCGCCAACGCCCTGATGTCGGGGCGCGCACCGCCCACATTTCTGGAATTGCTGGGTCCGAAGGACTACCGGACCCAATCGGTGCTGGCGATCATGCACGGATTGGCCTTGATCGTAACCGTCGTGATCGGCACGGAGACCGCGCTCGGCTTTGTGTTCGACCCACGCAAAATGGATTTTCCTTTCGCGGCCCTCACTATGGCGGCGGTCCCTTTTGCGGCCATGACGCTGCTCAACCGCCCCAAGAAAGGAATCCGCCCTATGGCGGAATCGATATTTGCCGGCGTGTTTTTGGTGGCGGCTATCTATACGGGACTTAACGAAGGGCCGGACAACTGGCAGTCGTTGTGGACTTGTGCTGCCTATCTGCTGCTTGCGGCTATGCTGTGGCGGGCGCGTGCTTGATAGTGCACAAACTGAGAAGGTTACCACGACTAAAGTTTCAAGCGCCGTAAAAGTCGTCTCTGGGTCCAAAATCAGAAGTGCGTTCGTGAAACGAAGCACGCTTCGGGTGCACCATGTCAATCTAGCTGGACTTTTTGGGATCAGTCCAATTGTAGGCATTAAGAACTGTTATACTCACCTGCAAGAAGGCAAGGTAATTTGCATGGGAAATTGAGAAACCAAGATCGATCAGTTTGAGCGCAGCTTCCCATGAGCTCTCTTTCGGCCCGGCCGCCCCTCCATGAATAACCAGAGGCCGGAAGCGACCGTGCTGTCGGTACTTTGCTCCCGGTCGGATACCGTTCGAGCAATGGATCATTAGTAGACGTGGCTTTGACATATCAATCCTCAGATTTGCGGGTCGACGATACGGCGATCGTTAAGCGAGCGATCAAAGCCGTGAGCACGTTACGGATGCTCCACCGCGCCCGTCTCGTTCGCCGGCCATCGATTCATGTGGGGACCGACAACGGCAGCGCGCTCGGGCTGCCGGGCTCCAAGCGTAATCGTGGAGAGAGGGACCGGACTATTGTACGGAGGTTGAGCCATGCGTCGCATTGGTATCAGACGAGCATACCTAAGTTTAGGACCGGCTATTCTCGTGAGAGCGGAAATTCGAACTCTGCGCCAGCGTCAGCGTGTTGGCGCTGACCGCCGCTAGTTGGAGGATTTTCGTTCCAGTGCAAACATGCCCCAGTGCGAATAGCTGATCCATTCATTATGATCGTTCATGTCGTCGGCTCCTTCTGCCAGATCAATTTCCGCGCTCCAGCGAGTAGCAACACCGACCTCGCAAAAAAGCCACCCGAAGGCGGCCTCTGATTTCCCTGAACGTCATTGTTACGCGATGTCGAGCATCATCATCTCGATTCTAGTTTCGCTCGCACCGCTAGTGCAAGCTATACCAGGGTATAGCAGTTGCGATACTGCCTGATGATACCCAGCCGACATTATGTGTGGTCAAGTAATCAAACAAATCAATGAAGCTCTCTTTCGGGAAGACTCTATCGCCTCGCTCTTTGACGAGAGCTTTCCTGAAAGAAGAAGCGCTTCATTGGAGACCACTGCCGTAGGGAAAATCTTGTCGTTCGGTCCCGAGGCCCTACAGAACCTATTCGCTACTGCCATGTCCCAAGCTTTGGCGGCGCAGAACTCCGCCAACCCTCAGGTGGCTGGCTGACAAGGCGAGAAGCCAGGGCTCGTAGACGGCAAGACCGACCGCAGATTGGAAGTTGAGATCGCTGTGGACCGAACCTTCGCAAAGCCGGATTTAAAGACCGTGAGGCCACGCCTAGATGTGATGACCTTCAATAAATGGTTCGCGGCTGGCTTCAAGGTGAGGACTGGCGCGAACATCATCAATGTCAGCTTAGATGGTTCCACCGGTCTCAAGTCGATGTGTTTGGTCCGCGACCGAAGCCGGAAAGCCTGACCCAGGAGCAACTGACGGAATTCAGACGGCGCATACAGCAGATACAGCCAGTCCAGTCCACCACCGTTGCGGAGTAACCTGCCATGGATCGATCTCAATCGAAGCCGCACCGCCGCCATCAGGTGTATGACGGCGATGACTTCCGCGTTCTCAGCCGCATAGTGACAGCTTTGGTTGTCGCGCTTTGGGCCTCGGGAGCCATGCTGCTGGTCAAGGTCTTCTGCCTGTAGTCGCGGCGCGATGCTGTTGGCAAGGCCATTGCTGAGGGGTGACCGGTATCGACTACATCAAACTTCAAGACCAGCATTGAGGATAGGC
>Ga0116129_1001820_pt1 | contig 11360 bp, 11 predicted proteins | sample June2015DPH_17_2_FD_89732 | JGI IMG/M metagenome (GOLD analysis project Ga0116129, IMG submission 89732) | Peatland microbial communities from SPRUCE experiment site at the Marcell Experimental Forest, Minnesota, USA - June2015DPH_17_10 | ecosystem: Environmental > Terrestrial > Soil > Wetlands...
CTGGCTGACGGGGACAATCCCGGTGCCAAAACAGCTCGTCGGCTGGCTCGGGATTGGCAGCAGGCCCGTCCGAACCGTCAAAGCCTCCCAAAAGACGGCCGAACAAGTTCCGCTCATGGCGACTGCTCCAGCCGCATTCCCGCTGAAGTCAGCAGACACCGCCGTCTATCGGACCAGTGTCGAACAACTCTATCAGGACTACGACGCGAACGAAGTGGCGATTCAGAGCAAAATCGGCACCAACCCGATCCGCGTAACCGGCAGTGTCGGGGAGATCAACGAGGACACCTCAGGCCACCCCGTCGTGATGCTTCGCATCGGCGGCGACGATAGAGCCGACATGATTCTGACCGATGATCAGAGATCCGCCGCAGCGCAGCTTTCGAAGGAAGATGTGGTCGAGATCCAATGCAGCAAAATGCAACGCATCGCGTCAAAACTGCACGGCAGCGGCTGCGCCTTGGTGCTCGTCGACGCGGGCGCCAAACTGGTCTATCTCGCCGTTTCACTGTCCGGCAAAGCCGGCGATGCACCCTTATATGTAGTCGGTCCGATGTCGCGAAAGACGTGTCTGGCAAACAGCGATACGATCGCCATGCAGGTGACCTCGAATCCCAAGAGTGACCGTATTCTCTCCAAATCATGCGCGGCGACAGCACGCGAGAGCGTCTCGCTCGACGGCTGTCACCTCAGCTCATCCATGTCTGCGATTCCGGACATCCCGAGCGCCCATCTGTGGAAATACGATTGCGTGGCACCGGCCGCCGAAGCGCGCAAGGCCACGGAGACCGCACCTTCGAAAGGCACCCACGTCCGCCGCGCCGCGGCGTCGGACACCACGGCGGCAATCGCTACCTTGTCGCAACCAACACCCGGGTCCGCGGCTGAGGCGGCATCGGACTCGGATGCGCCGGCAACGAAAGCGTCGCAACAGGCCGCTCCCATCGTGGTAGCGGCAGCCGCCGCCAACCTTGCTGAACGCGCGCCCATTGGAGCGCCGGCCGCAGGACCGCCCGCGCCGATTCTCGACAACAGCCCGAGATCTGCAAGTGGTGCGCCGCCTGCAACTGGGGACGCCAGCCGCGCGAACGGCCCGCGACCACTATCGCCTGCCGCCGAACCCAGTTCAATCTCGAGCACTTCAGCCCCGTCGACGGCCGTCGCCGACGATTTGGTTCCCGTGCGCACGAAAGATCCCGAAGCGGCAGATCGGATTGTGTCCTATTGCACCAAAATGACGTCGGGCGCGGCCAACCCCACGGTCGCGACGAGGTGTAGGCGAGACGAAATGGACGCCTGGACCCGTCTCATCGTGCAGAACGAATTCCCGAACCTCGACGATACCAGCCGACGCAAATGCACCGAGCCGCCCTTCCCGGATAGTTTCGTGGCTCGGGAATCCTGCGCGAAGTACCAACTGCATCTCGACTAAGCCCAACGTCGCAGCGCGCGCTGTCGTGACTTGATCTCGGCGGCGTTTCTGCGCGGGGCACTTTGACAGTTCAATCCGTGTGACGCAGGATATCTAGAAAGTAGATACCTGCACCATTCAGTGAGCGCCACGAACCTATCCCCGGACAATGTCGTCGCCCCAGTGGTTACCGACACCGCGGGACGCGACCGACTCGTCATCAACCTCCTCCTGGTCGCCACGTTCGTTGTAATTCTCAACGAGACACTCATGGCCGTAGCGATCCCGCGGCTCATGCGCGACTTCAACGTCACGGCCGGCGCCGTGCAATGGTTGACCACGGCATTTCTCCTCACCGTGTCGGTGGTCATTCCGGTCACCGGCTTTTTGCTACAGAGGATGAACACGCGGCCGGTCTTTGTCTGGGCGATGTCGTTGTTCAGTCTGGGCACATTGATCGCCACGCTGGCTTCCAATCTCGAGATGCTGATCCTCGCTCGCATCATTCAGGCATCCGGGACTGCGATCATGATGCCGCTGCTGATGACCACCGTGATGACGCTGGCACCCCCGGAAACTCGCGGCAAATCTATGGGCTTTATTTCCACGGTCATATCGGTGGCACCTGCCATCGGCCCAACCATCTCGGGAGTCATCCTCAACTATCTCAGTTGGCGTTGGCTGTTCATCCTCGTGCTGCCCATCTCGCTCGGTGCACTGGCGCTGGGTGCCCGGCGCATCCAGAACGTGACGACGCCGCACCCTGCGCCGATTGATGGGGTATCGGTCATTCTCTCCGGCGTAGCCTTCGGCGGCATCGTCTATGGAGTCAGTAATATTGGTGTCCCCGCCGCGTCGGGAACGCTCCCGGCCGGAATCTGGAGTGCGATCGGCGCCGTGTTCCTGGTTGTGTTCATCTTTCGGCAGATGTCGCTTCAGAGAACGGGCTACCCACTGCTCGACCTGCGGACCTTCGATTCGCATAATTTCGCTGTGTCGGTGCTGCTCATGGCGAGCATGATGATGGCGCTGTTCGGTACCATTATCCTGCTTCCGATCTATCTGCAGAACGTGCTCGGGCTCAGTACCCTACAAACTGGACTGTTGCTGCTGCCGGGCGGTCTGCTGATGGGCTTGCTGGGCCCCCATGTCGGGCGCTTATACGACAAAGCGGGGCCGATCAGGCTGCTGGTTCCCGGCGTCATCGTCGTCAGTGCCGTGCTGTGGGCGATGACGCTGCTGGGTACGGCCACTTGGGTGGGCTATATCCTCGCCGGACATGTGGTGATGAGTGTCGGCTTTGCTTTCCTGTTTACACCCTTATTTACCGTCAGCTTGTCATCGCTAAGCCCACGCCTTTACTCGCACGGTAGCGCGGTCATCGGCAGCATTCAGCAGGTCGCCGGTGCGGCCGGAGTTGCACTGTTCGTGGCATTGATGTCGGCACGGACTACGACCTTGACCGCACGCGGGCTCGCCCCCGCGGACGCGCTGACGGGCGGCATCCGCGGCGGCTTTCTGTGCGGTGCCGTCATCTCGCTCTTCGCCGTAGCCTGCGTTTTCTTTGTGAAGAGGCCCTCCGGACGGCCGGAGGTGGGCAATCCATGACGGGACGTTGTATCGCCAATTGATCAAATTTCCGTCCAGGCCCTCAAGAGTCCGTGATAGTGCGCGGTCAATAGTTGCATTTCTGACACCCGACGACCTGAGCAAATCGTCGTTTTGGGGCGCTGAACGGGCGCTTTACGTCTGCTTGCGCAGTCCGGCGGGAATCAGCGCGAGACCCAACAGTTCAAAGAGGCCGTAGGCCATGAGCGCCATGACGGCGGCGGGAACGGCGCCGGTGAGAATGGTGGGCACGTCATTTAACGAAAGACCCGAGATGATGGGGGCGCCATATCCCCCCGCCCCCACCAAGGCCGCCAAAGTGGCCGTGCCGATGCTCACGATGGTGGCCGTCTTGATGCCGGCGAGCACCGTGGGGCTCGCCAGCGGCAGCACGATGCGGAAAAGAACTTGGCTTCCCGTCAAACCGAAGGCGCGTGCGTTTTCCACGTGCTTCGGATCGATGCTGCGGATACCGGTGAAGGTATTGAGCACCACGGGCAGCAGGCTGTACATGCACAGCGCCGCAAGCGCCGGTTTCATGCCGACGCCGAACAGCGGGATGAGAAAGCACAGCAGCGCGAGCGAGGGCACCGTTTGAATCAGCGCACTCAAAATGAGGATGGCCTGGCCCGCGGCATGAAAGCGAACCGCCGCCAACCCCAGGGGGATACCGACCAAGACCGAAAACAGCAGCGATATGCCGACCAGCCATAGATGCTCTCGCGTGCGCTGCAGAATATTGCTTTTCAAGCTCTGCGAGCGCGGTGCCTCGGCGTCTAGGTGCTGCGCGGCAACTTTTGCGAAGCTCACATGACCAACGTCGGCCTGCGCGTTCATGTCGATCATGGCCTGGGGGCTGATCGAACCTTGAAGTGCGAGCAGCGCCTGCCATTCGCGCGGATGCCTCTCGGTAAACGCCTTGCGCGCCACCCAGACCGCTTGGTACACCGGGAAATAGCCGTGATCGTCCGCGAGCACCCGCAAGTGGGACTTCTCGATCTTGGCGTCGGTCGAGTATAGGTCGATCAAGTCGACGGCGCCGTCATCGATGGCTTGGTACGTGAGGCTATGCTCCATGCGATTGACCTGTTGGGCGCGAAAATGCAGGTGATAGTTGGCGACCATCCCCCGAAACCCGTCCTGGCGATCCATGAATTCGTAGCTGAAGGCGGCGCGGATTCCCGATTCGCTGCCTGCCAGATCGCTGATGGCGTGCAGACGGTGTTGCTCGGCGAAGGATTCCTTCACGGCCAGCGCGTAAGTGTCATCAAATCCCAAGGGGCCCGACATCACCAGGTCCATGGCGAGCAGCGCCTGCCGAATGGCATCGATGGATTTCAAATCCGGGCGCTTCAGGATGGCCTCCGCCAGCGTGCCGGTGTAGTCCGCGTACACATCGATCGCCCCGCTCTTCAACGCTTCGAACAGGATGCCCGTGCTGCCCATGCCGAGCTTTCGCGTCACCCGCGTTTTCGATGCGGCCTCCATGGACTGGGCGGCGACTTCGCCGAGAATATAGCCTTCCGTGAATGCCTTGGAACCGACGACGATGGTGTCGGCGGCCATCCCACCCGCCGGCACCAGAAGCCATGCCGCCCACACGGCGGCGGCCGCGATGTCCGTCGCCCGGCGCCTCATGCGACTTCCGCCACGTCCGGCAAGGTGCGCTGCGCGTTGATGAACATCGTCACGAAAGGAGCGGCGGGATGCAGCAGCAATTCCCGATAGGTGCCGCTTTGCACGACCTTGCCCTCATGCAGCAGCGTGATCTTTTCCGCCAGATACACCGCCTCCCCCAGGTCATGGGTGACCAAGAGCACGGTTTTGGCCAAGCGTTGGAATATGGATTTCAATTCCTGCTGCAGGCTGCGCCGAATGAGCGGATCCAAGGCCGCCATCGGTTCATCGAGCAGCATGACCTGAGGGTCCATCATGGCGGCGCGCATGATGGCGACGCGCTGTTGCTGGCCGCCGCTCATTTCAAAGGGAAAACGCTTCAGCACCGCCGGATCCAGATCGACCAGCTTGCGCAACTCCTCGACGCGCGCCGAGATCTTCGGCTTATCCAAACCCCGCAGCCTGGCGATCAAGGAAACATTGTGAAAGCCCGTGATGTGCGGGAAGAGGCCGCCATCCTGAGGCACATAGCCGATTCGATCGGCCCATTGAACCGGACTGAATGACAGCAACGCCTGATCGTTGATCTTCACATAGCCGGTATCGAAGGGAATCAGCCCCAAGGTGATCCGCAACAGCGTGGTTTTCCCCGAGCCGCTGGAACCGATCAACGCGTGCGTGGCGCCTTGGGGAACGGTGAGGTTCACATCCGACAGCACGAGTCTGCCCTCGAAGCGCTTGTTGATGTTTTGCAGCTTCAGCATGGGGGCGGCGTCAATCTTGCTGTTCGACGATCGTGCCCTGATGATACAGAATCTTCCAGCCCGCGGCGGTCCTGCGCCAGAGCGTGGCACGGCGCGTGATGCGCGGCCCTTGTTCCAGCGCGTAGGTAATCAAATAATTGTCGGCGGCAATTTAGCGGCATTGAAAATCGCGCGTCAGCCATTTCGATTCGTCGGGGTCTGGCGCTCGATTCTCCAGCGTATCGAGCACGAACTCCCGGCTGTAGCGCCGGCCGGACGCACCCACCTCCCAGAACTCCGGATCGGTCATGTTTTCATAGTCTCGGCGGGCGGTGCCGAATTCCGGATGATGAAAGATGGGCTCGCGCTGCCGCAGTTCCTCGAGCACCGCGAGCAGCGGCGGCGAGGAGGCTGCGTTCGCCATGCGCGGTGCGCTGTGATTTCGTTCATTGGGCACGTTGATACCTCGGCGGTTGCGTCACGACTGCCTACGGCTATACGATTCCTGCGCTTTCATTGCAAGCTTTTGGGGGAAATCATGGATTTGGGAATACGCGGGCGAACCGCCATCGTCTGCGCCTCGAGCCAGGGATTGGGAAAGGGTTGTGCGCAAGCGCTCGCCGAGGCGGGCGTTTCGCTGGTGATCAACGGACGCCATCCGGCGCTTCTGGAGCAGACCGCCCAGGAACTTCGGCAAGCCTGGGGCGTTGCCGTAACGCCCGTGGTGGCTGATGTCTCCACCGTCGAAGGCCAGGCGGCGCTGCTGAACGCTTGCCCCACGCCCGATATTCTCATCAATAACAACGGCGGCCCGCCGGTACGAAACTTTCGCGAGCTGGACCGCCAGGCCTTGCTCGAGGGCGTGACCATGAACATGGTGACACCCATCGAACTCATTCAAAAAGTCATTGACTCGATGGCGGCCCGCGGCTTCGGCCGTATCGTCAATGTCACGTCGATCAGCGTGAAGATGCCGATCACCGGGCTGGACCTGTCGAGCGGCGCGCGCGCCGGTCTCACCGCGTTCATGGCCGGGGTCGCGCGCACCGTGGCCGACAAGAATGTAACCATCAATAATCTATTGCCGGGCAGCTTCGACACCAAGCGCCTGCGCGACACTTTGAGTTTGGCCGCCAAGCGCAGTCAGGTGAGCGATGAAGAAGCCGTGGCGCGCGCCAAGCTCAACATCCCTGCCAAGCGCTTCGGTACGCCGGCGGAATTCGGCCGGACCTGCGCCTTTCTATGCAGCGTGCACGCCGGATTCATGACCGGGCAGAACATCTTGCTGGATGGCGGCGCCTATCCGGCGGCGTTTTAGCCGGCCGCGTTTTAGCCGGCGAGCGATCGGCCGAACTCGCGCATGCGCGCCAGCAAGTCTTTGCGAAATCGCCGGCTCAGGCGCAATTTATGCCCGCTGGCGAGGATCACCTCGTATTCTCCCGCCGCGTCGATTTCGAGCGTGCGCACTTTTCGCAAATTGACCATGGTCGACCGATGAATGCGGCAAAAGATGTGCGGATCGAGCTCCTGTTCCAATTCGGCCATGCTTTTGCGCAACAAATGCGACTTGTTGCCCACGTGTAAACACACATAGTAGTCCGCTGCCTGCACCCAATCGATGTCCGGAATCGGGACGTACGCGACTTGCCCTGCGCTGCGCACCGTGAGGCGGGGCGTCTCGGGCGGCGGCAAGGGCCCCTTGGCGGCGACTTGTTGCTTGGCGCGCTGCATGGCATTTTTCCAGGGACTCCACTTCCTGCGCCAGCCGAACTCGCGCATCGATGCTGGTGCTCGCGACCCGCCGCAAGAAATCACTCAAGGCCGCGATCATGCTCACCGCGGCATCGCTTTTGTTCTCGCGCACCAAGCCTGTAATGGAATTGAGCGTGTTGAAAATGAAGTGCGGTTCGATCTGGCGCTGCAAGGCGTTCAATTGGGCATAGGACAGCTGTTCGTTGAGGCGCGCCGTGTAGGTCTGCTGCGCGGCGGCTTTCGCTCTGGAATCGAGCACATAAGTGACCAAGAGAATGGCGGCATACAGAATGAAGGCCGGCACCAGACCTGCGGCGAATTTCACCGGCCACGTCAGCAGGAACGGGTCTGTTTTGAAGTCCGGTACCCAGGGCTGCAGCAGCACTTGCAGCGCGGTTGCCCACGCAGCAGCCACCAAGTCGATGGCGAGGATGGCACCCAGATGGATCAAGGCCTGCACCGGCTTGCGGATGAGCGGATATCGGCGGCCCAAGCGAATCACGATGGGCGTGGCCAGGGCCCAGGGCAGCCAGGCAAGCGTCAAGGCGAAGAACATTCTTACCCACGAGTGATGCATTCCCTCGTGGCGCATGGCAAACACGTTTTGAGTCGCGTCCAGGATTCCCAGAGCCGCCCACGGCCCGGCAATCCAGAACCAGTTGTACGACCTAAAGGCTGCGGCGAGCGAGGCGAGGTCAGGCCCGCAAGCTGGGGCCACCGCTATGGGCCATAATGGTTCGCATGAATCCAGCATCCATACTGGAATTGGTATTCGCGCGCAGCGTTGGCGTGCGCGTCTACGGCCTTGGGGCCGTCGCACTAGGACTGGTCGGCCTCGCCTGGGGAGATTTTGCGGCCGTTTGGCAGCCGGTGCCCGCCGGGGTTCCGGGTCGGCTGGCGTTGGCGTATGCCGTCGCCATGGCTCTGCTGCTCTCAGGCTTGGCCACTCAATGGCAACGAAGCGCGAAATTCGGCGCCTTGGCGTTGACCGCGCTTTACGCTCTCGGGGTCGTCCTCCTCCACGTACCCCGGGTCATCGCGCACCCTGCCGTGTTCGTTAGCTGGTCGGGGGTCGCGGAACAGATGGCGCTCGTGGCCGGCGGATTGGTGGCTTACGCCGGCTGCGCGTCAGTTCCACCCGCTGTCGCCGCGCGGATAGTAAAGATCGGCCGCCTGATCTTTGGCGTATGCCTCGTGGTCTTTGGATTGGCGCAAAGATTTTGGGCATACGCCACGGCGGCGGGGCACTTTGCGGCCGGCATCGCCTTTCTCTCAGGGGTTGCCGTGCGCCCCGCGGCGATGTGGCTCACGGGGATGTTCGTCGTGTTCGACGTCCTGGTGCACGCGCCCACGATCTTTATCGACCCGCATACACATATCAACTGGGCGGCCAATGCGATCAATTTTGCCTTGATCGGTTCGGCGTGGGTGATGGCCGCTCGAGCGCCCCTAACGACTACTTTGGAGAGGATCAAATGTGGATCGGACAACAGTTAGGACAGGGATGGGCGCAACTCGGTGAGCTCGGACTGGCTTTCGTGCTTTCCGCTCTGATCGGGGTTGAGCGCGAGATTCGCCACAAGAGCGCAGGACTACGGACCTATACTCTCGTCGGATTTGGCGCAGCCCTCATCATGCTGGTGTCCAAATACGGATTCATGAATATCCTCGTGGACGATCGCGTGGTCTTGGATCCCTCGCGAATCGCTGCTCAAATCGTGACCGGCATTGGCTTCATCGGCGGCGGTCTGATCTTTGTGCGCCGTACCAACGTTCGCGGTCTGACCACAGCCGCCATTGTTTGGCTAACGGCGGCCATCGGCATGGCCTGCGGTGCCGGACTGCCCATTCTCGCGCTCGCAGTGACAGCCGGCCATTTCGTCATCATATTGGGATTTCCCTACATTGCCCGCCGATTGCCCAGGTCCCGTTGGACTCCTTCAATGCTACAGGTCTGCTATTACGATGGCAGAGAAATACTCAGGGAGGTATTGGTGAAATGCACTCAACAAAATTTCACCGTCAGCAGTCTGCAAGTCGAACGAGAGGCTCCAGACTCTTCGGAACATACTGTGACGGTTGCTTTGGAGGTTCAGGGAACCGGATCCGTGTCGAAGTTGGCGGCAAAGTTGGCCGACATCGACGGCGTGGTGTCCGTAAATGCAGGCGACGTTAACGCCGTGAACGACTGAGCCTAGAATCTCAGACCTCAATATTATCGATCAACCGCGTGGCACCCAACCGCGCGGCGCCCAAGATCACCCATGGGTCCTGGTCCCCCGGAACCTTTAGATCCCGACGGCGCCGGATCGCGACGTAGTCCGGCCGCCAGCCTCTGGCCTGCAAGGCTTCCGCAGCCGCGCGCTCGATATTCTCTCGGCTGGTCTGGCCGGCTTTCATTTGGGCGGCCGCATCGCACAGCATGCGATACAGCTGCGCCGCTTCTCGCCGCTGCTCATCATCGAGGTAGGCGTTGCGCGAGGAAAGGGCGAGTCCGCCGGCTTCGCGCACCGTCTCCCCGGCCACCACCTCGATCGGCAGTGCCAGCTGCCGCACCATGTTCTGGATCACGAGCAGTTGCTGGTAGTCCTTTTTTCCAAAGACCGCGACGCTGGGCCGCACCATATTGAACAACTTCAATACCACGGTAGCGACGCCGACAAAGAATCCGGGCCGGAATCGTCCCTCCAAAATGTCGGCGAGTTCGGTGGGCGGCTGTACCTTGTATTCTTGCGGCTCGGGATACATTTGTTCGTTGCTCGGCGCGAAAACGATGTCGCAGCCTGCCTGCGCCAGGAGTTCGCAATCGCGCTCGAAGGTCCGGGGGTACTTCTCAAAATCCTCGTTGGGCCCGAACTGCAGCTGATTGACGAAGATGCTGACGACCACTAAGCCGGCATGGCGGCGCGCCATCTGCACGAGCGACAAGTGGCCGTCATGCAAATTGCCCATGGTGGGCACGAGGCCGGTATCGCGCTGCATTGAAAGCGCATCCCGCAAATCGGCGACATTTGAGATGATCTGCACTTTAGGATCGTCAGAAGGCGTGCAACGCATCGTCCGGAAAGCGGCTCGCTTTGACGTCGGCAACGTATTGCTGCACGGCGGCCTGAATGCTGCCTGTGCCGTCCAGAAAATTACGCACGAATTTGGGTGTCTTCTGCAGGCTCAAGCCCAACATGTCGTGCAGCACCAACACTTGGCCGCTGCACCCGGCGCCGGCGCCGATGCCGATGACGGGGACAGACAATGATTCCGTCAGTTCGCGCGCCAGCGTTGCGGGGATCATTTCAAGAATGATCATACCGGCGCCGGCCGCCGCCAGATCCTCGGCATCTTTGCGCAACTGGCCGGCTTCGCTCGCGCCCCTGCCCTGCACCCGATAGCCGCCCAACGCATGCACGGACTGCGGCGTAAATCCCAAATGCGCACAGACCGGAATGCCTCGCTCAACCAGCAGCTGCACGATCGGAGCGGTCCAACCGCCGCCCTCGAGCTTCACCATGTGCGCACCCGCCTGCATGAGGCGCGCGGCATTGCGCAGCGCCAATTCCTCGGATGGCTGGTAGCTGCCGAAGGGCATATCGGCGATCAGCCACGCCGAACGATTGCCCCGGGCCACGCAAGCCGTGTGATACGCCATCTCCTCCATGGAGACCGGCAGGGTCGTCGGATGGCCCTGCAGCACCATCCCTAAGGAATCGCCGACCAACAGCACATCGACGCCCGAGTCATCCAGGGCTCGCGCGAACACCGCGTCATAGCAGGTCAGCATGCAGATTTTTTCGCCCGCCGCATGCATTTCCCGAATGCGGTGCATCGTCATGGGTTTACGGTTGCTCATGCCCCCATTGTCATACATCGCGGGTCCCAAGGCGAACCGGTCGGCTTCAGGATGGGCTTGGCGCTAACGGCAACAGCCACGCTGCTCTTGAATCGGCGGACAGGCCACCGACCCGTAGGAACAAAACACGCAGCAATCGCCGGCCTTCGGCTTTAGCAGCGTCTTGCACTGGGTGCATTCGTAGAAATACTGACACGCATCCGTCGGCATGATCTCTCGCCGTGCGTGCCCGCAGGTGGGGCAGGTCAGCACTGACTCCAGAATGACGGTGCTCACGGTTTCGAAATGACCTTCGAGGGAAAGCCTGCTTCTGTCGTGGCCCGGGTGAGTTTTGCCGAGGTCGTCTTGTCGGGATCGAAGGTAACAGTCGCCGTCCTCTCGTCGA
>Ga0116129_1001821_pt1 | contig 11357 bp, 8 predicted proteins | sample June2015DPH_17_2_FD_89732 | JGI IMG/M metagenome (GOLD analysis project Ga0116129, IMG submission 89732) | Peatland microbial communities from SPRUCE experiment site at the Marcell Experimental Forest, Minnesota, USA - June2015DPH_17_10 | ecosystem: Environmental > Terrestrial > Soil > Wetlands >...
AGCCGTTGAGCATGCGATTGCCGATGAAGCCATCGCTGTTGCCGGAAACGACGCCGACCTTGTTGATGCGTTTCGCCAGATCGACCACGGTGGCGAGCACGTCCGGGGCGGTTTTTGCGCCGCGCACGATTTCCAGCAGCCGCATCACATTGGCGGGCGAGAAGAAATGCGTGCCGAGCACGTCGGCAGGGCGCGTGGTCGCCGCCGCGATCTCGTCGATCGATAGGTAGGAGGTGTTGGATGCCAGGATCGCGCTCTTTTTGGCAACCCGGTCCAACTTGCCGAATACGTCCTTCTTGATGGCCATGGTTTCGAACACGGCCTCGATGATCATGTCGGCGCTCTTGACATCATCGTAGGACAGCGTCGGCTCGAGCAGCGCCATGCGCTGCTCAACTTGTTCCATGGTCAGCTTGCCCTTGGAGGCCGTGTTCTCGTAGTTACGGCGGATCACGCCGATACCCCGATCCAGCGCCTCCTGCGACATTTCCAGCAGCACGACCGGGATCGCGACGTTCAGGAAGTTCATGGCGATGCCGCCACCCATGGTGCCGGCGCCAATGACCGCGACGCTTTTGATCTCGCGGCGCACGACTCCCTTGTCCAGATTCGGAACGTTGCCGGCCCTGCGTTCTGCGAAGAACACATATTGCAGCGCTTTGGCTTGGCTGCTCGACAGACACCGAAGGAACAGTTCACGCTCGCGCGCCATGCCTTGCTCGAACGGCAATGTGGCCGCGGCTTCCAAGGCATCGACGATGCGCTGCGGGGCGAACAGGTTCTTTTTTTCTTTGGCGATGCGCTTGCGCGCCGTAGCGAAGAAATCCGGCGGCAGCTTGGCGGCATCGACCTTAAGGTCGCGCACCTTGCGTGGCGCAGCCCTCTGCGCGGCGAGTTGCCGGGCGTATGCCACGGCGCCGTCGAGTAAGTCACCTGCGACGATCTTGTCGATCACGCCGGCCTCGGCAGCCTGAGGCGCCGCGACGGGATCGCCCGATACGATGATGCCGAGCGCAGCCTCGATGCCGATCAACCGCGGCAGACGCTGAGTTCCTCCGGCACCGGGGAGGATGCCGAGCTTGACCTCCGGAAGGCCGAGCTTGGCCGAGGCGACGGCGACGCGGTAATGACAGGCCAACGCCACCTCGAGACCGCCGCCCAAGGCCGTGCCGTGAATGGCAGCGACAATGGGTTTGGCGCAGTTCTCCACGACGTCGATGGCTTCATGCAGTCCGGGAGACAGAGGCGGCTTGCCGAACTCGGTAATGTCGGCGCCCGCCATGAACGTGCGGCCCTCACAAGCCAGCACGCCGATCTTGATCTCGGGGTCCTCAGCCAGCTTGCCAATGCCGTCGATGATGGCCACCCGTACGCCGACACTGATCGCGTTCACCGGCGGATTGTTGATCCAAATGATGCCCACCTCACCGCGTTTTTCGAATCGGCCGTCCATATAGATGCTCCATTTTTGGGGGATTCCGCTGTGCAGGCGCAAGGCCGGCTGTGCAGGTCAGGTGCGCAAGCTTAACAAAGCGCAGTTTAATGTTGCAGCCCTAGCCCGCGCGCGGCGCGCCGGGTGGGCCAGGGCACAGGGCACAGGGCGCGGGGGCAGCAATCCCCCCTCTTATGGGGGTGTCCATCGGCCACCCGGCCAGCGCATTCGAGCGCTAGAATCTACGAGACTTTCCAGCACTTCGGGGAGCGCGCGTGAAGATTCTAATCGTCGATGACCATGCCCTGTTTCGGGCCGGCTTGCGCATGCTGCTCGCAACCATCGGCCGTAACGTGATCTGCCTCGAATCGGCCAGCGTGGCGGACGCCCTGGCGCTCATTGCGCAGCACGCCGATCTGCAATTGTGCTTGCTGGACTTGTCGCTGAAGAACGAGCATGGACTGGGCGCGATCCAGAGGATCAAGCAAAGCGCACCGCAGGTGGCGGTGATTGTGGTGTCAGGCGCCGATGACAGCGCCACGATCCGCAGCTGCATCGACGCCGGCGCGATGAGCTTCATTCCAAAAAGCGTCGCGCCGGAGGTGCTGACGCAGGCGCTGCAACACGTGTTGAGCGGTGCGGTATACCTGCCGGATCAAATCATGAGCGCGATGGAAGACATGCCCGACCGGGTGCAGCTCACCCCGCGCCAGCACCAGGTATTGAGATGCTTGAGCCGTGGATTGCCCACCAAGCTGATCGCACGTGAATTGGATCTGTCGGAACACACGGTCAAGGATCACATCGCGATGCTGTTCCAGGCGCTCGGCGCCAGCAATCGCACCGAAGCCGTGATCAAAGCGAGTCAACTACGGCTACAGGAGAGCTTCGCGGTGCACGGATGAAGTCGGCGCCCGGGAACGCTGACCAGCGTGCCGAGCCCGGACGGGAGATGCTGATCGAGGTGATCGGGCTGCACGCCCAGGCGATGCTGCGCATGCCCTGGGTGCAGTCGTGCGTGGTGCTGGGGATCGGCCTGTGCATTCTCTCCTTCATCGATGTACGCATGTTCGTGGCTTGGGCCGCGCTCACCATCGGCGTGGAATTTTTGCGCGCGCGCTACGCGAAGTATGTGCTGCTGCGCGGCTTCGACGTCGACCCAAGGCATACGCATGCGGTGTTCGTGTCGCTGGCAGCCGCCTCGGGGGCATCCGTTGCCGTGGGGGTGGTGTTGTTCCTGCCGCGGCTGCCGCTCTTGTACCAAGCCTTGTACGGCGTGATTGTATTCGCGATTCCCGCCGCCGGCGTCGCGGTGGCGCAGTCATCGCGCAATGTGCTGGCCGCCTATGCCATGTGCATTCTGTTGCCATCGGCCGCGACCTGGGGCGTCGTTTATCCCACGCAAGCCATCGGCGTAGGCGCGCTCAGCATTTTGTACTGTGCGGTGATCATCTTAGTCGCAGCCGACGGCGAGAAGCTGCTGCTGCGCTCGGTGACCATCCGCAATCAGCGCGACCAATTGGTACGCGACTTGGAGCAAAGAAATGCGGACGTGCGAGCCGCGATGGGGCAGGCGGAGCAATCGGCGAAGGCACGCGCCCGGGTCCTGGCGGCGGCCAGCCATGATCTTAGGCAGCCGCTGCACGCCCTGTCGGTCTACAGCGCGGTGTTGGCCTCGAAGCCCGCGCCCGACCTGCTGAACGAGGTCAGCGTCAACATAGACCAAATCGTACGCGCGCTCGGCAATCTGTTGAACGGATTGCTCGACCTGTCGCGCCTATCCGCCGGAAATTACGTCCCGGAGCATCAGCAACTGACGATGGACACGCTGATCGGGGGTGTGTGCGCGGAGTTCAGCCAAGCCGCCGCGCAGAAGGGCCTGGTGCTGGTGCAGGATCTCAAACCGGTTCGGGTCATGGGAGACGCAGTGGCGCTCGGACGCATCGCGCGCAATCTCATCGACAATGCCATCAAATACACCGACGCGGGCCAGGTGCGCGTGGCCACGGGCCTCGATGATTCGCGGCCCGCGCAGCAGGCGGTGCTGAGCGTGCGCGATACCGGCAAGGGCATCCCGGCAGCCGAGCAGGGCAAGATCTTCGAGGAGTTCTACCAGCTCGACAATCCCGGGCGCGATCGCGGCAAAGGCGTCGGCTTGGGTCTGGCCATCGTGCAGCGCCTATGCGAACTGATCGGCGCGAAGATTCAAGTCGAATCCACCTTGGGGGAAGGAACGGAATTCCGCGTCAGCATGCCGGCGGCACTCGGTGCGGCGGTCGCGTCAGCGCACGAGGAGTCCGCGGCAAACTCGGCGTCGCTGGCGGGACGGCGCGTCTACGTGGTCGATGACGAGCGCGACATCCGCAACAGCATGCGCGCGCTGCTTGGGGTATGGGGTGTGGAGGCATCGACCGCGGATTCGGTGAAAGACGCCGAGGCACTGTTCGCGCAGCACGGGCCCCCGGATTTGCTGATCGTCGACCTGCGCCTCGCGGACGAAGAGCACGGCTCGCACTTGGCGGATCGCCTGCAAAAGCGCCACGGCGCCTTTCCCGTGTTGATCATCACGGGCGAGACATCATCCGATGCCTTGCGCGAAGCTCATGAGGGCGGCTATGCGCTGTTGCAGAAGCCCATCGCCGCCGAGGTGCTGCGCCGTGAAATCGTCAGCATGATCGGCGCGAGTTGACGGCCGCCGCGGCACGCGAAATGCTCGGACAGGCTGCAAAACACGCGCGACTAAACACGCCCGAGGTAGCGTCCGCCATCGACCAATTGAAATTGCCCGGTGGTCTTGCTGGCCCCGGTGCCGAACCAGAAAATGGCCTCCGCCACCTCCTCAGGAGTCACCAAGGAGCCCATGCTCGAAGCGGACTCGTACGCGAGTTGTGTCGCGGCATAGCGTTCCGCGCCGAGACCCGTACGCAGCCAGCGCGAATCCACCATGCCGGGTCCCACGGCATTGACACGGATGTGCGGCGCCAATGCCCGCGCCAGGGCCAGCGTCAATGAATTGAGCGCACCCTTCGATGCGATGTAGGCAATACTCGAACCGATTGCCATGACGGAGGCCAACGAAGACACATTCACCACCGCCGCGCTGTCGCGCTCCTTGAGCAGCGGCACCAGCGCGCGGGTCATTTGAAAGGCGCCGATCACATTGACCGCGTAGATTTTCTGAAAATCCTCGGCGTCGAGCCCATGCAAGTTCCGCAAGCCGACGAACTTGGTCGTGCCGGCATTGTTGACCAGCGCGTCGCAGCGACCGAAGTGCTCCTGTACCCGCTCTGCCAGGCGTACGCACTGCGCATCATCGGCGACGTCGGCGCGCTCGATGAGCACATCGGCGCCATGTTCCCGGCAGGCCGCCGCGACCTTGAGCGCGGGCTCGGGATCTCGCGAGAAATTGATGCACACGTCCCAGCCGCGCTGCGAAAACAGCGCGGCGCTGGCTGCGCCTATGCCCGCGGAGGAGCCGGTGATTACACAAACTTTCCTATTTCCCATGGGGCCTTGCTTTTGCCGGTTGCTCAGCGGGAATCCGTTGCCGGCAAAATAACACGCGTGCCAGGCGGGTCGGCGTACAACAAATCGACTTCGTGCGCGCGCCGCTGCATCACCAGCCGCTGATTGATGGAGCGCTTGTCGGTGATTTCGCCGGCCTGCGCCGACGGCGGATCCTGCAGCAGCAGCAGCCGCGCAATGGTGCCGGCCGCGCCCTGGCGCGAAGCATTGAAGGCGCGAAGTTTTTCCGACAGCGCCGCGCGCAGCCTGGCATCATCCGGGACGGTTGGCCAAACCAGGGCCCCCAGCCAGGGTTGGTCCGGAGCGCAGATCACGGCGTCGGCGATCAGGGGCTGCAATGCTTCCACCAGATCGCGGCGCATGGTGCTGGCCTGCACCCACGTTCCGGACAGCAGCTTGAAGTCCTCGGCGATTCGGCCGGCAAATTCCAGACCTTCGAGGGGATGCTGCGCATCCACCCAACGCACGGCGTCGCCGGTCCGGAAGTAGCCCTCCGCGTCGAAGGCCGCGGCGTTCAAGGCATCGGCCTTGTAGTAGCCGCGCATGACGTGCGGGCCCGTGACGCGCAGTTCCAGGCGATCTGCGACGGGCACCAGCTTGAGCGTGACGCCCGGTTGCGGCAGCCCCAGCAACCCCGTGCGCTCCGTGTTCCAGTACACGGCGACCCCGGTAGCCGTGGTCTCGGTCATGCCCCAGCCGGTGCCGAATGGCAAACGCTCCCCCAGCTCCCGCACGGCAAGCCTCTGCATGCGCTCCCATATGGGTCGCGGCAGCAACGCACCGCCGTAGGAAAGACCGCGCAGATTCTTGAAGAACTTGCGGCGCAGGTCGTCATCGCGCTCGAGCGCATCGGCGAGCATGGAGTAGGCGGCCGGCACGCAACCGAACACCGTGGGGCAGATCTCGCGCAAGTTTTCGATGGTTGCCTGAAAGTGCCCCGGCAGCGGACGGCCGCCATCGATATATAGAGTTCCGGCATGCGCCAGCACGCCGTTGAACTGCGCATTGCCGCCGAAGGTGTGATGCCAGGGCAGCCAGTCGACCACCGTGTGCGTGCGGCCAGGATCGAACGGTTCGCCGACCTGCCGCAGCATCTGCATCGCCGCGGCGATGTTGCCGTGAGTATTGATGACGCCCTTCGGCCGTCCGGTCGAGCCCGACGTCAGCAAGATCTTCGCGATGGTGTCGGCGCCGATCGATGCACGACGCTCGGCGACGGCTGCGGCGTCGACTTCCGCCAGTAATTCCGGCAAATCAGCGTCGCTGATCATGCGGCGCCCGGGCGCTTGCGCGTAATCGAGCGCAGCGGCATAGCGCGTCGCATCGCCCGCGTAAATCAGAGAGGGGGTCAGCAATTGCAGCGCAAACCCTAGGCGCGATAGATCGCCGCCGAAGGAGTAAGTCGGCGAAACCGGCGCCACGGCCATGCCGGCGCGCATGGCCCCCAGCATCAGAAGAGCATGGGCGATGCTGTTCTCGGACAGGATCATGAGGGGAGCATCGTCGGGGCCGAAGCCGCGCCGAATGAGCCAGGTAGCCACGGCCGCCGAATCGCGCAGCACTGCGGAATAGCTCGCGCGATGCCATTCCCTCGAGGCGCTGCGCTCGGCGAGAAAGGTGGTCTGGGGCCGCAGTTCCGCTGCGCGGTACAAGTAGTCGGTGAGCGTGGGTCCGGCTTCGTAGGGTAAACCGCAGCTCAAATACACGACCCCGTCGCCGCCATGGCGCAGCGTCGCGCTGGGCGCGGGACGCCTGAGCGCGCGCACCGGTATCTCGGACAAGGGTCGATCCAACATGCGCGAAGTGTCGGCCTAACTTCAGGGAAATGGAAGTTGGTCTTGCTCGCGGGCCGCCGCGCAGGACTCTATACTCCCCGCCGGGCACCCTGCGCATAACGCCTCATACAAAGCTGCGCGCAAATGGATCAAACCGGTGGGGTCGTTCATTCCCGTCTCTGGAGAAAACTTCGATGAAATGGACTAGAAGTCAGAAAAACGTGGTGCTGGCGGCCTACCTGGGATGGACCCTGGACGCGTTCGATTTCTTTCTGATGGTTTTCCTGTTCACGGACGTGGCGAGCGAGTTTCACGTCGACGTCAAGACATCCACGACCGCCGTGTTTCTGACGCTGGCAGCACGGCCCATCGGCGCTTTCCTATTCGGCCGGCTCGCGGATCGTTACGGGCGCAAGCCTGTGTTCATGTGGAACATCCTGTCCTTTTCGGTGCTGGAGCTTTTGTCGGGATTTGCGCCCTCCATCACGGCCTTCCTGATCGTACGATTCATCTTCGGCATCGCGATGGGCGGGGAGTGGGGCATTGGCTCAGCGTTGACCTTCGAAACCATCCCTGCCCAGGGGCGCGGACTGGTCTCCGGTCTGCTGCAGGCCGGCTATCCGAGCGGCTATTTCATCGCATCGCTGGCCTATCACTTCTTCTACGAACCATTGGGTTGGCGCTGGATGTTCGTACTGGGCGCGGTGCCCGCCGTCCTGGTTCTGTTCATCTGGCGCGGCGTGGAGGAATCACCCGCTTATCTCGAGGACAGCGTCAAGAAAGAGCGGCAGGGCCTGGGCGAAGTATTACTGCGAAATTCCAAACTTGCGGTTTACGCCATCGTGCTGATGGCGTGCTTCAACTTCTTCAGTCACGGCTCGCAGGATGCGTATCCGAATCTATTCCTCAAGAAGCAGCATCATTTCGACACCAGCACCTTGTCCAACATCACCGAGATAGCCAATGTGGGGGCCATTCTCGGCGGCCTGTTCTTCGGCTGGCTGTCGGAGCGCATCGGCCGGCGGCGCGCCATCATGATCGCGGCCTTGCTGGCACTGCCCATCATTCCGTTCTGGGCCTTCGGCAGCACCGCCGCAATTCTCGCCGCCAGTGCATTTCTCATGCAGATATGCGTGCAGGGCGCATGGGGAATCATTCCCGTGCATCTGAACGAGCTGTCGCCGCCGGAGATTCGTGCGACCTTTCCCGGCGTGGTCTACCAGCTCGGCAATCTGATCGCATCCAGCAATTTGACCATTCAGGTATTGATAGCCGAGGCGTATGGCGACAACTATGGGCTGGCCATGGCGCTGGTGGTCGGAACGGTGGGCGTGGTGATCGCGCTCATGGTGGCCTGGGGCCCGGAGCGGCGCGGTGTGGCGATGGCGGATGCGCATCGATCGATCGATGTGCCAGGACCTGCCTGAGGGGCGACGCGCGCTGCGCCGGACTGCTCAGCCAAGTCTGGCGCGCACCATGGCAAACACCGCTTCGCTTTCGCGGCCGCCGAATTCCAGCAGGCTTTCCAGCTCGTTGCCCGCCTGTGCGGCGAACGCCCGATCCTCGAGCAGCGGCGCATTGATGTGCACATTGAGCGCCGCGCTGCGCAGAGCCGTGTGCGCGGCGAGCACCCCGACGCCGGCGTCGCTGATCACGCCCGAATAGCCGTGCTGCGCAGCGCGCCGGGACAGCTTGATGACCTCGGCGCAGGCGCGCGCGCACTCAAGAGGCGTATTGGTCGCGCCGATCAGGCTCTTTTGTATGGCGGCGCCGCGCTGCGCCTTGTCTGCATCGCTGCTCTTGGGCATGCGATAGGCACTCATGAGCCCGTCGAAGGCAGCGATGTCCGCGGCAATCATTGCGGTCAAGCGCAGACGCAGTGCTTCGGACTCGCTGCATACGAGCTGCATTTCCGCAGCGACGGCCTCCAGGCCCTTCTTGCCAAGGGTCACGTTGCACACCATGGAAATGAGTCCCGCGCCCATGGCGCCGATGAGCGCCGCGGCGCTGCCTCCTCCGGGAGTGGGCGCGCGGCTCGCCAGAGCGTCGAGGAATTCTTGCAACGTGGTGTGGGTGATCATCGGGCTCTTCACGCAACCATGGTTTTAGCGACAGCGTAGATTTCTTCGGCATCCAGCACCAGGTCATTCTGCTCGAACAGCCGAGCGATGCAGGCGCGGTGCACGGCGAGCTTCAGCGCGCCGAAACCCAGCGGTCCGAACAGCAGTTTGCCGTGACTTGCGGTGCCGCGGTCGCTCATGCCGACGCCCTCCACGCCGGCGGGCGGCGAGGCATTGGCGTCGGCGAGCAATTCCAGCGCCTCGCTCCGCTGCCATTGCGCTGCTTCCAGCAGGGTGATGGCGGGGGCACCCGTGGCAACCACGATTTGCGCGCCCTCGATGGCGGCGGCGCGGTCGCGGTTGGCCGGCGCCTCGACGGCGTGCACCAGGGCGCCGAAGCGCGACTTGATCGAGGTGCAGGCCGCCTGCACCACGGCCAGCTTGCGGCCGGCGATCGCCACCTCGGCGCCTTCGCGCGCCAGCAGCACGGCGGCACGCTGTCCCACCGGACCGGATCCTGCGAGCACCACGGCGCGCTTGCCGGCGAGACTGCGGCCCTGGGCCAGGCAGGCGACCATGGCCGACGCCGTGGTGTTCGATCCGTTGCAATCGAGCATCACGGAGACGCGAAACTTGGCGAAGAACTTGCGGCGCACGGCATCGAGCAAGGCTTCGCCTTGCGAGACGCTGCCTCCGCCGATGAAAATTGCGGTGTTCTTTTTGTCTTTTGGGGCGCGGGTGAAGATGGCGCCGTCAACCAGCGCTGCGACGTTGCCGGCGTGCACGCCGCCATATGCGCAGATGTGATCCGCGCCGCCGTCGTAGCCGACGACGTTGTCGAATACCGAGGGCAGGGGGTCGGTGTCGAACTGATAGAGTAATTTCTTCATTGCACGACGCGCATGTTCACGCGGTTATATACCATGCGCGCAAGGTGGAGAGGAGAAAGTGATGCGAGTCGCCATCATCGGACAGAAGGATTTCGGCAAGGCCGCCTTGGAGGCGTTCATCAAGCGCGGCGATACGGTCGCGGGGGTTTTCTGCGCGCCGGAGAGCCCCGGCGAAGCGGCCGACCCGATGCGAATCGCCGCGGAACAGGCCGGCGTCGGCGTGGCGCGCATGCCGTCCCTCAAGACCGAGGAGGCGCGCGAGGCGCTGCGCGCCATGGATGCCGACATCGCCATTCTTGCTTACGTGCTGCAGTTCGTGCCGCAGACTTTCGCCGCCGTTCCGCGCTACGGTACGATCCAGTTCCACCCGTCGCTGCTGCCGCGTTACCGTGGACCGAGTTCCATCAATTGGCCCATCATCCTCGGCGACGACCGCACCGGCATAAGCATCTTCAGACCCAGCGACGGGCTGGACGAAGGTACGGTGATACTGCAAAAGGAGACCACCATCGATCCTGACGACACCACGGGCAAGGTCTACTTCGAGCGATTGTTTCCCTTGGGTATAGCCGCGCTCATCGAAGCGGCGGAATCGGTGTCGGCCGGACAGGCAAGGGAATCGATCCAGGACGAATCGCAGGCAAGCTACCAAGGTTGGTGCCGGGAAGCGGAGGCGCGCATCGGCTGGCACAGCCACGTGGACCATATCTACAATCTCATCCGCGGCTGCAACCCAGCTCCCGGTGCCTGGACAAGGTTCAACGGCAAGAAGCTGCAGCTGTTCGATTCGCGCAAGCACATCGCGCGAACCTTTGCCCAGGCCAAGGGCTCGATCGGTACGCTCGCCGCCGTTACGGATCAGAGTCTGATCATCACCGCGCAAGGCGGGCATATCGAAGTGTTCAAAGTCAGATATGACGGCGGCAAGAAGATGTCCGCGCCGCAGTTTTGCGCGGAACTGGCGTTGCAGCCGGGAGCGCGCTTCGGCGCTTGACCCGTCAAAGCGTCAAACCGTCAAAACGATCTTGCCGATATGGCTGGAACTCTCCATCAAGCGGTGCGCCTCGCCGGCCTGCGCCAGCGGAAATGTCTGATGGATGACAGGCTTCACGCGCCCTGCGGCCAGCAACGGCCATACATTGCGCCGCATGGCATCAGCAACCGCCGCTTTCTGTGCCACGGTGCGCGCTCGCAGCGTCGAGCCGGTGAGCGTCAGCCGCTTGGGCAATACGCTGTTCATGTTGATCTCGGCCCGCGAGCCTCCCAGCATGGAGATGGTCACGACGCGCCCTTCGACGGCGGCAATGTCGAGATTACGCTGCACATAGCTGCCGGCAACCATATCCAGGGTGACGTCGATGCCATAGCCTGCGGTCAAGGCACGAATCACCGCCACGAAATCCTCCGTGCGGTAATCGATGCCGCGCTCGGCGCCGAGTCTTTCACAGACGCGCGCTTTGTGCGGCGAGCCCGCGGTGGCAAACACGCGCGCGCCCCAGGCAGCGGCCAGCTGAATGGCGGTGGTGCCGATGCCGCTGGTGCCGCCGTGAATCAGCACCGTATCGCCGGCCTTGCAGCCGCCGCGTTCGAACAGATTGGTCCACACGGTCATGTAGGTTTCCGGGATGGCCGCCGCTTCGATCATGGACAAGCCGGCGGGTACCGGCATGCAAAG
>Ga0116129_1001822_pt1 | contig 11344 bp, 7 predicted proteins | sample June2015DPH_17_2_FD_89732 | JGI IMG/M metagenome (GOLD analysis project Ga0116129, IMG submission 89732) | Peatland microbial communities from SPRUCE experiment site at the Marcell Experimental Forest, Minnesota, USA - June2015DPH_17_10 | ecosystem: Environmental > Terrestrial > Soil > Wetlands >...
CCACCGTGAACTGCTGCGCCAGCGTGTTCGGCTGATAGCTCATCGTCACCCGCATCCCGAAATTCCCCAGCTCCGCGTACTCCGCGATCGCTCCCGTGCCCGGCAGCGGCTGCGGCAATCGCCGCACCACCAGCCCGATCGCATTTTTCGTGAACGCCAGATTATGCGTCGTCACCGGACTCGTCCCCGTCTGCGGCACAAACTGCGACCGGAAGATGTAGAAGTCTTTCATCTTGCCCACCGCTCCATCCACCAGCGCCCGCAATCCCGCCTCCCCCGCCGAGTTGAACTCGCTGAACCGCGGAATCTGTCGCAGCGCCGAATACGTCGCCGGATTCACCACTAGATACTTCACCGCACTCGCCGGAACCATTGCCGAAAACAGCGCCGTTTCCGCCGAATCCACGGTCGCTTCGGTAATCGTCGTGCCGCCGGTGCCCACCGCCGCGTTCGACGTAAACTGTGTCCACGTCCCCAGCAAATCGCTCTCGATCTTCTCCGCGATCGCCACCACCGCCGGCTGCATGTACAGCCTCAGCAGATCCGGAACCGCCAGGATCTTCGTCACGTCTGGAACCTGGAATGTCGCCTCCGCATGCGTGTTCAGCACGATCTGCGCGTTCCCGATCGAAGGATTCTGCAACTGCACCGAACTGCCCTCGGCGATGTTATTTGCAATCAACACCGGCGGAATCGGCACGTTCACCGTATCTCCCGCTCGCGCCAGCACCGGTTCATAATCGCGATTCACCAGGTTCCCCATGACAAGGTTCCCCATTAAAGCCGGCAACGCATCCGCCGCCACCAGCTTCACAATCGCAGTCGCTACATTAGCCGAAGTAATAATTCCCATCTGTTTTCCCCTTTGTCCTTCCTACAATCCACGCAGCGTCTGCGACGCTACCCGAGCGATCTCCTGCCTCACTCGCTCTCTCTCCTCCGCACTCATCCCTGGCCGGATCATGTCGAGATGAACTCCTCCCCCATCCATGCCCCCGCGCTGTCCCGCACTCGCCCCGCTCCCGCCCGACATCCTCGCCGGCAGCAGCTCCGGATTCTCATTGACAAACTGCGTCAGAAAATCGCGGATCTCTGCCCCGCCCTGCGCCATCAATTTCCCGTCCTCGCCCCGGTAAACGTCATCCTTCACCGCCCGATAAGCAAGATCCACCTTGGCGACCCCCAACTTCTGCAACTCCGCTCGAATGGTCGCGCTCCGATCCGCCAATTCCGCCGCCGCCACCAACTCATTCACGCGTTTTTCCAAGCTTTCGCGCCGCGCCCGTTCCTCCACTAACTCCGCCACCATCGATCGAATATCGTTCTCTTCCTCACCCATGTTTTTCCTCGCTGGCCCCTGCCTCAATCTCCCCCACAATCCGATCCTTCACATCCTGCCTGCTGTCCGACAAATACTTCAGCGCCAATTTCTTAAAAATTTCTTTCTTCAAAGTCGGCGAACTCACCCCCAGCCCCAGCAGCGCCTGCGCATCCGTCAGCTCTGTCCCAAAGTCCGTAATGTCAAACTCATCCATCCCCGTCACGCTGATCGCGATCCCATCCTCCCGAGCCGCCTCGATCGACGTCAGCACCCGCCGTATCAAGTCCTTCATCGCGTCCCCATACGACCGCAGAACTTCCTGCGTGATCGAAAAATCCAACTGTTTGCTGATCCCCGATTGCTGCCCGCCCGCATCCAAAGCCCCGCCTGCCTGCGCCAGATAACACACCCGGTAAATCTCTTCTTGCAACCGCGTCAGATTATCCTGCGCGATCGAGAAGACCTTACCCTCCGGCTCCGTCCACCCGAACTTGTCATCCGGAGCCAATTGGATGTAATAACTCTCACCCACCATCTGGTTCCAATCGCGATCCGAATAAACAACCGGCATTGCGAACAACCCCATCGTCAGCGCCCACGACAGCGCGTTCGATTTGTTGAAATGCTCAAGTTGTAGTAATCCCGCCCGGTTAAGCATCCACATTCCTTCGGGAATGCGTAAATCGAACAGCGGAACCCGGTTTAATTTCGCCAGCGCATGCGTCCCTTCATCCACCAGCCGCTTGTCACCATCTCCCACTTGCGAATAAATCCGGAACCTCTGCTTGTCGTAATAAGACCACCGAGTCTCCTTCGACCACTCCGCATCCTCCACCCGCTCTTTCCGGATCATCTTCGTCCGGATCACCACCCAATCGAAATTCCCCTGCAAATCAAGGTTCCAATTGATAACGTCCTCCGCCGCGTAGCTAACCAGGTAAGCTCGCGATGCCCCCGACGCATCCTCTTCCGCCCTATTCTTTTTCTTATCCGTCCGCGGAAAGTCGACCAGCACATAGCTAGCCCCGGCAATCAGCCCTTCGACAAACTGTTTTCGGAAGAAGTCATTCAACCCCGTCCCTTTCAGGTCGACCTCGTCCATCAAAGCCGAAAAGAACGCCTTGCCTCGCGAATTCGTCCCCTCGAACATCACCACCGGTTCCTTCCGGAACAAAGTAGCCGCATACCAGTCGACAATCGACCCGATATAGTTTTCATAAAACACCCGGCTCAATCGCTCGGTATAAACATCCCCTGGCTCCCGTTGCCGAGGCACCAGATACTCCTGCGCATGCAACTTAATCAGCTCCCCGCCGATATAGAGGTCCCGATACCGCCTCCAAACATGCTTCAGAGCCAAATACTCCGGATGTTCCAAATCAATATCAATCGGCATTCTGACTCCTGACTCCTGACTCCTGTCTCCTGACTCCTCTTCAAAAAAGCCTCTTCCCCATCTCCCCGACACTCCCCCGCCCCCCGCACTCCTGCCACACGAGATACCCCAGCGCGTCCGATAAATGAGTCCTCTTAGGATCCCGATCCTTATCCACCACCTGGCTGTTTTCTTTGAACGCGACCTGCTCGAAATCCCGAATCAACTCCGTGCATTTCGGATGCACCATCAGCCACCGCGCCCCATCCGCCGCCGCCAGCTTCGCGTTCATCAACGTCACCCGCTCTCTCACAACCGGATTCGACTTCGGTATTCGAAACTCCACCCGCCCATAGTCCTGCAACGCTTCCCGCAAAATCACCAGATCCGTCTTTCCCGAAGTCTGCATCCGCGCCCCCGTCGCGTCCGCATAAACAATCAGCCCGCCCAAATGCGATGCGAACCGCGCCGTAAATTCCGAACAAGCGTCATAGGTACTGGCCCGGCTCAACACAATCTCATCGAGCACCACCACCAGCCCATCCCGATGCACCTGCGCAATCACTGAACACATCGGATCCACGTTGAAATCCAAAGCCCACAACAGCGGCAGCGATTCTTCAACCTCCGCCTCACGCGTATTCAGAGCCCGTTCAAACGCCGGATACACCCGCCCCGCGTGCAGCGCCAGATACTCGCCCAAAACTTCCTGTTCGTAAAACCGCGAGTCATAACTACTCTTCAACCGCGAGTAGTAATCCGGAATCTTGTCGAGCAAAAATTGGTTCTCGAACGGCTGCGCCATGACCGTCTCATAGCCATCCACCTGCCGCGCAACGAACCGCTCGTAAACCCAGTCATAGCCCTTCGGAGTCCACACCCCGAACCCGCATAACCGCGTAGCCTTCGGATCTCGCAATCGACCTTCAAGCCTCAGCCAAGCCTGTTCCGACGTGTAAGTCAGCTCATCAAGCCCGAACCACGCCAGATTACTCCCGCGCAACCTCTCAAACTCCTCCACCGATCGAAACAAAATCTTCGACCTGGTCTCGTGCATGACCAGAAAATTCTCCGCGCGATTATACTCATACGGAATCTTGTTCCGGTCCAGAACGTCAAACAGCGCCGCCTGCGTAGCATCCCGCAGCATCGGAAAGGTAGGGGCCCCGATCAGCCCCGTCCTCCCTGGATTCAAATAGCTAAGCTTGATCGCCTCCTGGCATAACGCCTGGCTTTTCCCCGACCCGATCGGCCCCGAAAACCCCTTAAATCGGGCCGTCGAATCATGAAAGCGCTTCTGCGTAGCCAGCGGACTGTAGATTATATTTCGATCAGCGGCTCCTCGATCCAAGTGACCTTTATGTCCGTCTTCGGCTCCTCCGTCATCTCCTTCGACAACTGAATCAGCCGTATGTAATCCCCCAGCGTTGCCTTCACCTCCGGTTTCGTCATTTGCGCCTCCACCTTCAGAAGGAGCCTCTTCACCGCAATCGCCCGAGTCTTCGCCCCCGTCCGCTTTAACCCCGCGGCCCGCTTCTTCGGCGCTGCCGTCTTTTTTTTGATAGCCATCTTTCCTCACGGCCAAAGAATACAAGTCCCCGAACAGACACACCCGTCCCAACAGCTTCAACCAAATGAATAAAAAGGAATTACAATTCAGAACAATCCAGTGACGTAGTGGAGTGTTTGTGGCGCGCGCCTCCAGGCGTGCCGCGTCGACAGTCGTGTCGACGTCGATTTCGCTGAGACGGGCCACTATTCCGTCAGCAACGCTCTATTCCGCAAAAAGGGGACTGGCTCGAATTTCGCCGCCTTTGCGAAACTTCGTGCCTGTACCCTTTTTGCCCCGCCCCGTCTTTGCAGTAAACTTGGCTCATAATCCGTCAGATAGCGCCTTTGTTCTTCACCCTGGACATCCCCGAAACGCTAGCTTATTACAAGGAGAAGCTAGGCTTCCGCTGCACCGAGCCGCCCACGCTCAACCCGAATAAATACGAGGACGAACTGCCGTAGAATTCACCCGCGCAGTCGCCAACATGCCCTGGCACTCCCGCGAATTCGTAGCAAGAGACTGCGACGGCCGCCTACTAGCCTTCGGCGCGAACTTGTAGCAATTGCCGCACCGACAGCAATGCATCTGTGGGGCAGGTTGGCAACCTGCGGACCGATTGTTAATCGGTCCATCCGGGCGCAGCCCGGACGCTTGGCACAGGAACGACCCCGCTAAACCGGCGGCGTTTTCGACAGTGTCCTCCTGCTACGATGCAAGAGTCGATGCTCGAACTCACTCCCAGCGACCCGATCGTCAAGACCTACCTGAAAGACCTACAGCATCTCAAACAACAGGGTATTGTCCACGAACTCAGTGTGCAAGTAATCGAGAACGGTAAGACGGCAGCTGGCTGGCTAGCGTCAGTTGGAGAAGGCTAATTTTTTCTTGAAGGACGTAAGGCGTATACATATAATCCATTTCCCATTCGTATCCGAGGCGCGAGTCTCGTAGCGCAGCATCGAGAGAAGACTGCGTGCGTACAATCTCTTGGCGAAGCAGTAAGGCCATCCGATCCAGCATCCCGAGTTGCCGCTCCCGCGAGGCCTTCCCGAGTTTGAAGCGTAAATCCTCGAATTCGAGCAACGCGCTCGCGCTTTCGAGCATGCGGCGCATCTGTTCAGCGATCATGACCTCTTTGAAAGCGGCGTTCTGTCTCGCCTTCGGCGCACCAAGCGCAGCCCTTCGATAGTTCTGAAGCCCAACCTCTAATTCTCCGGCAGCGAGTCGTAAGTACTTCTGATAGGTGTCCATGCCGAAGCTCCCGGTGTAGAACTCGGCTTGGTTGACTTGGTTCGTGAAGTCCGGCCAAAGGAAAAGAAAGTTCCATGTAAACGGCCAGTAAGGATTCAGACGCGAGGTCTGCGTCCACTGATTCTGGTTTTGCCACGAATGCTCCACCGTCATGGTTCGGGGCTGAGGTTTTTCAAAAAAGAACGGCGCCGCTACCGCGTTGCTGGTGGCCCAACTCGGACCCGTATCCGGGAGCAACCGGACGGCACGGCTGAAGTGATCCCACGCACTTACCACTAAGTCCTCGGCGCCCGGTCCATAATCCCGGCGAGCGATTTGACGCATCAATTCCTCGAGCGGAGGCGATCCCGTCCAACTGTCCCAAGCACGCAGCTCAGCGACAAAATTCGGTTTGAAACCATAGCTCCAGCTCTCAAGCGTCCCATCGATACCGTACTGTCGCAGCGCCCGATAACGCGCAAACCACTGCTGTGGTGACGGAGTGTGGGGAACCGTGGCGAACTGCCAACTGGACCAGGTGTCCGCTTTCGAATAGGCCAACATCCCGCGCGCTTTGGCTGCCTGGATCTGCGCAGCCGCCGTTTCGGAGGGCCCCGCTTGGCTGATCGAATAGTCGTTCACATAAGCGATTTTTCCATCCAGTTCATATTGCGCGCCATTTTCGAAGGTAATGAGCGGAATGACTTCGCGCGGCAATAAATTAATGATGTACTTCTTGTTTTCCACCTGGTCAGGTCGAAAAGGAACGTTATATTCCCATGCCAGGATCTCAATGTTAGGGTTAACCCGATGCGCCTCCTCGGAGGCAATTTGGACCATCTGAACCCAATGCCGCGCCCAATCCTTGAGATCGAAGGAAACCGCCGGATCTGCGCCAAACCACTTGCGATAGGCGAAACCTTCCGTCAGGAGTACATAACCGCGAATTGTGGGGAACTGCGTGACAATATTGTGAACCAACTTGCGAAGCGCGTCTTCATCCTGTCCGGGCGCGCCCGTATTCAGGAAAATGATCGAAGCATACGCATCCAGACCGTAGCGCGCTGCGCGTTGAAGAACATCGTGCACGCGGGACGGATCCTGCACTTTCCACTTATCCCAATACTGCGGAAAAGTTCCCACGCCTCCAGGAGGGAGGCCCGGCTCGCCCGTCGGGTTGACATACGCCGAAACAAAGATTGAGTCGAAGCCGTAGCGTGGCAGGGCGGCTAGGTAACGGTCGGGCCAATCCATCCAGCCCAGTCCAGACAGCGTGAACCGCGCTCGATACAAGCTGTGGCGCGTGACATCGAGACTGCGCGGAAAGTAAGGCGCGCCCCGCAGTCCGATGCGCGACTCCAGATTGTAGAGACCATACATCGCTCCGCGCTCGTCAAATCCGCAGACCACGATGCGGCTTGCGGTCACTATGAGGCTGTAGTCCTTCGGAGCGCCCTCACCTTGCGCACAATCGGATAACTCGCGCCGATCGCCGGCAACGATTGCGTTCTTCATTTCCGCCCAATTACCCAGCGATGGCTCACGTTCAATGGAAACTTCCGTTTTCATCAGGCCACCCAAGTACGATTTCAAGTCTTCGGCGGCAAGCTGAAGAGGCGTTCCCGCCGAGGCGGAAAGCACAATTCTCCAGCCCTTGGCCGGTATGGCGAACTCATCCGCCCGAGGAGTGGCGGCCAGATCGCGCTCCCATCGCTGTTCACCATTTTCGGTCAGCGATTTAATGAAATCGTAGGGCGCTTCTTTGGGTAAGGCAGCGAATGCAACTCGCTCAAAATCGGCTGAAGAGATGGGTTGCCCGGAGGCGATTGGGAAGGAGGCGATAAGAACGACGAAAACCGATAAAGTTAACGACCAATCAACCCTATACGCGTTTGCGCGTTCTTTACCGCGACCCATTCGTCGTGACCGGATCTAAGCTTACCAGATTGTGTCGCCCGCAAACCGATTTGGGCAGCCGCGCGCAACCGTCTTCTGGGGATCGCACTCTTTAAGTGAACCGCTACCGAGCCGCGAATATTGATGACTCGCGCTTGTCGCCGGGCGCCTTGAAGAAAGCCGCTGCCGGCTTTGTCATCGCGCCCTCTTTCAACGCGAATAATTGATTGCGGTTCGCTACGAACAACACTCCGTTTGCCGGCACTGGAGTCGAGTACACGGAGCTTCCCATGTTGTACTCTCCGATGACGACTTTCTCTTTGCCGGTTTTGAGCACCGCGATATCGCCGTCTTCGTCGCCTAAATACACGTAGTCGCCGATGATCATGGGAGATCCCCACACTGCGGCGAGCATGTCATGGACCCAGTATTCTTTGCCCGTCGCCGCGTCTAAACAGTGCAAAAAGCCACTGAAATCGGCGTAATAGAGTAAGCCGTCCTTTAACGCGCCGGTCGAAACGCTGCGCCGGATGTTGTCGAATTGCCAGATCTTGCCGGACGTCGTAATGTCGCCGCGCTTGGTCGCATCGATCGCGTAAAGATGCCCCACGCCTTCCCCATGCTCCGGGTCCTGGCCGTTGGCAATATAAACTTTGTTCTCATAAATCACCGGCGTCGAGATCACTTCATTGCGAGTCTTCGGCCACACGGAATCTTTCGGATTCATATCGAATTCCCAAAGCTTTTTGCCCGAAATGGCCTCATAACCACGCACATACCCATCGCCTTGCCCGATCACGACTTGCACCACATCGCCGACTTTTCCAACCGAGGGCGAGGACCACTGGCCGTGCAGGATTTTATCGTGAACCGAATTGTCCTCCCACACCAGTTTGCCGGTATTTTTATTGACTGCAATAATCGCCGGAGCATTAGGAGACGGGATGTGGACATGGCTCTCGTCCTGCCCGTTAGAGGTGCTTACATAAAGCAAATCGCCGAAAGTTACCGGCGACGAATTCGACATATTATGCGGCTGAGAACCGACTTCTTCCATCATGTCGAACTTCCAGTTCACCTTGGCGTGCGTGCCATCGCCATGTGTATCGAGACACATGATTTCGCAGCGATTCGTCACGTAATAAAGCTTGTCGCCTTCAACCAAAGGAGAGGAGCAAACGCCTTGAAACGGCCAGTCATTGGCGCGGCCTGATGCCAGCTTGGCATTGGCCTGCTGCCATAAAAACTGCCCGTCCGATTCGCGGAACGCCATCAGCACGCCACGATCGCCGGGCTCCTTCGGATCGCGCACAAGTTCATTGTTCGTGCCGACATAGACCTGTCCGCCGGCCACCGTCGGATTGCCGTAGCTTTGCGATCCGAGCTGCGAAACCCACTTTACATTCTTGCCGGTTTTGACATCCCAACTGGTCAAAACATGTTGCGACGAAACCATATTGCGGTCGGCGGTGCCACCCCACATGGGCCAATCGCCGATGCCGGGATCTGAGGCAACCAAACAGGTAACCACTGCCATGAAAACTAAAATAGTGCGCATGATTCCTCTTAATTCGCCGTCAACTTCAGATTACCAAGATATAACCCGAAGGGAGCGGCGGCGAAAATGCCCGGCGCGCCTTCCTTATTTCCAATGGGATCAATCTTTTCGATCATCCATGCAGAGGGCTCCGGATCGCCGACTGCCCAGGCTTTTCCTTGCGCCCGAACCTTCCCATCCGGCATGTTTTCGACCCTCAATTTCAGGCGATACCAGGCGTCCGGTTTCCACTCAAATGGAACAGAAACAGTACGTTGCACTTCGGGCTCCCAGGGCTCAATTTTCAATTTTTGCTCGTTGCCATAAAGAGCCAGGGTGTAGCGCTGCGCGGTTAAGCCGATATCGCCCATTTGGCGGCGTTTCATGTTGACGCGGACGTCTCCTTCGAAGGTATAGTTCGACCACTCGGTGGGTCCAATGAACATGCGAATACGGCTGAATAAGGTCTCATCGGGAGCCTTTTCGAGCACTTTATGCCCGTCTAAGGCCACCACTTTGAATTTCCCGGCCGTCGCATTCACCCATCCGGCGGGCACCGCGCCATCCGGCAACTCGTCGAAAGTTTCGGTCCACGGCAAAGGATGAACCACCCGCGCCCTCGACTCCCCTTTCAGATCGCCGGACGACGCCATGATCAAACCTTCCTGAGTGGGATCCGACGAAACGGTATAAGAGCCAGCGGCGACGGTTCCTTTAAGGCCCTTCAAAGACCAGACCGCTAAGGTATCCTCTTTTAGAAATCTTCCTTTATCGTCGAATAAGCGCGCATGCAGTTTCACGGTCTGGCCGGGTTTCAGAACCAGCTCAGTGGGCTCGACTTGGAGAAACGCGGGAGCGCCCTCGCCTTTTTCGACGGGCTCATCGATGGCGTATCCCTTTAAAGCGACGGCTTTCTTGGGGCCGATGGCATAGACGGCGTCGCTCGATGCGAAGAAGATCCGCCCGTGCGAAACGGCTGCGCCGCCGAGGACTTGTTCCGGGGTGCCTTCGGAACTGCAACAGCTATATTTGCTGATTGGCATTTCGACTTCGCTCAAAATCTCGGCGCGATCCTGATGGGGCTTCAGGATGAAAAACTTTCCGCTCTCCGTGCCGACGTAAAGTTTGCCATCGGCCAATACCGGCGGAGCCTTTTGCACGGTACCGAGCTGCTGCTTCCACAATTGTTTGCCGGTGACGACGTCGAAGGCGACCATTCGCGAGCCGTTTTCAATCTGGTAGACGCGATCGCCGTCGACGATGGGCGAGGAAAAACCACCGAGAAATCCTTCGAACTTCCACTTGAATGTCTTGATGTCGCCTTTCTGCGATCCATCGATGGCAGCGACCATGCCCATTTCGTTGGTATCGAGATTCTCGTCGCCATGCGAAATGATGACAGTGTTGCCCATCACGGCGACGCCGGTATTGATGCCGCGCTTGGCGATGACTACGCCCCAGACCTTTTCGCCGGTTTGCGGCTTCATGGCGTACACGCCTCCGTCGCCGATACCGCAGATCAGCAGGCGCTGGCCGGCGATGGTCGCGATCATGGGAGCGCCATAGGCGGTGTCATATGGACGGCCGCCAGGCGTGGCGATCCAGACAATATCGCCGGTCCTTTTATTCATCGCGATGAAGCGATGAGAGCGGTTGGCCAGGGTTCCCCAGCTCGAAATGGGCGAGCTGACGATGACCAGATCGCCATCGAGGAGCGGAGACATCGTGCGGCCGCCGTGAGTGGTGAAGGCGCCGAATTCCTCACCTACGGAGCGATCCCACAGTTTCTTGCCGTCCTTTGAGAGAGCGACGACGGTGGCTCCGACTCCGAATGCGTACACGTTGCCGGTTTCCGGATCGACCGCGGGCGAGGCCCATCCCACGCGATGGGCGGGAGCGTCGCTCTGAAAGATATTGAACTTGTATTCCCAGATGATTTTGCCGGTATCGGGGTCCAGGCACATGACGCGCTCCTGCTCCTCCGCGCCGCGGCCGGCGGGGTTTTGCACGTACAGGTGATTGCCCATGATGACCGGAGCGGAGCGCCCTCCATAGGGCACGCGCCACAATAAGTTCTGACCATCGAGAGACCATTTTTCGGGCAGGCCTTTTTCTTGAGATACGCCGTCGCGATTGGGGCCGCGCTGGTCCGGCCAATCGCCCAGGGCGACGCGGCGCTGGGCAAAGGCGGTTGTGATGATGAATAGAAAGACGAGGAACTTTTTCAGCATGGTTTGTCCTCACCAGGATTCCGCTTCGTGCGGCCGCGTTCGAGTGAGCTCATGATATTTGATTATGACGCTACTTGGCGCTTTGCGGTTAGTGCCGACCGGCATTTCGTTTTTGCGGACTGCCAAACAAGGCGTGATGAGTGTTCTTTTGATTGAATTAGCGAACAATTGAATAAACGAAACCAATTCGTTTTAGAAAGAC
>Ga0116129_1001823_pt1 | contig 11338 bp, 10 predicted proteins | sample June2015DPH_17_2_FD_89732 | JGI IMG/M metagenome (GOLD analysis project Ga0116129, IMG submission 89732) | Peatland microbial communities from SPRUCE experiment site at the Marcell Experimental Forest, Minnesota, USA - June2015DPH_17_10 | ecosystem: Environmental > Terrestrial > Soil > Wetlands...
GCGCTGGTATCGATCGAGAATGCATCCGGCGCATTGGGCGCAAGGTGGCGGCGGGTACGCATGATGACGCGCAACTCATCGAAGACCGCGTCCATCACTTCACCGCCTCCGCCAGAGTTGACATAGATGGTCATGCTTTCGTGCGGGCCGTATGCGTGTAGAAACGCGGTGAGGGGAATGGCGACCCAGTTATCCATGCTCATGCCGAGCATCTTGCCCTGACGCTCGCCCACGCCAATGACGGTGTAGGGCGATCCATCGACGCGAATCTCCTTGCCGAGCGGGTCGCCCGGGCCAAGCACATTGTCAACCACGTCGGACCCGACGATGGCGACGTGGGCCGAATGTTCGTCCTCAACCGCTGTGAAGGAGCGCCCCTGGTCGATGTTGAGATTTGAGATCGGAGGCATGGTCCAGGTCCACCCACGAATGCCGGTGTCTGTGGTGGACTTTGTCTGGTACACAATCTTTCCAGTGGCGTTGCGCTGCGCGCCGACCGATACGCAGGATTTGCATTCAGAGACAACCGCCTTGTAATCGTCGAAGGTGACGTCTCTTCGCTTCTGGAAGGAGAGATACTCATCAAGGGTGATGAATGTCTCAGGCATTTTACTGATGGTGACGACACTTGCCCCGTAGGTGTTGATCTTTGTCGTGACGAATTGCTTGGCCCCATTAGTGAGAGTGACGACGGTGATGACTGACGCAACCCCGATAACTACGCCCAGGAGAGTGAGGATGGTGCGGAGCTTGTTGGCCCAGAGGGATTGAAGGGCGAGTTTGAGGGCCTCAGTGAACTGCATGGTTGTATACCCGCTGTCAGAGATCAGTCGTCAGGGGCAAGCTTTTCTCGAACATACTATTCATATCTTAAAACCTCGACGGAGTCGAGGTTGGCGGCTTTCCAGACGCGGTAGATGCCGAAGTTAATGCAGACCCGGACAATGGAGAGCATTGCGGGCAGGCCAATGGCCGGCAAGTAGACGATCCAGGTGAGTAGAGCGCCGACCAGGACGCCAAAGTTTGTTCCGTTCGGGCGCCCGAAGGCGCAGGCCATATCCATGTATGAACTTCAGAAGCCTTCTCCCTTTAGTACGGAGAGGGAACTGTCGCCTAGGTTCACCAGAACGCCCTTGTGCTCCGCCAACGCATTTTGTGAGGATGAGGACGAGATAGAGGTGGGACGGTTCACCAGTAATCGACGGATAAGCGGTTAGAACGATGGAACTACGTCACGCGAGCTCATTTAATTCGGCGAGGGCTGCTCGACATGATCGATGACGAGAACCTGAACCGGCGCGGTGACTGGCTTCAGCTTCAGGCCAAGTTGCTCTTTCATGGCTTCGAGCAGGGCAGGTCCCATGGGGTCTGGCTGGCTGTCCGAGCCGGGGTTCGAGGGGCTGCTATGTTCAAGTTGCCAGCTGAGCGAGAAATCGAACCTACCGCTGAGGCCCGTCTGATCGACCAACGGTCGGCCAAAGCTTCCCAGCGAGGCGAGATAATCCGCAATCTGCTCAATCGTGGTATTTCGGGACCCCAGCACTACTGTGTGACTGGGGCCGTCGATTGCCTGAGTGTAGCCGCACTCGGGCAAAAATCCGCCCGGAGGCACCGTTGGTGCGCTGCGATCCGGAGGAGCGATCCACTTGGCGTCGCACGCCAGTCCCTCGGCATGTGGCCGGAGTCTCGGACCCGGTTGCCTCGGTCGAAGAAGAACCAGAGCCAATGCCGGAGCCTCCCGCATTTCAAAATGCGCGGCCAGTTTGAAGCGATCGGCGAGCAGAGACTGCATCATGAGCCGCATTTGGTCTTTGGTTGGATTGCCCGTCGCCTTGGCCTGAATGACGAACTTGTCCTCCGATACCCATTTTGGTAAATGAGCAAGCATCGCGTGTTCCTGCTCGGGGGCGGGCATGATTTTGTAGGCGAACTCGATGTAAACGCGCAGCGGAAAATCGGCCGATAAGCGCCCTCCAGGCGGAAGGACCGTGTCGTCTATAGCCATGTTGATGTTGGACGGAAAGAACGAGCCCGGCTCTGCGGGCCTGATCGATGCGACGTCGAATTCCATCTTGCCGCCAGCAGCGGTCTGCCACTCCGGCGCAGGATAGGAATTCAATGATGAATGTTCGGTCGTGATTGCCTGAGCAAATAGTCGGATATTTGGCCACGCAATCACTGTAAAGGAGGCCAGAATCATCGTTCCGGCAGCTCTGACTAGCAACCTATGGTTTGCGCGCTTTTTCCCTTCGAAGGCATTGGCCATCATTTTGGAGACGCCTCTCTTAAGATCGGCACCTATTGGTGCCAGATGCGCGGAAACGCTCACCGGTTGAGCGAACGGATAATCAGTTACTCGACGTTGGCACGCTTCGGTTCGCTCTAACTGGTCAGATCTTAATTCTCCAAGGAATTTTGTTGATTCCGGTTGGGTTGCTGCCAATTGGTAATTAATGCCATTTTTCGCCCATTTTCCGATCTTGGCTACCGGTGACTCGGGCACTGCGTACATTCGGGGCGCGGCAAATGCAGACTTGGCTAGTTATTGTGGTGCGTCAGCCGCTGGCCCCAGGTCTTGCCCCCCCAGTTCGCCATCCTTTGGGTCCACGCAAAAATAGTTTCACTGATTCGGAAAGATACTGTAGTTCCATTTGGGAAGTATTATGTTTTGCAAAACATAATACAGAGAATTTATAAATATCCCCCGGCAGAGCCGGGCTTTACGGTGTGAGCCGCTCAAGATTTTTCAGAATGCCGTTCAATCTAGCCCATTCGGCAGGGCGATCAAGCAATAGTGTCAATTCGTCAAAAGCACCGGTCTTCAAATCAAGAGCGTGAAATGCAGTTCCGAGATGCTCAAGCTCTATTTCGATGGTTGCAGACCAATCGCCAAGATACCATTCCGCCTGAAGGCCGCTTTCCCGTGTTGGATACAAGAACGGCAACGGGAGGTCACTATCGAAGGACGTATCAAAGAGTCGGGCGAGATTAGGCAGAGCATCTTTATTCGGTGCCACTCCCGTGCCATCAAGCCATCCATTTTGAAGCGCTGCAAGCTCTTCTAGTCTAAGGGTGACATCCTGGGGATCTAGCGGGGTCGCATGCTCGATAGATTCGAACCCCCTTAGGTGTCCGTCTCTATCGTTTATAACGATGCCTTGAACCAGCACATACTCGTCAGTTCCGGTCTTGTAATTATCAAATGCCTGCAAGACCGCATCGCGACAGAGATCATTCAAGTTACCAGAGAGCTTAGATCCGTCGTTGAGTTCCATTTCAAAAGAGTTACGACCCTTATCTGACTCGGGAACCCCAAGTCTAAGAACTGCCTCTTCTGTCCATTCTTTCGTTTCGGCATAGCGCATGAGCTTCATACGTATCTCAGGGGTCAGCGTTGCTTTGCCTTCTCCGTTTTCGAATGAAATGGATTCACCGGACCGCAAACCTCTTCCGAAGCGGTCAAAGTAATTCAAATAACGAGGAGGCAGGGAAGGGGCTCGGCCGGCCTCAACGGCTGCTAGAGCATCCACAATGTCCGCTTTGGCCTGTTCGAAATATGACAGGTTAGACGTCTGAAAAGAGAAGCGAAGACCAAACTAATTTTAAGTATGGCGCTTCCTTCTCCAACTGCTTCCAGATGGAGATCTAGTCCACCTGTAAAGTTTCTTGGAAATTGCTCACGGTTTGGATGGCTCTTCCGGAACTCCCACTTCGCGACCTCAATGAGCATTTCCTGAAGGGCGGAGAAGCCCTTAAATATCTCTAGCGGGACCGTTTGGTCCTGAAAGCGTTCGCCTTCTAGCGTCGGATTGAGGAATTCCTGCTTCACATGAACACCTTGATGCGGCCGACTCGGAGGTTGGAGACAGTCACCGTCTAGACGAGACGGCTCTACGCAAGTCTAGGACATAGCGGAACGTTGAGGGGACAATTCGGTCATCACTATCCGAAGACCTTCAGGTACTCGTTAAGATACCTGCTCGCTTCATCGTTGGGACCCAAGGCTACTCCTATCATGAGATCGAGAATTATCACAGACCCCGGAACAATATCAAAGTCCGCAACGCCTCCCGGCAAATTGTCTTGCGCTTTGGTCATATCGACATTCAAGAGCCACCAGAGTTCAATTTTCCTCAAAAGCTGCCGGAGTTGGTAAAAGAGCACGGGCAGCACTCTCCACGGGCAGTTCTCTAATGGATGTCTCGTTGAGCAGATTCGCGTGAAGGGCATGAGAAATGTCATTGCGATGTTGGGGTTGTAAGCCGCATATCGGCGGAATTTAGCCAGACAGGCTATCCAGCCTTCCTCCAGGGCAATCGGCACCGCTTTGTCGGGGTATTCCCAACATTGTTGTCACCGGGGGCAATCTGCCGTCAGGTATAGTCGGGTTTCTGCCCAGCTCGATGCCGTTTACTGAAGGGGGTAACTGTCGGGCGGGCGGTTGACGGATAGGCGGTTGTCGGATAGGCGGTTTAATACATCCGGAACGCTGAAGGTGAGAACATAGCTGACATGTGGTGGGAAAATCAAAATCTCAACGCCACTCGACGGGATAAAGCAGGCGTCCGTTGGAATTTCAGAGTCTAGCATGACGTTGTGGATGGCGTACACGTAGAGCGAATGTTCTTCTGGAACGAAAGCGGCGACTCGACTGGAGTGTCTGAATTCGCCCCAGGTGTCCATGTCAAACAGCTACACGGCTTCATTGAAAAGCTGGTCGCCAATCCAATGTTGTTCGAGCGCCATTCAACGAACTGATGACCGCTCTGCCGGTCCATGCCGTGACGGTTCCAGTGGCTCTCAGGGCCGGTCAGATCGACGGCGAGAATACCGCCCAGGGGGGCGTGTGGCGCTCTCCGACCTGCTGATCGGCGTCGCGCCGCTGGAGCTTGGCTACCGGGTTGCGACTGCCAATGTGCGCCACTTCCAGATGGTTCCAGGGCTTGGAATCGTCCCCCTCTGAGCGTTGGAATCCAATTCTTTTAGCTGCCGTTCTTAGCCGCCAATCTTAGCCAGAATCCGCCTTGGAACCAGGGAATTCCCGCGAGCCCCCTGTCTCGGCATTGTCTCGTGTTAGGGGCACGCCAAATTCCAAGTCTGCGACGGTTAGGAAGGCAACCGAATCCGAGAGAGGATCTCGCGGTCCCGCAGGCGGGCCTCAATATCGTGCTGGATACGTCCTCGATCCCGTATTTGTTGTCCTCGCGCCAGAACGTCCGCGAATTGGGTCAGCCACTTCTGGGCGGAGGCAAGGTACTGAAGAACACCCCCGAGATTGTCCCTCCAGCAGCAGCTCGGAAACCAGGACCACAACGGTTCTCTGCTTGCCCCAGATGGAGTGACGGGCGCGGTAAGCGCGAACCGGTTCTCCGTCCACGAGAACCGTCTCGAGTCTGGGGTTTGCGAATTTGACCAGCTTCTGCTGACAGACGAAAGTGAGGGCGGAGACATGGTAAAGGCCAGCGGCATCGACCAGCGCCCGGAAGGTCTTGGAGACGTTTGCCTTGTCATAAATGATGGTGACGGAGTCCGGGCTAGAGCCCGGTTCCGCCGGCCGCTGCTGCATGTGCGGGATGACCGTGAAAAACGGTTTTGACATCGGCAATGTTCCCTCCATAGGTGCAGCGCCAGAGAGAGATGCTGGCAGTGCGGGAGTAGAGCACGGCTACGCCGATCTGGCAGAGGTCATTGCGCTTCTGCTTGCTATGGGCGGCCATCGGAATCCGGGTAGTGGTGGAAGCGATGAAGGTGAAGAAGTTGGTGGCGTCAAACAGCAACGTATCCTGCGCCATGGGAAAGCGAGAAAGGACAGCGGAGAAAATGTCACGCTCCAGCAGGATCGATACCGGAACTGGAACCTGATCCATCTGTTTCCAGAAATGCTGAGAAGTGAGTGGATCGAGGTCCACGCCGGCCAAAGCACCCAAGGTGGTCTGTTGCGCCCATGGGGAGAAGGCGCGCTTGCCCGTCGGGTGGCAGGCGTGGCCGACGACGATCAAAGACAGCGACTATCCGATAGAGTGACCATCGGTTTCGGTCCGGGTAGCAGCGCCGCACGGGGGAGCGGAACAAACGTTCCTTTGGTCCTGCAATCTGCATCAGGAGCCTTACATTTACCTTCGACCGGCGTCGAAAGAGGAGATTCCGGGGAAGAAGCCCTCCGGGTATAGACCTTCCCTTCCAGTCCAGCATTGGTTCGTGCTCTTCCGCGACACCGCATCGCGCGATGGCGACACCTCAATTTGAATTTTTACTGGTTATTCTCGGAAAGCCCCGTTCGTCAGGGCGGGGAAGTCAGAGAGCGGGTGCATTGTGCTATATTTTCTCTACAGGAACAATATTCAGGTTCCTGTTTCTGAAAACCAGGTTTGTGCAGCACCAAAGGACCAGCGAGGCCCGGATCGCCTGTGAAGTGAGCCCTGCTCGAATGGGGCCAGCAACAGGACCCCACCGAGGGACTCTCTGAGTCCGGTAGGAATCTCCTTCCTTTATGGGAGGGGAGGATTGTCAACTAAGGAGATTCACCTATGTGCACGGATTTTCTGCTGATGGCAGCGGACGGAGACAACAGCGTCGTAGTTGGCCGGAGCATGGAGTTTGGTGAGGATCTCGATTCACAGATCCTCGTTGGCGGACGCGGCACAAAGAAGCATGGCGCTGCTCCCGACTCGCCCATGGGCGGGCTGAGCTGGACAGCGAAATACGGCTATGTCGGACTCAACGTCGCCGGGCTGGATCTGACCCACCTGATTTGCGACGGCATGAACGAAGAGGGGCTATCGATCGGCGCCCTGTGGCTGCCGGGCTTCACCGAATACAGCCCGGCCGTAACCAACAATGCCCAGGCTCTCAATGTCACACACTTCACCAACTGGGTGCTCGGCAATTTCGCAACCGTTGCCGAGCTCGAGGCCGGGCTGACAGGCGTGCAGATTTGGGGCAACGCCTTGCTAAGTACCAAGGTTCCCATGCACTTCTCGATTCACGATGCGAGCGGCGCGAGCGTGGTCATCGAATTCCTGGCCGACCACCCGCATGGAAAGGTGCATCCCAACACCGTCGGCGTGCTGACCAACGCTCCTCCCTTCGCCTGGCAATTGACCAACATCGCCAACTATGTCGGCCTCTCCTCGGTCGATGACCAACCGATCTCAATTGGCAGCAATCTCTACAATCCTCCTGGTCATGGCAGTGGTATGCGCGGGGTGCCAGGTGATTCCACGCCGCCCTCACGGTTCGTGCGCATGTTGTTTCAGAAACACTTTGCGACGCAACCAGCGAATAACACCGACGCCATCAGCCAAGCACTGCATTTGCTCAACACCGTCGACATTCCGCTCGGCACCAGCGCGGCGAAGAATGAGCAGAAGCCCTCGAAGGGCAATGATGACTACACGCAATGGGTGGTCGTCAAAGCGCTGACCGCAAGAACCTTCAGCTACAGGACTGCCAGTAACCCGACGCTCATGCAAATCAACCTCGCCGAACTCGATCTCGACAACGCCTGCGAAGAGCCCTTTCTGATGCCGAAGGAGGCGAGCTATATCGACGTCACCAAGAAGTTAAAGCGGGTTCACGATAGGTGTACCCCGAAATAACTGCACTGTACGTGGCCTTTCCATTAGGAAAAGCCGCGCTTCCCCAACCCAAACGCGGCATAGCAATCGCTTTTTTCCTTTTGAAAACTTCGCTTCAGTCGTTGCCTCGCTATGCGTTCATGACGGGCTCTAAGCTTGTAGCTTGCTTGACGATGTATCTCTAGAACTCGGGAAGCTTAAACTCCTCGCAACCGGGCAGATCGGCAACTTTGAAGAACTCGTGGTCGTGCTCTGCGACTGCCTATAAACATGCCTCGCCGGCAGGAACACCTGGGGGTTTCTGTTCGTCAGCTCCGAACAGAAATGTGGCATCGATGCCCATGGCTGATCCCACTCGCCTGTCGAGAGGCAGCGACGGGTCGACGGACGGATCAAGGATCGCTCCCAGGGGGGAGGACCTTTGTGATCTCGCAGCATGCATACGATCCGGTCGGCCGGGTACGGGTATGGCAACTCCGCATCATCGAGACGAAGTGGGACATATATGACCGTAAGTAATTCATTATGTGGAGCATCGGAGTCTTTCTCAGCAGGGAAGCGGGTCATCGAATCAGGTCCGGACCGCAACATCATGCATGGAGAACAAACACTGGTCAGTGAGGTTCGGGCACATTGGCGGGTCAACTCTCCAAATAGCCCGTTTTGTCCTTAATCGCCGCCATACTCTTCGGCGAGGGAAATCGTTGGCTCATAGTGATTCTTCAGCACCGCCCGCACATTCGCTGGCCCTTCGCCAGCCGAGCAAGATGAATCGCATTAAGCGACCGCGGCGTACGATCCGGTACTATCCGATACTGCATGCAGGTGAGAATCGATCACGCCAGCCGGCGGCCGCTCCTCAACCCAACCCGACCGAAGCGATGCACGTCATCAACAAAAAATCATTTTGCGGACATGGGAACACCATCCTGACCGAAGGCCCATCTTCTATTGGACAGGAGTGCGGCTTCGCAACTGAGGCCTCGCGCAATTATTATGGCCTGACGAGGATCATGAATGGATTTAGGACTCAAGGGGAAAACAGCCCTGGTGCTGGGCGGCGGTGGTGGACTGGGGCGCGCTATCGCGAAATCTTTCGCCGCTGAAGGCGCCAAGGTTGCAGTCGCCGGTGTCGGGGCAACTTCTATCGATGCCACGATGGCCGAACTTGGTTCGATCGGGGGCAGCAGTCTCAGCCTCGTCTGGGACCTGGCCGACCTGTCGGTAATCGACGCCAATATCGCAAAAATTGAAAGCCAACTAGGCACCGTGGACATCCTCATCAACAACACTGGCGGGCCGCCCCCATCCACTGCAGCCGGTCAAGATCCCGCACTTTGGGTCAAACAATTTCAGGCCATGGTTCTGTCCGTCATCGCCATCACGGACCGTGTCCTTCCCGGTATGAAGGCTCGTGGCTGGGGCCGCATCCTCACCAGCACTTCATCTGGGATTCTCGCGCCCATCCCGAATCTCGCTATCTCCAATACGCTTCGCATGTCGCTGGTCGGCTGGTCGAAGACGCTCGCCCGCGAAGTCGCAAAAGACGGTATCACCGCCAACATCATCGTGCCCGGACGCATCGCCACCGGGCGAGTCGCTCTGCTCGACGAGGCCCGCGCCAAGCGCGAAGGCCGCAGCGTGGAAGAGGTCGCCGCCGAGAGCGCCGCCACCATTCCCGTGGGCCGCTACGGCAAACCCGAAGAATATGCCGACGTCGTCGTCTTCCTTGCCAGCACTCATGCTGCCTACATCACCGGTTCCGTCATCCGCGTCGATGGCGGGATGACGACCAGCATTTAGGAAGGATTGAACTGGCTATGCCACTGGACAGCAAAACCATCGAAATACTCAAAGGCGTCACTACCGCAACTCTCACCACGGTCCTGCTCAACAAGGGCCTGCGCAACATCTGGCTGCGCGGCGCCAAGCCTCTAGGCCCCGGCCAGCGCCGCATTGTCGGCCCGTCGTTCACGCTCCGCTTCGTGCCCGCGCGCGAGGACCTGGCCGTCCCCGCATCCTGGGCATCCCCCACCTCCACCCGCGCCGCCATCGAGTGCATGCCCGCCGGTTGCGTCGCGGTAGCCGACGCCATGGGTGTCACCGACGCCGGCATCTTCGGCGACATCCTCTGCGAGCGTATCCGCGTCCGCGAAGTCTCCGGCCTTGTCACCGACGGCGTCATTCGTGACCTCGCCGGCGTCCTCAGCACCAACCTGCCCGTCTGGTGCCGGGGCACGGCGGCACCCGCATCGATCGCCGGCCTCACCTTCGTAGGCTGGCAGATGCCGATCGCCTGCGGCGGTGTAGCAGTCTTCCCCGATGACGTCATCGTCGCTGATGACGACGGCGCCGTCGTCATCCCCGCCGCGCTCCTCGACGAAGTCGTCGCAGACGCCGTCGAACAGGAAAAACTCGAAGCCTGGATCATCGGCGAAGTCCGCTCCGGCCTTCCGCTCCCCGGCCTCTACCCGCCCAACGCCGAGACCAAAGCCCGCTACAGGGCCTTCTGCGCCGCCCCAGCCCAGCGCTGAGGAGTAAACCGCGCCTGACCGGAGCCAGCCGTGACATCACCGAACCTGACGCCCTACCGCAGCGGCGACCGTCTCTACGGCCGGATCGCGTGGCGCCTTATGCCGATCCTGCTCGCCGGATACATCATCGCTTACATCGACCGCGTCAACGTCAGCTTCGCCAAGCTGCAGATGATGGGCAATCTCAATTTCAGTGACAGCGTCTACGGCGTCGGGGCGGGCATATTTTTCCTCGGCTACTTCGCCTTCGAGATTCCCAGCAACATGATTCTGCATAAGGTCGGCGCACGCATCTGGATCTGCCGCGTCATCGTCACCTGGGGCATCGTCTCAGCGCTCACCGCTCTGGTCCACACTCCCGTTCAGTTCTATATGGCGCGCCTGCTGCTCGGCGTTGCCGAAGCCGGCTTCTTCCCCGGTATGATCCTCTACCTGACGTACTGGTTTCCCGCCCATCGCCGAGCCGCCATGGTCGCCCTGCTCATGGCCGGCAACCCGCTCTCCGGCATCCTCGGCGGCCCGCTCTCCGGCTTCATCCTCCATCACTTCAGCCGCACCCATGGCATCGCCGCATGGCAGTGGCTTTTCATCCTGGAGGCGATCCCCGCGATCCTGTTCGGCGCCGTCATATTTCTCTTTCTCGATAACCGGGTCGTTGAGGCAAAGTGGCTGTCCGCAAATGAACGAGCCGCGGTTGCCGCCGAGATTCAGGCCGAAGCCGAAACGAAGTCCCATGTGTCGATGAGGTCGGTCTTCACGAGTCCCAGGGTCTGGCTGCTCTGCGCTGTCTTCTTCGGGATCGAGATGGGTTCCTACGCGGTCGGCTTCTGGCAGCCAACCATCATCCGCCAGACCGGGGTCATGGACGCATTCACCATCGGACTGCTCACTACCGTTCCTTACGCCACAGCGCTGGTCACCCTGGTGCTCACCGGCCGCCACTCGGACCGCACACGCGAACGCCGCTGGCATACTATCTTTCCCAGTCTTGCCGCCGCGGTCGGCTTCCTGCTGTGCACCCGGGCGGGGAGCAACACGCCTCTGGCCATGTTCGGCCTGGTACTGGCTGCTGCCGGTGTCATCACCGCCGTGGCGATGTTCTGGGCTCTGCCCACGTCGCTGCTCGGCGGCAGCGCCGCTGCGGCCGGCATCGCGCTGGTCAACTGTACGGGCAATCTCGGCGGCTTTTTCAGTCCCACCATGATCGGCTTGCTCAAGACCCAAACC